>JAEEGL012172953.1_pt1 | contig 13820 bp, 5 predicted proteins | sample 9134231 | NCBI WGS metagenome assembly JAEEGL01 (sample SAMN16246548, study PRJNA631951) | gut metagenome | biome: gut microbiome; feature: rumen; material: fiber-attached | host: Bos | place: Iran: Karaj | collected 2018-10 | reverse complement strand
TAATTACCAAAATTAATGAAAAATTAAATATATTAATAGATCATATAATTCTAGAAAAAAGAGAAAAAGGAGATTTTTTAATAAAATTAAATCATAAAATAAATTATGTTTTCTTTCTTGTTGTTGGAAGATTATCTTTAATGAAACCTTTAGAAATAAAAAATTATAAAATGACATATGATGATTATATAATATATTTATTAGAATTAAAATTTAAAAAAGAATTTTATTTATTTGAAGAAGTTTTAAAATTGAATTCTTCTATTTTATACTTTCAATCAAAAAATCATTTTCAAAAGTTTATTAAATTATATTTTTTAAATAAAATACAGAATGAATTAAAAGATAAATTAACGTTTCATAATATTGAAGATTATTTAACTAAATATTATTTGAACTTTGAAGATATAGATTTTGATAAAGAAAGTATGAAAGAAATATATATTAACTCACTTAAATCTTCAGATAATAAATGGGATATTTATTTAAAAATATTATTTCAAATCAATAGTGAAGATTCAATTTTTTTTTCTTCATATTCTTATATTATAGATAATAAAGACACTAAAATTGATTTTACTATTATTAAATATGATATTTTTTCATATTTAAATCCTGGAAATTATTATGGTGATGATGAAAAAGATAATTTAAATAACATTTGTTTAAGAGTAGAAGAAGATTCAATTATTGCTATTATTTTAAAGGAAAAATTTAATGAAATTATGTATGGAAATTCTTTAAAGAAAGAAAGATTAAATAAATTACTATTTCTATGGGAAAATTTTATATTTAAAAATATATCTCCAATTAATTTTGAAAATAATTATATTTCTTATTTTAATCAATGTGAATTTAAAAGAAATGAATATTTATTCAAACAAGATAGTGAAATTATAAATTTATATTTGATAAAAGAAGGTCAAGTTACAATTTATTTTTATGGAAATGTAATTGATATTATAAACAAAATAAAATATTTTATTGATTTAATAATTGAAAAAAATCCAATTAATTTATCAAATAATCAAATTAATGAATTGAAATATTTATATTTATATGATCCAGAAATTAAAAAAATAAAACATCAAGACTTAAATTTCAAACAAGAAATAAATAAAAAAAAGATTTTTGACATTTGTATTATGAATAAATTAGAATTTTTTCCTTTAGACAATTATTTTCTTTCTAAAAATCATTTTACCTCTTGTAAAGTCACTACTGAAAAAGCAACATTTTATCAAATTAATACTAATAATTTTGAAAATATTATTAATAATGACTCAAATGCTAAAAATGATTATATAAATTTAGTTTATTCTCAAATGATTTCTTTAATTAAAAGATTTGATAATTTAAAAAAAAGTATTTTATCTTTAGCATTATATAAAAGTAAATTTGAAAATTATGATATGAGAATGTATTTAAATAATAGTAGCAATGAAAAAAAATGTTTAAGTCCATCTAACTTTATTTTTTACAAAAATAGAGATATGATTAAAAAATTAAAGAAATTTAATTTACCAAAAGAAAAAAAAGATATTAAATTGACAAAACATATAAAAAAAAATTTAAGTCAACAAAATCTTTTAAATAATTCAATTAGAAATCAACAAATATCTTTACTTGAAAATACATTTTTTAGTAAAAATAGTATTAATAATAATAGTTTAAATGAAAATAATAAAAATATAAAAAGTTTTTCAAATACAAAATTGAATAATATTAAAAAGACTGATTCATTTAATAAAAATTTAAATACATTTATAAAAATAAAAAATAATTTTATTAATATTAATTCAATTCAAAATAAATTTTCAAAACAAAAAAAATTTATTTTTCAAAATGAAGAAAACAAAAAAGTTATTGGAGTAAATTTATTTAGTTTAAATCAGGAAAATATGATTCCTACAAATTCAAGCAATAATGGTTTTATTGGATATAAATCTCCTAAATTAAAAATAAAACTTAATTGTACAAAAAATATGAATATTAATAAAATTAAAAATATTTATGAAACTTTTAATGAAAATTTGGAAAAAAATTTCCCTAATAGAATTTTGGCTAATTCTATTAGAGATTATTATAAAAATTTTAATAATTATTCTAATATTTTAAATATGGAAAATAATAAATTTATGAAAAGTAGTAATTCTTTAAAAAAAAAGAAATCTAATGTTTCACTAAAAATCAATAATTAAATATATTTTTTTCAAAAAATATTTTAAATTTAAAATCCACTATATATTATTATATAAGTACTTAATCATATATATTATTTATTTTATAATTTCAAATAATCATTTTTTTTTGATATAGAAACAATTCATAAAAAGATATATAATATATTCAAAAATAATATAAAAACAAATAGGAAAAAAGCCTATTAAAAAAGTGTCTAAACTTAGCTTCAAAATTAGGAAGCAAAATAAATATTTTCATTATTTTTACAAAAAAATGCAACTCCATCAATAATAGAAGACTATATAACAAAACAATAGAATATTTTATCATATTTTATAATAGTTTTAATAATAGTATTTTTGATTATCAAAAGGTTAAAAATTAAAAGATATTTACTGGTATATAATTAATACAGCAACAATAATTTTATAATTTATGAAAAGCAATAATGATTATAAAAAAAATAAGAAAAATATTATTATTTTTTTTAATATTATTAGATAAAGACAATAATTAAAACAATGAGATATCTTTATTTTTGAAAGATGATTCTTAAAATAAATTTTATATAATGATAGTTTCAACTATTTATCTTTTTATTTGCATTTTATATGGTATTTTTAATAATATTTTCTTATTTGTTTGTTATTAATTAAGTTTATTTTATTTTTTCCTTTTTCATATTTATATTTATATATGAAAGTTAATTTTGACTTTGAAATTTATTTTTTATGATAATGTAATTTTTGATAATTATTTGGAAGAGAAATATAAAAATTAAAAAGAAAGATTATCTGAATATAAAATTTATATATTATATTTTTATTTTTCTATATTTTATTTAATTATAAAATTATTATTTTATTATATTTGATTGAAATAATGATAATTAATATTCGTTTATTTTACAAAAATTAATTATTAAATCTTTAAATATAAAAATTTATAAATTATACTTATTTTTCTCAAATTAATAAATATTTTCATTAATGGGTGCATCTCATATTCAATCCCATTTAAAATTAATAAAAGGTGAAAAAATAACAATAAATGACTTTAAAATAATATCTATAATAGGAATAGGTGGATTTTCAATAGTATACAAAGCAAAATTTAAAAAAACAGGAAGATTATTTGCAATAAAACAAATTTCAAAAAATAAAATATCAAAAAAAAAAATATTAAATTGTGTTTTATCAGAAAAAAATATTTTATCAGAATTATTTAACCCATTTATAATAAATTTATATTGTACTTTTCAAGATGAAAATAATTTATATTTCGTAATGGATTATTTAGGAGGAGGAGAATTAAGATATTATATAATAAAAAGGAAAAAGTTTAATGAAAATCAAATTAAATTTATTTTAGGATGTATTATGATAGGTTTAGAATATATTCATTCAAAAAAAATAATTCATAGAGATTTAAAACCTGAAAATTTAATATTTGATGATAAAGGTTATTTACATATTTGTGATTTTGGTATTTCAATAAAAGAAAATGAAAAAACAGAAAATATTAAAAAAATAGGAACTAAAGAATATTTTGCTCCAGAAGGTAATTGTACTTATTTAAGTGATTATTATTCTATTGGTATTATTTTATATGAAATTATTTTTTTTGAATTTTATGATAAAAATATAGATATTATAGAAATGAATTGTAAATTAATTAATAAAAATTATTCTAAGAATTTAATTGATTTTATTGACAATTTACTTGAAAAAGATGTTAATAAAAGATTAGGATGTAAAAATGGTATTTATGATTTAATTAATCATCCTTTATTTAAAGATTTCAATTTTAAGAAATTAAAAAATGAAACTATGTTATCACCAATTTTTCCTAAATTTGATCAAAGTAGTTATATTAAAATTCAAGAAAAAAATATGGAAATTTCTAAAAATGAAGAAATTATTAATGAAGATTTTAGTAATTTTGACTATATTTGTTATAATAAAATATATGAAAAAGAAAATCAAAACAAAATCAGTAAAAATATTAAATATAAACTTATAAAAGCTAAAAGAAGTTCATCTTGTTTTAGTATTTTTCAAACTCCTACTAAAAAATATTCAAATAATAATTCTTTGAATTTAAATTCTAGTTGTCAAAATCATTATGAAACTATTTCTCAATCAATTTTGTTTAATTATACAAATAATATTATTAATTCTAATAAAAATAATAATAGTAAAAAAAACATCTTTTATTCTAATAAAAGTACTAAATATTCTAATAAAAATATATTCAGAAATTCTAATATAGATTTCAATCATAAATTAAATATTAAATTACCTAAAATAGTAATTAATAAAGAAATAAATTTAAATAATAGAAAAAAATTATTAATAGTGTCAAAATTAAATCCACTTGATAAAAATATATAAAAATTGAAATTTGTGGATTAATTTTTATTATATTTATTAGGAATAGTTTTCAAAATTTTAAAATTTTAGATAAATATATTTTTTAAATTTAATCATTTTAATTTTAATCAATTAAATATTTTTGTTTGAATTATAAGATTAATAATTATAAATAATTATCTCCTAAATCATACAATAAAATAACAAAAATTTATTTATTTTTTAAGTCAACTAATTTATCCTATTTTACAACTATTTATAATAAAATCAATATAAGTTTTTTATTTATTTTTGAGAATATTTTTAATTTTTTTCAATATTTTTTTTATTAGAAGAATAACTCATTAAAATATCAAAAGGAATATATTCATTAATAATATATTTAAAAATATGAAAACATATATTATCATCTACTCTAATTAAAGTAATTAAAATTTTTATTTTGGTAAAGTAAAGTTTGAGTGTTCTAATTCAAAAATTAATTCTTTTTTTAAACATTTTCTTCTTTTTTTTTAAATATAAAAGAATGAATAAATTAATTATTAATTTCAACGACTTTAAAATTTTCATGATTAATAACATTTATTTTAACAAAATTATTAGGATAAAAATATATTTGATTATTAAAATAAGAAATAAATTCCCAAACATCATTAATTGATTTATAAATAGTAATTGATTCATTTTCTTCTAAATCTTTACTATTTTGAATTAAATAATTTTCAGTACAAGAACAAAAATAATCTATATTATCAATAATATCTTCTCAATAAAATTATCATGATTTAAATCTTGTTGTGTTCCAATAAATTTAAATATTGTACCTTAATCTGAAATATTCCAAAATAAATTAAAAGTATTTTTAAAATCAGAAAAAAAAGGTGGATTATTTATACTTTTATGAGTAAATGATTTAAAATAAGGAAGATTTATTACATTTTCAACTTTGAAAGTATAATTTAAATTATTATTATATATTATTGATATTATAGTATTTAATTCATCAAAACATGATTCTGGTATTATTGATTGTATTTTTACTTTTTCAAAAAAGGATTTTAATATCATTTTTGGGGTTCGAAAAAAATTAGAAATTTCTTCTAAAGGAAAATGAAAAGTATAATAAAATGATTTGATTAATGGTGATATTTTTTTATCTTTTTCTATTTTATTATTAAGATTTAAATTTTTGTAGATAAATTAAAAATTAAAATTAATTGAAAAATAAAATAAATGTTATTTAAAAAAATAAATATTATATATCCATTTATTAATTTGAACTACTTCCTTTATCATTTTTATCTATAAATTTTTCATATTTTTCCAAATCTTCAAAATCAATTTTATTATTTTTTAATCTTAAAATTTCTAAAATTCTTTCAAATATTCTAATATATCTATAGTCTTTTTTAATAAATATACCTTCTAAAAGATTAGTTAAAAGAGAAAATAAAACAAAAACCATTAATCCAGAAAAAATAAATCTCCAAAAAAAATTTCCTCCTTGATAATTAATAAAAGAATTATATGAGTTTGAAATTCTATCATAAACTAAATAACTACATAAAAATATAAAAATAAAAAATCTAATTGAAAATCCCATATATCAATTAATTTAATTTATTAATTTAAATCAATTGGTTTATTATTTTTTAATTTAATTAAATAAATGTAATAAATTTCACAATAGAAAAAGTAAAAAAAAAATGAAAATCAAATCCTTCAAAAAACAATTATCAATAAAAGATATTCGTTTAAAATCATATAAAATAATGAAAAAATTAAATACAATAGAAGATGAAGAACCAATAAATTTAGAAAATATAGATGAAATGAAATCAAAATCATTATTATTAAAATTATTAAAATCAATAAAAAATTCAGGAAATGATTTCATAGAAAAAGATGAAGATTTATTAAAAGCTGCAAATTTATTATATAAAATACCATCATTACAAAAATTTTATAAAGAATATTCAATTACTGTTAAATCATTAAAAGAAATGTTAAGTTTTATTGAAATTAAATATTTATATAAAGGAAATTGTTTATTTAATCAAGATGAAATTCCAAATGAAATGTTTGTACTTTTAGAAGGACAATTAAGTTTAAAATATTATAACAATATTAAACAAGAATCAACATTAGAAGCTTATGTGATTAATGAATTTAATTTAGATTATTTTCATTATAGAAATTTTAATAATTTATGTGACAATATGGATAAAATCATTAAAAGGAAAACTTTTAGAAAACCAATATCAAAAAATATTAATTTTAATATTGAAAATGATAATTTTTTGAATGATTCAAATTTTCAAAATGAAGAAGAAATTGAATATCTTATAATAAATGATGAAAGATTTATTTCTCAAAATAATTTATTAACATTAAGTCCTCATAGTATAAATTGCTATGTTTCAAGTAATGAATGTCTTGTATTAGTTTTAGATAAAAAATCTTTTAATATTTCTATACAAAAAAATTTTATGAGATATGATCTAGAATATAAAAAATTTATTTGTAGTAGAATGAATGTTTTTGAAAAATTTCATAATGAAACTTTAAATATTTATTTTTATTCGTGGATTAAAATTTATCCAAAAACTCATGAAAAAATTTTTTCTTTTAATGATGAAGCAAAATATTTTTATTTATTATATAATGGAGAATGTATTAATATAATTTCAAATAGAAATATTAATATTTTTTCTAAAGGAAGTTTTATTGGTCTTGATTGTTTATTTAATCCAAATAAAAAATACACAAGTACTGTTATTTGTAAAGATGATAATACAATTTTATTTAAATTTAATCCTTTAACTTTAAATGATAAAATATTAAATGAATTAAAAAAAGAATTAAATCAATTTTATGAAATTAAACAACAAAATTCAAATGACTTTATTTTAAAAAAAGAAAATATGGAAAATAAATTTAAACATAATTATTTTCATTTAACTAAAGATTATATTCAGGATAAATTAAAACAAAATGAAGACAGAGTAGATTTATTAGAAAGAAATCCTTTCAATATGAATATTTTAAGTGAAGAAAAAGAAAGAGATAAAGAAAAATTAAGTGTGAATAATAAAAAACATAATAAATTATTTATTTCATTAAATAAAATAAAAAATTCTATTATAATAAAAAAAAATAAAACACAAACAAATACAGAAGTAAATTTAATAAAATATACCAATTTTTCAATAAATAAAAATATACCAACAATATCATTAAAAAAAAGAAAAGTTTTAAATTTAGAATCTTTAAATTCTTCATCATCATTAATAAAAAATAGGACATTTAGTAAAAGAAAATATAACAAAAAGAAAATAATAAAAAATTTTCCTAAAAAAAATTATTCAAGATTATTTTTAGGAAAACAATTAATTTCAAGTAGAAATATAAATAGGAAAAATTCTCCTTTATCAATATTAAAATTAAGTGAAGATTTAGAATTAACTTTATATTCATCATATGCAGATCCAATAAATAAAAAAAGTAGTTTTTTTGAAGATCAAAGTATATATAATGATGTAGATTTATTAACTTTAAATGATAAAAGATTTCATCCTAATGTTTTTTTAATTAATAATTATAATAGAAATAAAAAAACTTTAATTCAAAAAGTAGAATTATCTTGTGATAAATGGAAAAAAACTTTAAATGATTCTAAAAGAGTTTTTACTACTAAACATTATAAATTACCTTTAATTTCTACTATGAATGAATGAATTTTTATTTATTTCAAAAAAATCTTATTTAATTTAATATAAAAATATATATTATTTATTTCAATTAAAATTTTCAATTTTTTATTGTAAATTAAAAAAAATGATACAATATGATAGTTCACAAGATGATTTTTTATTAATATCATTGAGAAATAAAAATGAATTATATCATAGAAAATATGTAAATAAAATATTATATTTTTATGAGATAAATTCACAAATTCATGATTCTCAAAGAAAGAATAATAATTTTTTTTTTACTGGAGGATATGATTCAATAATTAAATTATGGGAAAATAATCATTCTAGAAATAAATTAAGACTTTTAAATAATTTAGAATTTCATACTAATTTTATCACTGATTTAGAAATATCAAAAAAGAATAATATTTTATTTTCATCATCATCTGATAAATTACTTTGTATTTGGGATTTAAATAAGATAATAGATATTCAAAACACAGTCGAAGAAGATAATTCAATAGAAAACACAATTTATTCTGATTTTAATACTAATTTTGACAATTATATTTTATGTTTAAAATATAATGAATTAAACAATATTTTATATTCTTCTGATAATCAAGGAATTATAACTTCATTTGATATAAATAAAGAATATATCATAAATAATCAGAATAATGAAATAAATAAAAAGGACTTTTATAAGAATAATGATTATTCAATTAATTCAATTGATATTTCTATACAAGGAAATATTTTAATTGCATCTTTAAATAAAGATATAATAATAATAGATACATTAACTCAAAAAAGAATATCAACTTTAAAAGGTCATAATGATGAAATAATAAAAGTTAAATTAAGTTTAGATGGACAAAAAATATTATCACAAAGTTTAGACAATACAATTAAATTATGGGATATTGGAGAACAAAAAATGATATCAAATTGTAATTTTATAAATTCATTATCAAGTTTTTATCCTTATAAAAATTTTAATGATATAGCAGTAGGATTTACAAATGGTGAATTATATAAAAAGAATATATTAAATAATGAATCACATTTAATTGAAAAAAAAAATGAAAAAGAAATTAAAGAAATTATAATAAACGATGAAGAAAATCAAATTATTGTAAGTAATGAAAATGGACATTTAACTGTTTATGATTTTGGACTAAGAGCTAGAAATATAAATATAAATTCAAATTGTATTGGTGAAGTTGATTTAAATGAATATCCACCTATTGGAATAGGTAATAGTGAAAAAAATATACATAAATATAATTGTGAAATAGTAAAAAATGAAATAATTGATTATTCAATTATGAATAATCAAATTTATGCGATTTTAAAATATAATGAAAAAGATAAAAAAAGTGATATTGTTAATTTATTACTTTTACACTTTATAAAAAAAAATAATTGTAATTATGAGGATTATGAGGAATTAAAAAATATTTTAAATAAAGTAGATGATGATATATTAGAAAAATGGAACGATTCTAATATTGATACAGGAATTTTAAATATTATTATTAATGAATTTAATTGTTTTAAAAATGATATTTCAAATTTAAATTTCAATTTCATTGAAAATATTATTGAAAATGAATTTTATATAAATTCTTCTTCTGAGCTTTATAATATATATGATAATACTGATTTAAAAAAAAATACTTTTGGAAGTTTTGTTTTAATAAATTTATTAATTTATTTTTTAAATAAGGAAATATTTGATCATTTAGAAAAAGATATAGAAAAGATTTATAAATATAAATTTATAAAATTAGATAATTTATTCATTCATACATATTTTCAAAAAAAAAATTATGGTTTCTATTTAAAAGATAATAATAATCCAAATATAATATTCCCTAATTTTTGTTTTGAATTATATAATGATTTTAATATATATTTACATAATAATATTATTTTTGACAATAATAATCAAAATCCGATTAATATAAAATTATTTTACTTTGATTTATCAGAGTATTTAAAAGGAGAATATAGATTTAAAGGTCATAATAATTTTGAATTAAAATCATATCATACATTTTATCATTTATTAAAAATTATTTTTTTAAATATTTTAGATATCGAAAAAATTCAAAAAAAAATTAATGAATATTTTCAATATCATTCTTCTTATACAGATGAACAAAAAAGAATTATTTTAAGTCAAGATAATTTATATTATTTTTTTTATTTTGGGGTAAATATGGATGATAGAAAAGATAGTGATAATATTATTTTTTTAAATAAAAAAAATATTTATAATTATGAAGTATCAAATATAATTAAAATATTAAATAATCAATCAATATTTAATATTTATATGCATTTGAAATATGAAGAATCAATATCAAAAATGAATATTTAAGAAAAATAATGTGAAATTTTCTACTAATTCAATAAATTTTAATTTTATTTAATATTAGATGAATAAATATAATTAGATATTAAAAAAATAAAAAAACAAAAATAATTAAAAAAATACTAAAAATTTATACATATAAAAATATATAAATAAATTATTAAAATAGATTGTATATTATTAAGTAATCGCCTATAATATTATATTTATAAATATTTGAAAAGATATAAAAAAAATTAAATTCTTTTTTTAATCATGTTTGTTCTCTTAAAGCAGCATTAAAGTTAATTGTATTCATTCTAGAAAAAGTACTTTTTCTTTCTAAATTTTTCATTAATTCTTCTTCTTCTTTATTTAAAGGATTTTCACCTTTTTTTTCCTTTTTTTTATCTAAAATACTATGAAAATATTCAGAATAAAACAAATCAGGATTATTTAAATTAATTTGATTTCTTTCAATATTTTTATTTAATGCTTCTAATAATGTTTTTTTTCTTTTTGGTAAACAATTTTTTTTATTATTTTTATTATCTGTGTCTTTTTTAGTGAAAAAAGTATTAGTTAATTTATTTGAATTATTAGAATTTTTCTCATCTAAAGTACTTATTTTAACAAAAAAAGGAGTGGAATTTATTTTATTTCCTTTAAAAAAAGAAATACTTTGTCTTCTTCTATTATTTGGATTTGGAAAATTCTCATCTTTATTTGTAATTTTGTGTTCTTTATATCTACTTGTTAATTCTTTTTTAGAAAAATTTTTAGTTTTAAACTCTTTATTTTCTTTATTTTCATCATCATTATTACTTAAAGATGAATTTGATGGCAAGTTATAACTAGAATCTAATAATGATTCTTTTTCTCCTTTTATAAAATTTCTTATTTTTTCTCTTAATTTTAAATCTTTTGAATATTTATAATCACTTAATTCATTTAAATTTTCATATTCATTATATAAAGTAAATGATATTTCAGTTGAACAAATTGAAAGTTCTTGATTAAAACAATGTAATTTAGCATCATCATTATTATTTACATTATTTTCATTTGTTTTACAAATACTATATGATTTGAAATCGTTTTTAATTCTTGTTATTAAATCTTTAGTTCCTTTTCTGATATATTTATTATCATTATTTCCATTAAAAAAAATTTCATTTGGATAAATTTCATCATTTATATCACTTTCATCAAAAGGGGTATTTTTATTATTATTATTATTTGTAGAACTTTTATGAGAATTATAAGATAAGAATTTGCTATGAGAATTCTTTTTATTCTCTTCTCTTTTTCTAATAAGACTATAATTCATCTCACTATCTTTATTACTATCACTTGTGTTACTACTATTTGAATAATCATCAGATCTTTCAGAAATTTTATCTTTAATAGTTTTAAAAGATTTATTACTATGTCTATTTTCTATTTCACTTGAAGAAGAATAAAATTCATCATTTAAAGTTGATTCTTTTATTGTATTTAAACTTTGCCTGGTTTTTAAAATTGTACCTTGCTTTATTAATTCAACTTTTTCCTCTGGGTTTAAAGAACCAAAAATTGAATTATTTAATTCAGATAATGAAGGAATAGAGCGTAATTCACTTTCATTTAAATCTAAATAATCTGATATATCAGTTCTTTTTGTATTTGTTTTAACATAAATTTCATTTTGTTTTTTTGAGCCATAAAAAATTTTTTTTACTTTATTAATTATTCTTTTTATTTGTTCAAAATTAAAAAGAGATTTTTTACTTATTTGTTTCCAAATAATAGGAAAATTAGTAGATATATCAAGAGCATTTTTTTTATTTAAAAAAAATAATTCTGCTTTTTTACTTTTAACTCTTAAATTTAAAGGACTTCTTTGATTTAAAAACATTAAAATATCACCAAAATGTTCATTTTTCCTAATTTCTAATATTTTATAATTTTGAATTAATTCTTCATTATGACTTATTAAATTTATTCTTTTATTTTTTTTTCTATGAAATTTTGATAAAATTCTTCTAAATCTTCTTTTTTTTATTGTTTTTTTTTTTGTTGAAAGTTGTTTTTGTAAAAATAAAGTTGGATCATTTAAAGATTTCCCAACTGTTGCTGATTTTGTAAAGTCTAATGGAAGTTCTAAAGATAATCTTCCTTTTTTAACAAATATTATTTCTTCTACTAAATCACCTTCTTTTATTAATATATCATTTCTTACTGATAAAATTGGATTAAAATTTAATACTACTTTTACTATAAAATCTATATTATCAAAATTTTTAAAAAATATAAAATTATTTATTATAGGTTTGTACATTTCATAAACTAATAAATTACTTAATCCAAGTGGTAAACTTTCAAATATTATTTTTTTATCTAATTTTTCTAAGTCTTGTTTATATTTTAAATGTCTTAATATTCTCTCATATAAATCATCATTTAATTTAGGATAAGACATTTTAATATCTTCTAATATTTTACATTTCTTTTCATATTCTTCTGTTTTTTCATGTAGTACTTTAACATAATTACTCATTGAAGTTACAATCCAAGAATATGCAAAAATACCAAAACATTCCATAAATAAACCAAATATTTTTTCATTTTTAGTAACACAAACTATATCACCATAACCAACTGTTGTTAAAGTTTCTATAGAATAATAAATTGATATTAAATATAATTTTAAATATGATTGATTTTCAAATCCATAATATATTATCCAATTTGGATAATCATTTTTTCCTATGAAAATAAATATATTTGAAATTATATGAAGACTTATTAAAAATATAATTAATTCTGAATATATTTTTATATAATCACTTAAATTTCCTATTTCATCAATGAAATTTGATGCCATATCTAAAAATTGATTTTTAAAAAATACTTTATATGATTTAATCATTCTAAAACATATGAATAAATAATAAAAATTATTATGATATAAAGGAGATATTAAAAAAATTTCATTCTTACATTTATTATCATTAAAATTTAAAATAGATTTTATTGGTAAAACTGCAATTAAATCATAAATAAACCATTCATTTAAATATTTTCTTGATATAATATTTAAATCTGTAGTTAAAACTTCTTCAAAGTTATAGAAAGCAACAAAAAAAGGTAAAATAATATCACAAATATAAATAATATTAATAAAATATTCAATTATATTATCCCAGCTAAAAATAGAATGAT
>JAEEGL012038305.1_pt1 | contig 13820 bp, 9 predicted proteins | sample 9134231 | NCBI WGS metagenome assembly JAEEGL01 (sample SAMN16246548, study PRJNA631951) | gut metagenome | biome: gut microbiome; feature: rumen; material: fiber-attached | host: Bos | place: Iran: Karaj | collected 2018-10 | reverse complement strand
GCCTCCGGCGCCGGTTTTGGCCCGGTTTCTTGGCTTGGGTGTTTCTCTTCTGCGCCCTGGCTTTCGGCATTTCCGCCCAGGAGACGGCGAAGAACGACACCTTGGAATCGCCGCTTCTGTCGGTAAACGGCAAGACGGTTTCCGTGGGCGAATATCTGGAGCGGCTGGAACAGCAGAAGGTTGTTGTGCCCGGCAAAGAGGGCGAGACCCAGGCCGCCGCGAACTACGTGCTGGGTGTTCTCATAAACGAGAGCATCATTCTCCAGCTGGCGGAGCGGGAAAAGGTCATGCCCACCGACGAGCAGGTGGCATCTCGGCTGGCGGCGGTGAAGAAATCCGACCCGGATTTCGAGAAAAACCTGCGCGGTCAGGCAATGACGGAAAAGGATTTGGCGAAGAGCATCCGCTACCGCATGGCCTTCAACAACCTGGTGGTTAAGGACGTCACCGTCACCGAGGACGACATCGCCAAGGCCTACGAGGCGGCCATCAAGGCCAAGAACTCACCCTACATCACTCCCGAGCGGGCGAAAATAAGCGTCATCATCAACAAAGACAAAAACAAAATGACGGAAGCTTACAAGATGCTCAACGAGGGCGCCGCCTTCGGTTCCGTGGCGGAGATGTTCTCGCAGGATACCGCCACCAACCGCAAGCGGGGGGACGCGGGCTGGATAAGCCGCAAGGACACGGACGAGCTGCCGAAGATTTTCGTGGACACCGCATTCAGCCTCACCAAAGGCAAGTACTGCGCGCCCTTCAAAACCGGAAACAACTGGGTCATCATCCGCCGGGACGACTTCGAGACCATGCGGGTGAAGCCATTCGACAGCGTGAAAGATGAGCTGCGGGAAAAAGTCATCGTGGACAAAGGGGTTAAATCCGGCAAGTTCCAGAAACTCTTCGCGGAGTTCGTGAAGGACGCCAAAATTACTCTCTACGGCGGCAAGTACAAGACCCTCTACAATTCCGTGGCGGACAAAGTCAAACAGCAAAAGGTGTTATAAGTTATGAAAGCCGATGAATTTCTGAAAATATCCGAACAGTTCAGGCTCGGGAACCTGGTCACCGAGTCATCCCATCCGGTGACCGCCCATCTCAGCGACATCGCCGCGAAAAGCACGGAGTTGGGGCTTTCCACCCTTTTCGACGTGGACAAGGACGTGGTGGCCAAGTTCGACGAGCTGGTGTCAAGCGATATGTTCTCGCAGGCGGCGGCGGATGTGCGCCGGGTTTGGGACGGCGGCGGCAGAGTGGTGTTCACCGGCTGCGGCGCCACGGGACGGTTGTCCATTCTCCTTGACGGTATGCTCCGCAAGTACGCGGCGGCGCGTCCGGAACTCGATATTAAGTCCGAATCCCTCATGGCCGGCGGCGACTTCGCCCTCATCAAGTCCGTGGAGGGCTTTGAGGACATCACCGCTTTCGGCGGCAAGCAGGTGGAGGAACTGGGTCTCACCGATAGGGACATCCTCTTCGCAATAACCGAGGGCGGCGAGACAAGCTGGGTCATCGGCACCGCTTGGAAGGCCCTTGAGATGGGGGCCCGGGTCTATTTCGTCTACAACAATCCCGACGACATTCTCCGGCAGCGGGTAATCCGCTCCCGGGAAGTGATTGACGACGACAGAATTACCAAAATCAACCTCACCACCGGACCCATGGCCATCACCGGCTCTACCCGGATGCAGGCCACCACCATCGAGCTCTGCTACATGGCCGCGGTGTTGGAGACCGCCATAACCGGCGACGGCAGCGTGCCCCATCGGGTGGCTGTGTCTCTGCGGGAAATGCTGGACACGCTCCACTCCCCCGACGTTCTGGTGCCTCTGGCTCGGCTGGCGGAGGCGGAGGTGAAGGTGTTCAAAGCCGGGCGGCTCAACAACTATTTCGCGTCCGATTTGTCCATCGACATCCTGACGGACACCACGGAGCGGTCGCCCACCTTCTGCATCCCCGCTTTCAGACCCGCCTCCGACACGAGTGCCGACGAGTCATGGTCATACCTCTACGTGGACGCGGACACCGCCGAGGAGGCTTGGCGGAAGGTGCTGGGCAGAGATATTCGGGCCGTGGAGTGGGATCTCGACACCATAGCGGCAATAACCGACGAAAAATCGGCGCCGGCGCACCACGAGGTCATAAAGAAAATATCGAAAGAGAAGATTTTAGACTTCAAGATAGGCAGGGACGGGCTGTATCTGCGGCCCCCGTCCCGGTGCGGCGGAGCGTCGGCGGTGACGGACAACGTGTCGGAACTTGCGGCGGGCACATTCTTCGCCGAGGAGCTGGCGAAAGCGGCGGCGGCGGGAGCGCACACCGGAATAATTTACATCGGCAATGATGAGGTTGTGTCCCCGGTGGAGAACTCCATTGTCGTCAAAGCGGCGCTGCCGGAAGAGCCTTTCGAGCTGGATATCATCAAGCGGGCGGGGATAAAAATGCTCCTGAACGCGTTTTCCACCTGCGTCATGACCCTCATGGGGGCGGTGATGGGGAACTTTATGGTCCACGTGGTGCCCTCCAATCTGAAACTCATCGACCGCTGCGCCAGATACGTTCAGCACCTGACGGGCCTGGATTACGAAACCGCCGTCCGGAAACTCTTCGACGTCATCGCCGAAATCGAGGACGACATGGCCGCCGGGAGAAAGTATCCGCCGGTGGTGGAAACCTGTGTGAACAGATGTAAAAAAGATTAGAAAAGGTTTTAGGTTTCAGGTTATTAGGTCAGGTGTTCGGCTTGCGCCGAACGGATTCTACCAACCAACATTGCGGTGTCGGTTTATAATTCGTTTCGCGTCAGCGAAACACATTACCTAAAACCTATTAACCTAATAACCTAACAACCTCATATAAACAAAAAAGGCTCCCGAAGGAGCCTTTTGTTTTGCGTTGGATTAGAAGGAAACGCCGAACTGAGCGAAAGCAACGCCGCCCTTGGCAGCGCCGAAGCCGCTGTCGTTCTTAACCATCTGGTAACCGAATCTGAGGTTAGCCTGAGGATTGAACTTGTAGTTGTAGGCGAATGTCCAATAGGTGTTCTTGGGATCAACGAGGAAGGAACCGTCGTCTTCAACCTTCTCGTACTCGGCCTGGAGAGTGCTCTTGGAGCCGAGACCGAACTTCAGACCGCCCTTGACGCTCTTGAGGTCGGTGGTACCGCCGCCGCACTGGTCGGCGTAGTTCTGGAAGCCGCCGTAGATACCGAACTTGCTGCCGAAGTCATACTTGGCATCGGCGAACCAGCCCTTGATGTCGTTGGGGTTGAAGATGTAGCCCACTCTGGTCCAGGAACCGGCGGACCAGAAGTCGCGACCGATCTCTCTGTAACCGGCTTTGAAAGCGAACTTGCTGTCGCTGCAGCAGCCGTAACCGAGGGAAGCTTCCCAAGCTTCGTTGTCGGCGAGGGTGATACCGGGAACCTTGTTCTTGGCATATTCGCCGGCGAGGCAGAAGCTGCCGAAGGGAACCTTGAGGTCGGCACCGAAGATCTTGGTCTTGTCGGTGGGAGCAGCGCCATTGGCCCAAGTCTCATAGTAGGAAACGCCGAGACCGGCTTTGCCGAGACCGAAGTTGGCTCTGGCACCGGCGCTCTGGGTGGCGAAACCGGCATAGTTGAACCAGTCCATACCGTATCTGTTCTGGTCGTTCTTGGCCGCGAACATGGTAACGCCGAAGGACTTGCCGAAGGCGAGGTCAGCCTTGATACCGTCGAGGGCATAGTCGCCGTTGTCGGTAACGCTGTAGTTCATGAAGCTGTCAAAGTCGGTGGACTTGATGGTGAGGGGGGTCCACTGCATGGGGAATCTACCGGCGGTGATGGTGGTCTTGCCCATGTCCGCTACAGCGTAGAGGAAAGTGGGATAGAAGTCATCATCGGTGCCGATACCGGCGTACTCGTTGAGGTAATCGCCGTAGTTGATGGTGGAGTAGACGGTGACCTTGTCGGAAGCGCGACCAACAATGTTGAGATCGAAGTTCTTGTAAACGGTTACGTTGTCAAGAAGATTGTTGTCCACGTTACCGGCGGGATTGAGGTTGTTGCCGTCGATGTCGAGACCGTTGCCTCTGGTGGCCACGGCGCCGGCGAAGAAGTCGCCGGTGAAGCGGACGCGTCTGTTCTCGGCTTCGAGAGCTTCAACGCGGGCGGTGAGGTTGGCAACGTCTCTCTTCAGAGCGTCAACGTCAACGCCGAGGGAAGCGAGCTCATCGCCGAACTCGTTGACGAGCTTGCGGAGAGCGTCGAGATCGCCCTTGGAAGCGCCGGAGAAAGCGGGGATGTCGCTCTTCTTGGCGTAGCCGGAGAGATCAACGTCGTTGTTGATAACGGTGTCGCCGTTAAGCAGGGGAAGGAGTCTGGCGATAGCTACGGCAAATTCGTAGCGGGTCATGGCTCTCTTGCCGCCGAAAGTTCCGTCGGGATAGCCGACGATGATGCCTACGCGCTGAAGCTGATTGACAGCGTCATAAGCCCAGTGGTCTGTGGGGACGTCAACAAAGGCGCCCTGCGCGAAAGCCGCGCAAGCGATGGCGATAAGACCGATGGTCGCCAAAGCGAAAAGGATTTTTTTCATTTTTTTCTCCCAAATGTAAGAAATGTATGCCTTGCGATTCGGGACGGGACAAAGTATCCTTGTTGCCTTTATCCGTCCGCGGATTCGATTGGCATCGTTTCGGATCTTCGACTTCGATTCGCGGACTCCCGAGCATTATTTGGGAATGCACCTCCTTTCGGCCCGTTCCGCAAATTTCGAATCGTCATCGATTTTCCGAACTGATTATAACAGACGGTAAAAATAATGTCAAATTCCCGTTCCGGTTTTATATTTTACATGATCGCCCCGATCTTTCACCGTTCGGTACCCCACACTCGCTACACGAAGAGACATACACCGAATACACTCCGCGGCTTCCTCTCCCGTGCAAATTTTGTTGTCGTACAGAAGGTATTTGCTTCTCACCTCCTTGGGTGAGAGATTCGGCATAACCACGTTCGCGCCGGCGAGAAGGGCCTTTTCCCTACCGAACCCGTCCACGGTACCCAAAGCCGTTGTGGCCGGAATCAGAGCGTCGGGAAGAATCAACCGTATTATCGATATGAGCCTGACGACGAGTTCCGCGCTTCCGTGTTCAAAGTCGGAGTATTCCGTATCGCTGTGAGGTATAAACGGACCGATCCCCACCATCTCCGGTTTGAATTTTCCTAAAAAGCGCAAATCTTTTATCAGATGTTCAAGCGTTTGATACGGCGAACCAACCATCATTCCGCAGCCGACCTGATATCCCGTTTTCCGCAGATTCTCTAGGCACTCCATCCTGCGGTCGTAGGACATTTCCGCCGGATGAAGCATTTCGTAATGGGCTTTGTCGGCAGTTTCGTGGCGGAGCAGATATCTGTCCGCTCCGGCGTCGAACAACTTTTGATAGCTTTCCCGGCTCCGTTCCCCGAGAGACAAGGTCACCGCACAATCCGGGTGGCGTGTTTTGAGAGTCCGAACCAAAGGAACGAGCCTCTCGTCCGTAAAATACGGATCCTCCCCGCCCTGCAAAACGAACGTTCGGAACCCGAGATCGTATCCCGCGTCTCCGCAGGAGAGAATTTCCTCATCGCTCAAACGGTATCGCTCCGCTTTCCCGTTGCTTCGTCGGATTCCGCAGTAGCGGCAATCGTTTTTGCAGTAACTCGAAATTTCGATAAGCCCCCGCAGATACACGTCTTTGCCGTAATGCTTCTCCCTCACCGCCGCGGCCTTCGCGCACAGATATTCATCATCGTCGAGAAGCAAAATCTCCCGGAGCTCATCATCCGTAAGATTCTCACCATTCGCCAGTCTGTCGATAAGTCCTCTTATGCTCAAAATATTACCTCCCGTATGATTCCTCCGCCGACAACACAATCCTCACGGTCGTAAAACACCGCCGACTGCCCCGGAGCGGCGGCGGAAACCGGCTCGCGAAACATAACCGCCGCCCTGTTGCCGGGGAGAACTTTCACAACCCCCGATGTCGCGGCGCTTCGATATCTGATTTTAACCTCACAGGAAATCTCCTCTCCCGGCTCCGGCGATTCCGCCCGCATTAAGCACACATCATCGCATATAAGGGAAGAAGCGAGAAGCGATTCCTTTTTCCCCAGCACAACCTCGTTGGACTCGGCCCTGATTTCTTTGACGTAGACGGGGCTCCCCAGAGCGAGTCCCAGACCTTTCCGCTGTCCCACGGTATAGTGAGTAATACCTTTGTGGGTTCCGAGAACATTACCTTCCTCGTCCACGAAGCGGCCTTCGCCGGGAAGGCTATCCCCGGCGTTCGCTTCGATATAATCCGCGTAACTCCCGTTTGTCACGAAACATATTTCCTGCGAGTCCGGCAGAGACGCGGCCGGAATACCGACCTCGGCGGCAATACCCCTGACATCATCCTTGGACATCCCCCCAAGTGGCATCAGGGTGGCCGCCAGCTGCTCCTGTGTGAGCCGGTAAAGCATATAGGTTTGGTCCTTCTCGCCGTGAAGGGCCTTCTTCAGGGTATATCCTTCGGGCTTTTTTATCACGGAAGCATAGTGACCGGTGGCCACGTAATCCGCGTCGAATATTTTCGCCGCGTGAAGCATGCCCTCCCATTTCACGTGCGGATTGCACCCGATGCAGGGATTGGGCGTAAAACCCTTCACGTACTCACCCACGAAAGGTTCCACCACCAGCCGCCTGAAATTCTCCACCCTATTCAGAGCGTAGTAGGGAATTCCGAGAATATAGGCGGCCTTTCTCGCCTCGTCGATTTCGCAGCAACGACTGCCCTCCCCGGAATTCCGGGTACGCAACGTCACGCCTATGACGTCGTACCCGGACTCCTTCAGAAGATACGCGGCAACGGAGCTGTCAACGCCTCCGGACATTCCCACGATAACTTTTGCCATACAACCACCAAATCATATAAAGTCTATCGGTATTATAGCGATAAACGGAGCCTTTGTCAACGGCAAAATCTGCACGCGCCCTATCGGATTAAATACCCGAAACAGACTTTAAACCGCCGAAAAAAGCTCCCCGAAGGGAGCTTTTCGAGTAAGCCGTAGTGTCAGAAACTCACACCGAACTGAGCAAACGCCACGCCGCCCTTTTCGTTCGTACCGAAATCGGCAATCTTTTCTTTGATAAACTGATAACCTAATCTCAGACTCGCGTTGGGGGTGAATTTGTATTTGTACGTAAGGGTGGTATAAATATCTTTGGCGCGGTTATAACCGTATCCGTAATCCCTTACTTCCTCATATTCGGCTTGGAAAGAACTCTTGGAACCGAGACCGAAGTTGAGACCGCCCTTAGCGCTTTTCAGACTGTTGAAAGCGAATCCGTTCTCGGGTTCGTAGTCCTGATAAACGCCGTAGATACCGAACTTGTCGCTGAAGTTGTAGCCCAAGTTGCCGTACCAACCCTTAATGTTGGTGGGATCGGCATAGTAACCGACCTTTGTCCAAGCCGCGGAAGAGAAGAAGCCCGCGTCAACGCTTCTGTAGCCGGCGCCCAAATTAAGTTTGCCGGTAGCCAGACTCAGTGACACGTCCCAAGCGTCGCCGGAACCCAATTTAACTTTGTCGTCGCTGAACTTGGATTCGGCGTATTCGCCGGCAAAAACGAAACTTCCGAAGGGGATCTTCAAATCGGCACCGTACACCTTGGTGGTATCGCCGCCGCCGGGGCTGAAAGCCTTGGCGGTTTCGGACCATGCTTCATAGTAAGAAGCGCCCAAGGAAGCTTTGCCCAAACCGAATACGGCTCTGGCACCGGCGCTTTGGGTGTAGGGGAATATACCCTGAGCGGCGCCTATCCAGCTGAGGCCGTATCTGTTCTGATCCACCTTGGCCGCGAACACTTCCAAATCGAAGGACTTGCCGAAGGCGAGGTCGGCCTTGATACCGTCAAAGGCTAAATTACCGTCCTGGGTTCCGTAGTAATCGACATAGGTATCCCAGTCGAAACCGTGCAGGGTGTAAGGAGTCCATTGCAACGGGAATCTACCGGCGGTGAGGGTGGTCTTGCCCAGTTCCGCCACGGCGTAAAGATAAGTGGGGTAGAACTGATCGTCGCCGCCCGGCACACCGTAGCCGTAATGATTGGCAAAGTAGTTAAGATAATCGCCGTAGTTGATGGTGGAGTAGACGGTGACTTTGTCGGAGGCTCTGCCGGTGATTCTCAGGTCGAAGTTCTTGAGAACGGTTACGTCATCAAGAAGGTTGTTGGCGCCGTTGTAGAGATTGTCGATATCGTTCACGTTACCCTTCTTGGCAACCGCCGCCGCCAGGAAATCGCCTTCGAAGCGGATTCTGCGGTTCTCGGCCTCAAGGGCCTCAACCCGGGCGGTGAGGTTGGCAACGTCTCTCTTCAGAGCGTCAACGTCGACGCCCAGGGAAGCCAGTTCATCGCCGAACTCATTGACGAGTTTGCGGAGAGCGTCCAGGTCGCCCTTGGAAGCGCCGTTGAAAGAAGGAATGTCGCTCTTCTTGGCATAGCCGGAGAGATCCACGTCGTTGTTGATAACGGTGTCGCCGTTAAGCAGGGGAAGGAGTCTGGCGATAGCTACGGCAAATTCGTAGCGGGTCATGGCTCTCTTGCCGCCGAAAGTACCGTCGGGATAACCGACGATGATGCCTACGCGCTGAAGCCGGTTCACGGCGTCGTAGGCCCAGTGGTCTGTGGGGACGTCAACAAAGGCGCCCTGCGCGAAGGACACAGCCGCAAAAACGGTAAGTCCCAATACGGAAAGAACAAATAAAATTTTCTTCATGTTTTTTTCTCCCTGTTTTTAAGATTTTGTTTTCGGAGGCGCGAGAAACCTTGTTGCCTCGAACCGCCGCGAAACGTTTACGGATACCGAAATACCCCGCGGACTCTCGGAAACGGGATGTTCACCTCCTTTCGGACCGTTCCGCGAAAAGTATTCCTATAAATCCTATAGGTATTATAGCAATTGCTGTTTCTTTTGTCAACCCCTTTTTTCGATTTTTTTCGATTGGTCAAAGACCGCTCCGTGTGATATAATTATAGTATTGTAAGCAAGGAGCGAAAAATGCCGCAAACCGTAAGCACGGCCGACTCTAAGAACAATTTCAAACGTAACACTCTGATAAACATACTGTTTTTCATCTTCAACGGGCTCACGTCTTTCTTCATGGTGCCCTATCAGATTAAGTATCTGGGCATCGCCAGCTACGGAATGGTGAGTCTGGCCAACTCTTTCGTGGCCTACACCCAGATTCTCACCACCACCTTGGTGGGCACCGTGATTCGGTTCGTCACCTACCACCTTGCCCGGGAAGAGATGGAAGAGGCTCGGTCATATCTGAACACCCAGTTCGTCATGTCCAACGTATTCTTCGCCTGCTTCCTGCCCATAGCGGTGGCCATATCCCTGCTGACGCCGACGTTTTTGGAAATCCCCGCGGGACTTGAGAACGACACAAGGATACTTTTCATTCTCGTCTACGTGGCTTTCCTCGTGACCATATACTGCTGTTCCTATCAGGTGCCCCAGTTCGCAAAGCAGCGCTTCGACATCAAATACGGCATCGAGATAGGATCCCAGACCATTCGCTACGGCACATGGATTGTTGTGTTCAACCTCCTCTGCCTCACTCCCGCGCTGTGGCATATAGGTCTCGGTTACGTTCTGGGCGCCGCCTTCATCATCACCACCACCATTATATCTTCCCGCAAACTGATGCCGGACATGCAGCCGTCGCTGAAGGGCTTCGACAAAGGCAAATGCCGGGAGATGTTGGGCATGGGCTCCTGGTTCACCGTGGACCAAATCGGCGCGGTACTCTATCTGAGCATAGATGTTTTAATCATCAACCGCACATTGGGCCCCGAGGCCACCGGCGAGTACGCCACGGTGCTGGGTCTGGCCATCATGCTCCGGGGCATCGCCTCCACAATGAGCTCCATGGTGACTCCCGTGGCGGTGGCCTGCTACGCCAGAGGCGACTACGACGGCCTCGTGCGCAACTCCTGCCGGGCTTCCAAGTTCGTATCCGTGGGCATGGCTCTGCTTCTGGGCGCCGTCTGCGGTCTGGCGAAGCCCATTCTGGGCTGGTGGCTGGGAGAGAAGTTCGTTAAACTTGTTCCCCTGGTTTGGTGGCTCATGGCCCACCACGTCATAAACTGCGGCGTCATGCCCCTCTTCGGCGTGAATCTGGCCGCCAACAAGATTAAGGTGCCGGGCATCGCCACATGCATCGGCGGCGTGTTCAAAGTAGTGCTTTCCGTACTGCTTATCAAGTGCACGAATCTGGGCATCTACGGCGTGGCAATCGGCGGCATGGTAGCTTTCACTCTGAAAAACGCCCTGTTCACACCCTACTACGCCGGCAAGGTCATAGGCCGCTCCTCGCTGCCCTTCTTCGCCTCTCTGGTGCCCTCAATATTGGTGCTGGCGGCGGTGTCGGGCCTGGGAACATGGGCGGCGAACACCTTCAATCTGGCGAAGTTCTACCTGTTGGCGCCGTCGGGAATATTCCTGCTCATCTTCGGCGCCCTATTCGCCTGGTTCGTGACCTTCACCCCCGATGACAGAGATTTCTTCAAAAACGTACTTAAGAAAAAGAGCTGACATGAAAAACATACTTTTCGCCGGCAACGGCACCTACAAAAACCGCGGCTGCGAGGCCATCGTCCGGGGCAGCACGGAGATATTCAAAACAACCTTCGGCGGCGACTTTCACATTCTGAACACGGTCTACGGCGACCCAAAGGTTGTGAAAGAGCAGAAAAAGAGCGAGAAGTCGCCCTACGTCACAAGTTACAACATGCAGCGGTGGTCCTTCATCCGCACATACAACTTCCGGCGGGTGAACAAATACCTGAAGTTGAAGATAAACGACGAGTCCCACGTGCTGGACAAACTCATTCCCAAGTCGGACATCGCCTTGCAGGTGGGCGGCGACAACTACTCCCTCTGCTACGGCAAGGACGTGCTCATGATGTTCGTCCGAAACGACGAGGACTTCCTGAAAGCGGGACTCCCTCTCGTTCTCTGGTGCGCCTCCGTGGGTCCCTTCGACGAAGACCCGGCCACGGAGGAGTTCATGGCTCGGCACCTATCGAAGTTCTCCCTGATTCTCGTACGGGAGACGGAGAGTTTGAAGTATCTGGAGTCCCTGGGCATCACCGACAACGTAAAACTCGTCTCCGACCCGGCCTTTGCCATGATTCCGGAAAAACCGAGTCTGTCGCCGGAGCTTAACTACTTCATCGACAAGAAGCCCCTGGGCATCAATTTGAGCCCCATGGCGGGACTGTTTCTCAAAGACAGCGGCAAGGACTGGCGCACTCTGGCTCTGGATTGCGTCCAAAGCGCCATCGACGCCACCGGCATGCCGGTTCTGCTCATTCCCCACGTGACGGTGGCCGGCGACAACGACTACGGTTTCCTCTCCGGTCTCGTTCCGGATTTGCGGGGTGACGTTAAGGTCCTCCCCGGCACGTTGTCGGCGGCGGAGTACAAATACGTGATATCGAAAACATCGATGCTGGCGGCGGCACGTACACACGCAACCATCGCCGGCTTCTCCACCGCCACGCCCACTCTGTCAATCGGTTACAGCATCAAGGCCCGGGGTCTCAACAAAGACATCTTCGGCGGTCTCGACTACATGATCCCGGTGGACAAACTCTCCGGCGGCGCCTTCGCGGAGAAAGTGAAGGGAATCCTCGCAAACAGCGACGGCATTCGCGCTGACCTTGAGGCGAAATCCGCCGAAATGAAGAAAAAGGCCCTCGAAGCGGGGGCGTGTATAAAGGAGCTTATATGAACGATATAACCCGGCTGAAAAAACGATTCGCCCTTGAGCGGGCAATATACATCATCGCCATTCTGGCCATTCTCTTCGCCTGGCACCGCTCCGTCACGGCCCGACCCACATACGCGGTGAACGTGAACGACAAACAGGTGGCCTGCCTTGTGAGCGAAACCGACGCCAAGGCGGCGGTGGAAGAAGCGAAAAAATCCGCGGGTCTCGACCCGGCGGACATAGAGTTCAAGGAAAACGTGGAAGTAAAAAAGGCCCCCGGCACGGAAAAAACAGTGGACACCAAAACCGCCGTGAAAGCCATCCTCGGCAAAGTCACTCTCCGCACCCAAAAGTGGACGGTGACCGCCGACGGCAAGCCGGTGGTGGCCTTCGCCACGGAAAAGGAAGCGGTGGACTTTCTGGACAGAGCCAGAATGCGCTTCGCCGACGACGTGAAGTTCCTGGCCGAGGAGCCCCAGTTCAAGGAAAAGATCGCCACACAGGAAATGGGCGTGAACCCCGCCTTCGTTAAGCGCAGCGTGAACGAGGGGCTGGAGTTCGTCTTTGACCGCCCGGATGAGCCCACAGCCGCCGGCACCGGAATCCACATCGTGAAGAAAGGCGAGGTGGCGGGGAAGATTGCCGCCCGTTACGGCACCACCGTTAAGGAAATGAAGAAGCTGAACGGCTCCAAGAACCTGGCCAAGCTGAGAATCGGCGACAGAATCGTGGTGGCCAAGCCCAAGGAGGACGGGGAGAAAAAGGACCCGGCGGAACCGGCGAAACTCACCGTCATCGTCCGGGACCAGCGGGAATCCGTTGAGCGCATTCCCCCGGAAGTCATCAAGGTTTCCTCCGGGCAGATGTACGCCGGCAAAACATACGTCATCTCCCCGGGCAAGGCGGGCAAGCGGAGAATCAAAACCGCCGCCGTCTACGAAAACGGCGTGAAGAAGTCCACAGAGGTTCTGGAAGAGGAAATCCTCGAAAAGCCGGTGCCGAGACAGATTGCGATAGGCATTAAGCCGAGAAGATAATTTATAGGTTTTAGGGGTTAGGGGTTAGGTTTTAGCGGATAACATCGCAAGGTTGAATTTATAATCCGCCGCCGCAAGGCGGCACCTCCACTATTCCCTATTCCCTTTTCCCTATTCCCTCAACAAAAAAACCGCTCCGAGGAGCGGTATTTTTGTGTACAATCTTACTTATTAAATTTTCTCTTTATTCCGATAAGGGAAACAAGCCCCATTACACCGTAGGCGGCTGTCGCCGGTTCCGGTACAACGGTTTTCGGGTCTCCCAGGGAAAACTCCACGGTACCGTATGCGCCGGGCCCCAATTGTCCGCCGCCGACGGCAAACAAAATCGATCGGACAGCATATCCGTGCAGGTAAACGAAACCTTGTTCCTGCAGCGCTTCCGTGAACGTAAAATCCTCGGTTGTGATGACATATTCACCGGCCCCGGTATAAGGGATTTCGGCGTAGGTAATGGGGCTCTTTTCGTCCGTCGACTGTCCGGCCAAAACAAGGGTTACGGAGTAACCTTGGGAGAGGTCGTTCGGGTAGAAGTACTCCCCGAAGCCGGTTATATTGATGTGAATATCCTCGTTTTCGTCAAAGGTCCAATCGCTGACATGGCTGCTGCTGGCGATGAAACGTGCTCTGTCGGGACGGTCTCCCTCGGGAACGAAGTTTGTGAGATCAATCTTAAAACCGTTGGTTCCGTAGTCCGTTAAGGCATCGGGGTTCCGTGAATAAGCAACGTCCCCACCGCTCCAATCGGTGATGCTCATGGCGGAAACGGCGGAAGCGGCCAAAACCGCGAGAAGAATACCGAACAATACTTTTTTCATAATTTCCTCCTGTGGGATTACTGTATATATTATATCATTCCCCTGCGGGAAAATGTCAAGGAAAAGGGGTCAGGGAATGTGTCGGCAAAGCCGACGGATTCCACCAACCCACATTGCGGTGTCGGGTATATAATCCGTTCGGCGACAGCCGAACACCTGACCTAATAACCT
>JAEEGL011880991.1_pt1 | contig 13820 bp, 10 predicted proteins | sample 9134231 | NCBI WGS metagenome assembly JAEEGL01 (sample SAMN16246548, study PRJNA631951) | gut metagenome | biome: gut microbiome; feature: rumen; material: fiber-attached | host: Bos | place: Iran: Karaj | collected 2018-10 | reverse complement strand
GCAAAGGCCGAAGCAGGCTTCGAGTCCTCGCTGTAATCGTAGCGCAGGTCGCTGTAGATCCATCGGATAGCGGCTGCCAGCGAAAAATTCTCACTCAGCATCATCGAGTAAGCCACATCGAGCGACATCTCGTAAGGCTTCACCGTCATATCAGATTGACCATAGTCGGTAAACACCTCACCCAGCGAGAAATAGCGCAGCGAACCCGACAAGGCACTGTAATCGCCGATACGATAATAACCCGAGAGATAAGCCAGATCGATATCGTTCACCAGCTGTCGCAACCAAGGGGTATAGTTCAGCGCGATACCCGCTCTGCTGATGCAGAAAGGATATTTGGCGGGATTCCAGTATTGCGAGGTGACATCAGGATCGGTGGCCACACCCACATCACCCATACCGGCACCTCGTGCATCAGGAGCGATGGTCTGCGAGATCACAGCGTGCTCAACGGGGTTGAACATCACTGACTTGTCGTCCTGGGCCGCAGAAATTAAAGGTAAAAAGGTAAAAAGGTAAAAAGGTAAAAACCATTTCACCCACCCATTCACCATTATATATTTTTTATTCATCATATTTCTTTCACTTTTTTACCTTTTTACTTTTTCACCTTTAAATAACGTTCTTGCATATTTATTTATTGCCTGTAATAATCATTTTCTTGGCCTGCGACACCGCGCTGCCACCTTCGCTGCTCACGGTGATGCGGTAGATATAGACGCCCGTCATCAAGGGCCGACCGCCACTGATGGTCACATCCCAGTCCATCGTATACACATTACCTGAAGCCACACCGCTCTCACGATATCGCCACAACTGACGGCCGGAGGTATCATAGAGATCGAGCTGCACATCGAGTTGCGTGCCCACACGGTCGTGGGTAATGACGAAGGTAGCGATATTACTGCTGGGATTACGCTTGCAGTCGATGCTTATGCTGCCCGGTTCGCCTTTCACCACTTCGAACGTCAACTCCGAAGTCGACGAGTTATTCAACACATCCCACGCCCTGAACAACAGCTTGTGCTTGCCTTCCGACAGTTCCGGAATACTGAAAGCAACCTGACCGCTCCGATAATCACCGAAATCATAAGCGAAATAGCTGTTTAGGTTGTAGGTCTTCGACATATCTCCGTCAATCACCAGCTCGAGATCGTGTCCTATACTGCTGCCCGAGGCATTAATGCCGCTGTCGTCATAGAGTTCTGCCACGAAATAAGGTGTGGCATTCACCCTGCCGCCATTCGTAAATGATGAACTGTTCAGATAACAATAGATGCTCGGTCCGATGGAATCGTTTAGCTCCGAGCTGCTGCCGTTCAGGATAAAGCTGTCGCAGAGGCCGTGTGCTTCCGCACTCTTGCTGCCATTTACGGCATAGAGCGTCATCAGACCTGAGCCTTCGGTATAGCTGATATCCTTCGGCACAGCGAAGGTGAACTTAAACTGTCCGTTCCTGACACTATCTGCGCCGTGATAAAGTGTCTTCGTACGGTCGTGATAGACGAAGGCCGTATCGGCACCCTCACTGGTGGTGTTGTTCAGACGACAGGTGATGGTCTCCTCGGCATCGCGGATGGTAGCCGTCACCACCCCCGTGAAGTCGGCGGCAACAGTCTGTCCTGATGTGATATGACCCGAAACCTCTACTACAGAACCCGCCGACAATCGGATACTCTCGCCGGAACTGACGGTCTGCCCTCCGATCTGGTCGATGGTAATCCCCATCTGCGGAGTCGCCAGCGCAAGTGCCGGATCTCCCAACAGGGTATACTGCAGTTTGTTGGGCGAGGTGTCCTTTCCCTGACTCACCAGATCGCACTTCGCCCTACGCGCTGCCTCACCGATAGGCATCGGACGACCTTGCTCGTCGGTACCCAAAACATATTTCATAAAGGCGAGGTTCATCTGCTCGTTATAGTTGGCATACACCGTACGTGTAGTACCGAAGAAGGCGATGGCCCCTCCCCGCTGATTATTCATCGCGGTCTCACCGATATTGTCTTCCTGTCCGTCGAAGGGCATGATATCACACGAGGCCGTCAACCACAGCGGCAGGCGCAGCGATGTTGCCTCCGCGAAGTCGGGCGTCTTCAACACCAGCTCGTGCGAGATGGCGTAGGCTGCACCGTGTCCGGAATAGTTCATCACCAAGGCACCGTCGGCCATCTGTTGTTTGATGAGTCGTGTCACATCAGGGTAGCTGTCACCGGTCGATGAGGTGGTTCGCTGATAGGCGTCCCAGTAGATCTTCTGAACGTTATAGCCGGGATAGGTTTTCTCCACAAGGCTGGCTACACGATCAGCCGTCGCCATGTGCGAGTTGTTGTTGCCGTCGTCACCCATCACACAGACGGTATTCTGCCAGGCACCCGCCAATTCGTTATTGGCATAGCTGATGGTCTTGTCCACCAGCACCGTCGCCTCTTCAAGCGTCCGGGCGGAGAAACGACCCACAGCCACATCCGGCTTTCCCAGATACGACTTGCTGCCTGTGCCTTCCTCTATCTGTTCACCATCGTCGAGCAGGGCATAGAAATCATCGCTTACATAACAATATACATGACTGAACGAATTCTCACTTTCGAAACAGAGCAGGAAATCATCGGGATCGCAACCGCTCCAATCCGACGTACGCATACGGTTGTCGTAGGCACCATCGCCAAAGAGAAGCAGATATCGGGGCATCTCGGCATCAGTCTGCGCACGGTCATAGAGCATCTTCATATATCGGCGGTAGGCCGTTGCATCGGGGGTACCGCTACTGAACTCATGATAGAGCTCATCGGCGGGTATGATACGTACTGAGAGACCGTCGCGCTGCTCGTGGAGGGCTTTGATACGCTCTGCCTGACTCAGCCATTTCTGCGAAGTGGGAATGATGATCACCATATCCACAGCCGTATCTGCGTGGTGGTCCTGGTTCATCAGACGATACACGAACGTGGGTTCCGCGAAGGCGGTCTTCGAAAGACTGGGCATCGGTTTCGGCGTATCGCTGGTGATGGCCAGATAGTCGAGACGTAAGTTTTTGCCACTGGTCTGGGTGATCGTCACAATGTTATCGCCCTCTTTCAAATTGTCGAACCGGTAGGTCCACGTACGGGCAGCAGCCTCGGTATACGAATCAAGCGATACGCTGACATTCAGCCTGGCTATCACAGAGTCGTTCATAGCCACCGTCCCCTCAAAACTGCCGTCATAACTCAACACCACCGTCAGCGAACCGCCTGTTCCGTTGCTCGTCAACGTATAACTCTGCGGGGTGCCAACCTTATAAAGTGTCTTATCGTAGAGATTGCGTCCACCATGATACCAGGCGAAATCGTCCACCTCATAGAGCGAATGATAGTCGTTGTTCGAGGGATAACAGGCCGCAGCGAAGGCCGCACTGTCAACAGTCAGAGCCTCTGCGTCGCTCTCCGTGAGGAAATAGCACCCACTATCAGAATAAGGATTGCGCGTGCGCGCGAGGGCATCCTTCGCCGTCCAGGTCACAGGTCCCACACCATAGAAGAGTCGTCGCCCGTCAATGGTGACGGTGGGAATCTCCTGCAAGTCATCCGTAGCAGCGAGGTAGTCACCCGTCAACTTCTCCGGTTGCAGGGCACCGCCATAGCCGTAGATCTTCACCTTCGAGGGATCAGCGAAGCCCGCTTTCTTCACCAGCGCATCCGTCAACTGATAGATACCGCTCTCAGGAATACTGATCTTTGCCCAGCTTCCCTCCTTCAGCACGGAGTGCTCTGCATATCTCTCGCTCCCTCCTGCTCTCCTCACATTTCTACTGACTACTGACTCCTGACTCCTGACTCCTAACTTAAAGCTCACCAGCTTCTGATACTTCCCGTCGCGGAACACCAGTGGTACAAACGACACATCGAGTACACCCTGCTTTCGCGACACACCTATCGTCTGCGTGATCTCCGGCAATTCTCCCAAGGGCTTGCCACTAATCTGCTGATAGCGGGCGATCTCGGCCTTCGTCATCTCCTCAAACTCAGGGTATTCGATGTTCACAGTATAGACTGAATCGGCATAATGACGGCCTAAAGGCTTCTGCCAAGTATAGACGGGCAACAACGAATCAATCCTGACCTCATCAGCGGTCAGGTCTACAAAACCCTGTGCCCTCACACTCAGATGACAGCACAAGAGCAGCACGCTCAGTAACCCTATCTTGCGAATATTCACAAGATAATAACGTATGCGCACGCGATTTTATTGTATAAACTATAAACTGTAAACTATAAACTGAATCATTTACAGTTAAACTCGAGTACCTTCCGCTCTTCGAGCCAACCTTCCAGATGGTCGTCGATATGCACAGGACCTACTCCGGCGGGTGTTCCCGTATAGAGCAAATCGCCCGTTTTCAAGGTAAAGAACTGTGAGATATACGCGATGATCTCGTCCACCGTGTAGAGCATATCCGAGGTACATCCCTCCTGCACGGTCTTCCCGTTGATATCCAGATGAAAATGAATGCGCTGGATATCCAGGAACTTCTCTTTCGGCACCCATTCGCCAATGGCTGCCGAACCGTCGAACCCCTTGCAGATAGTCCAAGGCTGTCCTGCTTCCGAGGCCTTGCGTTGCAGGTCGCGGGCAGTGAAGTCGATGCCTACGGTCACTGCATCATAATAACGGTGGGCGAAGCGAACGGGAATATTCTTGCCCAACCTACAGATACGCACCACCACCTCCGTCTCGTAGTCGATACGTCCCCACTGATCGGGGATAAAGAAAGGCTTTCCTTGATTCAGAATTGCCGAATCGGCCTTGGTGAATATCACGGGCTCATCAGGTCTCTTCACCGTACCGTGAAGCTCCTGGTTATGGGCAGCATAGTTCATGCCGATAGCAAATATCTTCATTTCCTTTGGTATATCACAATTTGGTTTCCGTCATAGTTATCACTCTTCGTCACCACAGCATTCGCGGGTATCTGCGGGGCTCGGGTCCCCCCACCGACAGTCATCGTGGTATTTGTTTCCACACGAATCTCGTCCCAGAGATTCTGCACCAGGAACGAGCGCAGCGTCTGTGCCCCACCCTCTACGATGAGCGACTGGATATGATGGGCGTGCAGACTCTCAATGTTCAGCGGGTGGGCGTGATCTATCACCAGTCGTCTTGGGTTCAGCCCCTTCCAGTCTCTTACCGTCAGCTGCGGATGATCACGCTCTTCGGTGACACGACCCACGAGGATGGCATCAGCCTCAGAACGCAACTTGTGGGAGAGCATCTTGGTGAAGTCACTTGAGATCTGCACGGGTTTATAATCATCGTCGATAAACCCATTCGCAGTCTGTGCCCATTTTAAGATAATATAAGGCCGCTGCTCACGGTGATAGGTGAAGAAACAGCGGTTCAGTGCCTGACACTCGGCCTCGAGTACACCAACTGTCACGTCGATACCGGCCTCCTGCAACTTCTTGATACCACGACCCTGCACCTCAGCAAAAGCGTCGATACAACCTACCACCACGCGCTTCACACCTTTCTCGATAATCAGATCCGCACAAGGGGGTGTCTTTCCATAGTGCGAACAGGGTTCGAGCGAGGCATAGAGCGTTGCCTCCTTCAACAGCGGCTCATCCTCCAGACGCACCGCGGCAAAGGCATTCACCTCGGCATGGGCCTTGCCACAGCGCACGTGGTAGCCCTCACCGATAATCCGTCCGTCACTACTCACAATCACTGCGCCCACCATCGGGTTGGGCTTCGCATTCTGGCGTCCGTTGCTTGCCAGCTGGATGCAGCGTCGCATAAAAATCTCGTCGTTCATGTCTTTTTCCAGAAACGTGAGGTAATATCTTCAAAGTCGCCCTCATCAGTACGACGGTAGAGTCGTTGGTTGGTCTTAGGATTCTTCAGGGGACCAAGATGACGGATGTAAGGCCCAATTTTAATGTAGTCGAAGTTGTCTTTGTTGATTCTTGAAGAGATTACCGTGCGGCCGCTGTACCAAGCGACGCTCAACTGCGGATATTCCTCGTGGATATACTCGGCCAGATGGTCCACGCCCGTGGGATCGTTGTCACCGCCCATAAAGGATATACAAGTGAGATTCGAGCCGTATTTCTCCACGAAGTCGTCAATGGCAGTCGTGGTAAGCGGCAGACCGACGTCCTCCCAGAGGTAATGGCTATGACAACCCGGACAGTGACACGGGCAATTCGAAATATTAATTGCCAGTGTCACTTCGTCGGGTATCTCCTGAAATACTATTCCTGTGTTAACGTACTTCAGCATTATTCACTAATCACTATTCACTAATCCGCCATAGCGTAATAGCGGCGTGCAGCTTCCTCCTGACGGGCCTGCGAGAAGTTCGACACGCGCTTCAGATAGCCGATGATACGCGTCATATAGTCCACGTTCTTCGAATGGCAGTGCGGACACTCCTTCAGATAACGCTTGTCGATATAGCCGCAGTCGTTGCAGACGGTGTTGGGGATGTTGAACGTGAAGTAATTACAGCCTTCCTTGGCAGCCACCTTCAGCAACTGCAGATACTGCTCTTTCGACAGATGCTCCTCGAGGTTCATGTGGAGGGCGGATCCACCGGTGAGGTGCTCGATATAGGGTGCACCATGCAGCTTGAACTTGTCGATCACGCTGAGTGAATCATCCTCAACCACATAGAAATAGCTGTTATAGCAATCACGGGGCACGAAATAGCCATCTTCACGGTCCCACTTGGCGTGCTTCACACCGACGTTCTCGGCAGGGATCATCTCGCAGTTGAACATCACGTCCTTCGTGCGGTACTTCTTATTATACTGCTCGATCAGACCGAGGATGCCCTGTACAAAGTGCAGATACTCGTCGTTGGGCGTGATCTTCAGACCCATGAACTCAGCGGCCTCTACCAATCCGTTGATACCGATGGTGAGATACTGGCGTCCGATATTGATATAACCAGCATCGAACAGCGGCAGCATACCGTGGGCCTGCAAGTCCTTAAGGTTCTCGTTGTAGGCCAGCTGCACCTTGTGGCAGAGGTCGATCACGGAACCGAGGTAGTCGAGATAGTTGATCTCGTGGTTCACGGCAAACTGGATGCAGCGGTTCAGGTTGATAGTGAGCACGCTCTTCGAACCCGTACTCACGCCACCGGCACCGAGGGTATAGCTGAATCCGTTGTCGGTAATCTCGTTGCGAAGACGGCAGCAGCTCGACAGCGAATCGGCATTGTTGCTCATGTAGGTGAAGAACGAGTGTCCCTCACTATACATCTCAGCAGTGAACTCGCCCCACTCGGGATCCTTACAGTCGCCGTTCTCGTCGGTCAACAGTGCCATCGTCTCCACGGGGAAAGTAAGCAGGGTCTTCGTGCGCTCCTTGTTGAACCACTTCATAAAGCGCTTCTGCAACCAGCTGAGACCGTCCCAGTCGGGCTTCGAACCATCGGGGAAGTAGAAGTCGCCAAAAATCGACTCGAAATAGTAGCGATCGTAGTAGGCGATGTTCCAGAACACGGCCTGATAGTTACGGGCACCGGTGGGCTGGTTCAGGGTGTAGACGATCTGCTCGAAGTAGTCGGTGATCACCTTGTCGATGGTGCGCTTCTTCAGCGAGAGGTCGGCCTGCTGCTCAGGATGCTGCCAGTAGTCCTTGCCGTATTCCAGACCGATGAAATAGTTCATGTACATCAGAAATTCGGGTGTGGCACAAGCGCCGCTCAGCATCGAGCTCACCATGAACACCATGTTCACAAAGCCGCCGGCGAACGACTTCAGGTTGGTGGGTGCCGTCGAGTTACCGCCGATGGCAACGGTACCGCCGATGAGCCAGGGGTACATGGTGATCGAGGCGCAGTAGTTGGCCAGCGAGGTCTCGTCGTTCTTATATATAAAGTGATGTGTCAGTTTGTTGATATATTCGTCGGCCAGTTCCTTACCGTACATCTTTTTGATACGGTCGGTGAGCAGACGGCGGTTCAAACGGATAAAGTTCGATTTAGGGAGCTCGCCAATCAGGGTGGCGATGTTCTTGTGCTCCACATTAGCATTAGCATCATACTTGGAGCCCGTAGCGGCATTCACCGACTCGGTGTATTCCGACAGGAACATCATCTTCTCCAGTGTGTCACGGTCTTCGGTGTGCGTCTGACGGTACAGGATGAACGACTTGGCCACATGGTAGAAGCCTTCGCGCATCAGGGCTTCCTCCACCTGGTTCTGGATATTCTCCACAGTGATGTCGTCGTGGATATCCAGATGGCTGATGATCTTCGAAATGGTTCCGAGATCAGCTGGTTCGTTCACACTGTCGAATGCCTTGACGATGGCATTCATGATCTTGTCCAAAGAGAACTGGGCTTGAGACCCGTCACGTTTGGTGATTGTAAAGTTTTTAATTTCCATCATTATTGTTTGTTACTATTTTAATCTGTTTTCTCTACTTTTCATACTGATTCTCTCATTGTCAGTTGTCCGTTTCGGGAAACTTTTTCTTTCTGGTCCGAAAGAAAGTTGTCCGTTTTGGAAAATCCGAACTGAGCGCAAAGATACAAAATTATCTTAAAACGACAACATTTCAAATCTAAAAAAAGTTTAAATTACTTCATTTCTTATTTTGGCGTCAAGAAAACCCCTGAGAAACAACAAAAGGGTGGCGTTGTCTCTCGACAGGCCTACCCTTTTCCAAACTTATATAATAATACACGTATTCTGACATACGTCAGTAAAAAGAGAGTTCTCCCTTTGTCAGTTCATCTCATGATGTCTGCTTTCGCCTGCGGCCCTTCCATCGAGGACTTCGGCATATTTTCCGAAAAAGGCTGGTCTTCAGACTTTCCTCCACCGCGAAGCGCCTTCTCGTCCAAACGGGCAATGGCTTTCCTGCTTCGGGCCATAATGGAGTTCACTGCTGCGGGACAGTCGGGGATTCACACCCCAGTTCCCAATTAATCGCGGCTAAGCGAACCTTTCCGGGCGACTCATTCCTGAATCACGCTGCAAAGGTAATACATTTATTTGAATCTACCAAATATTCTATACAATTATTAATAACGCGCGCGACCCACGAGTTCTTTTTTAAAAGTCACCGTCTATTATTGTTCCAATGATTCGGTCTACAACCTGATCGAAATAAGGGAGACGCAGAAAACAATTGTGGCGAGTTATCACATCGTCACAGTTAAATTGGCTGACGATATGTGTAACGAAATACGATTGTTGTGACAATGGCGAATTGGGAGATAATTTTAAAAAGACCTTACCTGTATGAGGTGCCAAAGATTTCGAATGTTCCATCATCAAGCTGCCATTATTCTGTTAATATGGCGGGTCTCTATGCTCTTTACGTAAGCCTCAGGGCGTTTAGCACCAAAGTAATACCACGCATAGAGGATATTAAAAGGACGAAACATCTCGCCTTGAGGAGCCACACGGTCCATCCAAACCCGTTTTACCTTCTTATAGCCGAAAAGCGAGAAGAGTTTATCAATATCTTCAATGTCAAGATAAAGCATCACATGTTCAATCAGTGCCTCGTCGGAAATGGATTTCATTTTCGAGACATCGTAAGACCAAAAGCAATTCTCTTTCTTGAGCTTACGAAACAACTGTTGTCTGACATTATCTTTAATCTTTCGTGGGCAAAAGTACATAAAAAAGCTGAAAGTTCCAAATTTCCAAGCAGTTTTCTTACTCCGCTTTAACAAGTCGCTTGCCAATTCAAATGGGCTACTATCCTATATTGATTATCCGTTCACGTTGCAAAGATAGAAATATTTTCTGAAATATTAGTTTTTACATACATAACTACATAATAATCATTTAACCTATTGATAATCAAACTAGTAATTACCGATTCTTATTCATTCTACCTACATTTTAACTACATAAAACTACATTCTAACTACATGTTTATAGGGACGATAAGGGAGGTTGCAAAGGCGAAGAAGGGATATTGTGAGTTTTTTGCTTAGTTTTTGCAAGTAAATTCTCTAGAGAATTAAAGACTTATCTAACTTCTTAGCAATTGCCAGGACTAATGAGAGCTTTTAATTCTCTAGAGAATTTATTAAAAGCAACGAATTGTAAAGTTTGTAAGAGCCAATATTCACCTCTATCAGCTGCCTTTTCGGTCAATTTTATGTAGTTAGAATGTAGTTTTATGTAGGTAAAATGTAGGTAGGATGTAGGTATAAAGCGATGGAATTTCCTTTAAATACTGACAATCTGAAGAATTTTATGTAGATATGTAGGTAAAAATAGAAATTTGAGATACAATTTTCTAAAATATTGGTTTGTGTCAGGGCGGAAATCTCTGCGGGCGAATAACCAAAAAAGCGACAGATTCTGCTGAGAACCTGTCGCTCTTTTCACGCTTAACTATTCGTTTTCTCTGGAATAGTGTTTAGAGTGTGTCGCGCTCGTCGATCTTAAAGGCCTTGTTTTCTTCCTTCATGTAGACCTGCAGGTCGCTGAAATAGCCAGTTTCCTGAATCTTGGAGAGGTTGGTCTTGGCCTCCTCCTCTGCCAGATACTCCTTGGCACTGGCCAGATGGTTGGTAAACTCCAATTTCTTTTTCTCTGTGTCCAATACTGAGATCCACTCATCCTTCAGGCGGTCTCCGATTACGAATTTTTTACTCATAGCTGTTTATATTTAAAAAGTAGTTTGTTTGTTTGACGGTGCAAAGATACACTCTTTCTTCCAAAGTTGTATCGTTCAACCTCAGAAAAACCGTGCAAACGTTTGAGTGAACACAGAGGAAATGATTACTCTGCTTCGAGCAGGAGGACGCGACTGGACCAGTCGTTTTTCTTCGACCATTCAGGTTCGTTGCGATAGGGCATTTCAAGGCCGTGGTTCATGAGATAGGCTCCGCTGAAGGTCTGGCCCTCGATATCGAGAGGCTTCAGATCGATGCGGTTGAGCTCGTGAATCTTATAGCGCTTGTTGGCATCAAGACCAGCCATCTTCACACGAGGCAGATGCTCGTTCTGGAACGATTCGGTCTTCCACCAAAAGAAGACAGACTTCGACTTCTGCTCATTGACGTACATGAGTGAGGCGAGACCCACCTTATCGTATGGCGATACCAAACGATAAAGGTCGCCAAACTGTACGATGGGACGAATCTGCTTATATTCTGCAATCGCCTTACGACAAAGGGCCTTCTCATCGTCCGTCATGTTCTTGGGCTGAATCTCCATACCCAAACGTCCACTCATGGCCACATCGATGCGATACTTCATAGCGGTGGTACGGAAGACGGTGTGATTGGGTGTTGCAGAGATATGGCTGGCCATTGCGATGGCAGGGAAGAAATAGCTGGTGCCCCACTGCATATAGATGCGCTGGAGGGCATCGGTATTGTCTGAAACCCAGAACTCGTCGAAATAGGGGAGCACACCCCAGTTGGCGCGTCCGCCACCAGAAGCACAGGCTTGAATGGTGAGGTCGGGATATTTCTCACGTATCCGTTGGCAGGTCTTTTCCAGACCACGATGATACTCGATGTTGAGGTGGCTTTGGTCGTTCATCGTGAGATACTGCGAACCATGATTCAAAATCGGCATGTTGGCATCCCACTTAATATAGTCGATCTCAGGATATTTGGTCATGAGGTTGTCGACAACAGAGAACACAAAGTCCTGTACCTTGGGATTGCTCATGTCGAGCACCAGCTGCGTGCCTCCGCGACCCTTGACGGCCTCACGCTTGGGAGCCTTCACGATCCAATCGGGATGAGCCTCGTAGAGTTCACTGACGCTGTTGGTCATCTCAGGTTCGATCCAGATACCGAACTTGATACCGTGTTTCTTGGCATCGCGCAACAGACCCTCGATGCCCTCAGGCAGCTTGTTCTTGTCGACCACCCAATCGCCAAGCGAAGAGTTATCCGTCTTGCGTGGATATTTGTCGCCAAACCAACCATCGTCCATCACAAAGAGTTCACCACCCATCGAGGCAATGTCGCCCATCATCTGGTCCATGCCCTGCTGGTTGATGTCGAAATAGACGCCTTCCCAAGAATTGAGTAGGATCTTGCGCTCCTTATCGCCATGCATCAGCATGTATTTACGGCCCCATTTATGGAAAATGCGGGAGATGCCAGAAAGTCCGGATTGCGAGAAAATCAGAGCGACCTTAGGTGTGACAAATGTCTCGCCCTTCTTCAGGTGATATTCAGAATTGTAGGGGTTGATGCATGCGAAGAAATAGTGGTATTCAGTATCGTCAGTATCGATCTTGATCTGGAAATTGCCAGAGTAGCAGAGGGCTGCGCCAATCACCTGACCTGTGTTCTCCTGCCCCTTGCCATCGAGCGAGAACATCACTTCTGCGTGGTCGGTATGCGAGTTGCGCGTACCGTCTTTATTTTTGATGACCTTTTCGCCTGGCAAAATGGGTTCTTCCACCAGACGGGCCTCATTAGCCCAAGAACCATAGAAATGCGAGAGCCACACATCGCCTCTGCGGATGGGCAGGGAGATGGAGGCAAACTGCGTCAGCGTGACGGGCTTGGCCTCGCCATTGTTGATCTCTGTCCAGGTCTCAATCATGTCCTCATCCTCATAGGCCTTATAGCAAAGGGCGACAGTTGTCGGATAAATCGGATCACTCAGAGTAATCCGAGTGATATCACCTTGTGTCTCCATACCTGTGACATAGAGAGCTGTCGACATGTTGCCGTCTGCATGCTTCATGGCAAGTGCAGCCTCAGCAGGACAGTTCATGCCATAGGCGGGATAGGCATCCATACGACCATTGCGAGGTATCTGCAAATGCGCCAAATCATAGTCGCTGAGCTTTGTTCCATAATAAACATACTGTGGCTGTTTGCCGTTTTCCACTTCGAGCACCATCGTGGTGTTCTTGGTCTGAATGGTCACCTGCTTAGCCTGCATCGACATCGATACGGCCAAGAGCATTCCGAGAATCATTGCTTTCTTCATATAAGGTAGTTTTTAGTTTCTTGGTGCAAAGATACGAAAAAGTTTATAGTTTATGGTTTATAGTTTATAGTTTTTTTGTAATTTTGCGGGCAAAATACAAGAAACGGGCAAATAAATATGATATGAACCTACTGGATATCATTCTCTTAGCCGTAGCCTTGGCGATGGATTGCTTTACGGTTTCCATCGTCAGTGGGGTTATCCTGATGACACAGAGGGACGGTTCTTTTGTTACATCGGCGGGTGTAACAAAAGAACCGTCCCTCTGTATCATGCGCATGGCGTTCCTCTTTGGTCTTTTCCAGGCGATGATGCCGTTGTTGGGTTGGCTGGGCATCAGCCATTTTCAGACGTATATGGAGGCTTATGACCATTGGATTGCTTTCGGATTGTTGGGTTTTATCGGTGGTAAGATGATCTGGGAGAGTTTCGGGGATGAGGAAGACCAACATTTCAACCCCAGTAAGTTGCGTACCCAACTGCTTTTGGCCATTGCCACGAGTATCGATGCCTTGGCGATAGGTATCTCTTTCGCCTGCACGGGCTTTACAGAACTCTCTCAGCTTACGATGCCCCTGTTGGTCATTGGCCTTGTGTCGTTTCTTTTCAGTATTGTGGGCTATCACCTGGGGCGTCGCTTCGGAAAGGCCATCACCCGTCGCCTCAAACCAGAGCTCTTTGGCGGTATCATCCTTGTTTTAATTGGTTTGAAGATTCTCCTTTCCCATCTCTTAGGATAGTTCACAAAAGAGTCTCTTTTATTTGGAAATAAGTGGCACTTATTGACAAATAATAGCCTTCTGTTTAGCGATAAGTGGCACTTATCTGGCATTAACAGACTACCGTTACCATATAGTAGTTGTCATACTGCATTTTTATGTGACCCTCCTGCCCCTT
>JAEEGL010328166.1_pt1 | contig 13820 bp, 6 predicted proteins | sample 9134231 | NCBI WGS metagenome assembly JAEEGL01 (sample SAMN16246548, study PRJNA631951) | gut metagenome | biome: gut microbiome; feature: rumen; material: fiber-attached | host: Bos | place: Iran: Karaj | collected 2018-10 | reverse complement strand
CATGGCTGCCGCCTCGAAGAATATCACCAAGGTCAGCCTCGAACTTGGTGGCAAGGCTCCTGCCATTGTGATGAAAGATGCCGACTTGGAGCGCGCCGCCCAGTGGATTGTCGACAGCCGTATCGGTAACAACGGTCAGATATGCAACAATGCCGAGCGCGTCTATGTACAGAAGGAGGTGAAGGCTGAGTTTACCAAGATACTTGTTGATAAGATGTCGAAGGTGAAAGTGGGTGATCCCTGTCAGGATGATACTGTCGACATGGGCCCGTTGGTAGAAGCACGTGCCTTGGAGAGTGTCACTGAGAAAGTGGAGCGCGCCATCAAGCAGGGTGCCAAGTTGCTCTGTGGCGGTCAGCGTGTTGGTACGAAGGGCTACTTCTATGCTGCTACTGTGCTTGACAATTGCACACAGGACATGGACATCATTCACGAGGAGACCTTTGGTCCTGTCATCCCGCTTGTAGAATTCGAAACCCTCGACCAGGTCATCGCTATGGCCAACGACTGCGAGTATGGTCTGGCATCGTCCATTTTCACCAAGGACCTCAACGTAGCCGTGAAGGCCTGCCGCGAACTGGAGTTCGGCGAGACCTACATCAACCGCGAGCATTTCGAGGCTATCCAGGGCTTCCATGCTGGTATGAAGAAGAGTGGTATTGGTGGTGCAGATGGCAAGCATGGTGTTGATGAGTATCTTGTCACCCATGTCACCTACCTCGACACTTGGGATAACTAAATGAGAAATGGGGAATGAGAAGCATTACTCATTTCTAATTTCTAATTTGAAAATAGTATGAAAATCGGATTATTCATTCCCTGCTATGTCGATGCGCTCTACCCTGAGGTAGGCGTGTCGACATATCGGTTGCTGAAAAGTCTGGGGCTCGATGTGGAATACCCAGAACGGCAGACCTGTTGCGGACAGCCAATGGGAAATGCTGGCTTCGAGCGGAAGGCAGAGCCGTTGGCGGCGAAATTTGACCAATTGTTTTCACCTTACGACTATGTAGTGGCTCCATCGGCCAGTTGTGCTGCCTATGTGCGATGCTTTCATCCCAACTTGCTGAAAGGTCATTCGTGCGATGCTGCCGGAAAAACGATGGATATCGTTGAGTTCCTGCACGACGTGCTGAAGGTGGAACGTCTGAATGCCAAATTCCCCTATAAGGTCAGCGTTCATAACTCATGTCACGGTGTGCGCGAATTGGGGCTTTCGTCACCATCGGAGCGTCATGTGCCCAAGTTCAACAAGATCATCGACCTGCTGAGGCTTGTTGATGGTATTGAGGTGGTGGAGCCTGAGCGGCCAGACGAGTGCTGCGGCTTTGGTGGTATGTTTGCTGTCGAGGAGCAGGCTGTCAGCCGCCGCATGGGTATTGACAAGGTGAAGCGCCACATCGCCACAGGAGCCAACTATGTGACTGGGCCTGACTCTTCTTGCCTGATGCACATGCAGGGCATCGCAGAGAAGGAGAACCTGCCCATCCATTTTATTCATGTCGTACAGATTCTGGCCGCTGGCCTGTAATTATCAATCATTTTTCAATTATTAACTTGTGAGTACACTACATGCAAAGGCCGCAGCGGCCTATCAGCAGAGACCAGCAGTGGTGGAGCACCACGACAAGACCTTCTTCGGTGTTCGCCAGAAACGTGACCGAATGGCTCAGGCGTTGCCCGAATGGGAAGACCTGCGCGAGGCTGCCAGCCAAATCAAGAAGCATACCATTACCCATCTGGCCGACTATTTGGAACAGTTTGAGAGTAACGCCGTGAAAAACGGCGTTCACGTCCACTGGGCCCAAGATGCCAAAGAGTATAACCGGATAGTCTTTGACATCCTGCAGAGCCACGGTGTGAAGAAGGTGGTGAAGAGCAAAAGCATGCTCACCGAGGAATGCCATCTGAACAAGAACCTTGAGAAACAGGGCATCGAGGTCGTAGAGACCGATCTGGGCGAGCGCATCCTGCAGATGATGCGGCTGGCTCCCAGCCATATTGTGATGCCTGCCCTTCATGTCCACCGTGAGGACATCGGCAAAACATTCCGCAAACTCATCCCCAACTTCGACGAGATTGCTTCTACCTATACTGGTCGTGTGGTCGGTGATTCAGTCACCGACGAGAATGACCCCACCTTCCTCACCTATGTGGCCCGCATGCACCTGCGCCAGCAATTCATGGAGGCTGACTGCGGCATGACGGGAGCCAACTTCGGTATTGCTGAGACGGGCGATGTGGTGGTATGTACCAATGAGGGTAATGCGGATATGTCGACCTCTATCCCCAAACTCCATATCGTGTCGATGGGCATAGAGAAACTCATCCCCTCTTATCAGGCGATGGGCGTCTTTCAGAGGCTGCTGGCACGTAATGGAACAGGGCAGGAGACAACTGTCTATACCAGTCATTTCCGAGGACCGCGTCCAGGAGGCGAGATGCATATTGTGCTGGTGGACAATGGACGCAGCGGCATGTTGGGCAACCAGGAACACTGGCAGACGCTGAAATGCATGCGCTGTGGGGCCTGTATGAACACCTGCCCCGTCTATCGCCGTTCTGCCGGCTACAGTTATACCTACTTTATCCCAGGTCCCATTGGCATCAACTTGGGCATGCTGCGCGATCCCTTCCGCTATAGCGACAACGTGTCGGCCTGTTCGTTGTGCTGTTCATGCGATAATGTATGTCCAGTCAAGGTCGACCTATCTACACAGGTTTATCGCTGGCGTCAGCAACTGGATATGCTCGACCGTGCCGATCCGATGAAAAAGATTATGTCGCAGGCGATGGCTTTCCTCTTCGACCGTCCACAACTCTATACAGGTGTCCTTCACCTGTCGCCAGCCGCCAACTGGCTGCCTGCCCCTATTGCTGAGTGCAGCCTAAATCCCTGGGCCTATGGTCATCGGATGATGAAGTTTCCACAGAAGTCGTTCCACCAATTATGGAAGGAAAAACAACTATGAGCATCAAAGAAAACATTCTCGACGCTTTGAGGCGTCATACCCGCGAGACCTATGAAATGCCAGACCTCTCGCGTCTGAATCCCATCACTTTCTCCGACCCCGTGGCCGAGTTTAAGACGAAGACTACAACGACAGCGGGCGCCAGACTGGTGGAGACGGCCGAGGGTGAAGACCTCAACGCCATCATCCGTACCGTGGTCGGCGATTCAGTCGCCGACACCCATTCCCCCGTCATCGCCAGCAACCTGCCCGGTGTCACGGCTCAGTTAAATCCGGATACCGTCAGTGAGGCACATGAACTGGCCCGTGCCGATGTGGGAGTCATTAGGGGAACTATTGGCGTGGCCGAAAATGCCTGCATCTGGATCCCACAGACCATGAAGGAACGAGCCATCTGCTTCGCTTCCGAACAACTGGTCATTGTGCTCAATGCCGACAGCATCGTCAACAATATGCATGAGGCTTATGCCCGTATCGCCTCGTCGCCTGACTCCTTCAGTCAGTATAAGTTCGGAACCTTCATCAGCGGCCCCAGTAAGACCGCCGATATCGAGGGTGCACTGGTGTATGGGGCTCAGGCTGCCAGGGGTGTGACGGTTGTGCTCGTGAACAAGAAATAATTTAAGGAAATTGGTAAAAAAAGTGGTCATTTGTTTTGTCATAATAGAAAAAACTTCTATCTTTGCATATCATTCAACAATGACCAACCTCTATCAAAACTTAAATTGACATACTAACTAAAACACGAAGAAAGGTGCGACCCAGTGAACCAGGGTCGCACCTTTGTGATGAACATAACGCTTAGTTGCGGAATATCAGGCCATCGTCGGAGGCATCTACGATGATGGGTTTGTCGCGGCTGACTTCGTCTGCCAGCAGACGCTTCGAAAGGTCGTTGAGCAGATACTGCTGGATGGCCCTCTTCACGGGACGGGCACCGAAGTCGGGATCGTAGCCTGCCTGTGCCAGCCAGTCGATAGCCTGCGGTGTGACCTCGAGGGTGAAGCCCTGCTTTTCGAGCATCTTCTGCACTCGTGTGAGTTGCAGACTAACCACCTCGGCAATCTGCTGCTTCGTCAGCGGTGTGAAGGTGATGATCTCGTCAATACGGTTGAGGAACTCTGGTCGCATGGTCACTCGCAATTGCTCGCGGGTAGCGTTCGAGGTCATGATGATGATGGTGTTCTTGAAGTCGGCGGTGCGACCCTTGTTGTCCGTGAGTCGTCCGTCGTCGAGCACCTGTAGCAGGATATTGAAAACATCCGCGTGTGCTTTCTCGATTTCATCGAAAAGGATAACCTGATAAGGCTTGCGGCGCACGGCCTCCGTCAGTTGCCCGCCCTCATCGTAGCCGATGTATCCCGGAGGAGCACCGATGAGTCGTGAGACGGTATGCTTCTCCTGATACTCGCTCATGTCTATACGTGTCAACATGGTCTCGTCGTTGAAGAGATATTCAGCCAGCGTCTTTGCCAGTTCCGTCTTACCCACACCCGTGGTACCGAGGAAAATGAACGAGGCTATAGGACGTTTTGGATCCTGCAAGCCGGCACGGGAGCGGCGCACGGCATCAGAGACGGCGGTGATAGCCTCGTCCTGACCGATGACGCGGCGGTGCAGTTCTTCCTCCAGATGGAGCAGTTTCTCTCGCTCGCTCTGCATCATGCGGCTGACGGGGATGCCAGTCCAGCGTGATACCACTTCAGCGATGTCGTCGGCAGTAACCTCCTCGCGAATGAGACGGCTCCCAGCGGGGGAACCACTGTGCACACAGTCCTGCTGGGCCTGAAGGGCGGCGATGTCGTCCTCGAGGGCCTTCAACTTGGAGTAGCGAATCTCGGCTACACGTCCGTAGTCGCCTTCGCGCTCGGCACGCTCAGCCTCCAGGCGCAGGTTCTCCATCTGCTGTCTGTCCTGCTGAATCTTGTTGATGATGGCGCGTTCGCCTTCCCATTTGGCACGGAAGTCGCGTTCCTGGTCTTTGAGTTCAGCGATTTCTTTGTCGAGATCGGCGAGTTTGGTGGAAGCGGGAGAACCGCTTCCCACGGTGATTTCGCGCTTGATGCTCTCGCGTTCAATCTCCAACTGGGTAAGGCGTCGCATGATCTCATCGAGTTCCTCTGGCACGGAGTCTCGCTCCATGCGCAGTTTGGCGGCAGCCTCGTCCATCAGGTCAATGGCCTTGTCAGGCAGGAAACGCTCAGTGATGTAGCGCTCGGAGAGTTGGACTGCGGCGATGCAGGCATCGTCCTGTATGCGCACTTTATGGTGATTTTCGTAGCGCTCCTTCAAGCCACGAAGGATAGATATGGCTGAGAGTTCATCCGGCTCGTCGACCATGACTGTCTGGAAACGGCGCTCGAGGGCCTTGTCTTTCTCGAAGTATTTTTGATATTCGTTCAGTGTCGTAGCACCGATGGAGCGCAGTTCTCCTCGTGCCAGTGCTGGCTTCAGTATGTTGGCGGCATCCATGGCTCCTTCGCCCTTACCGGCTCCCACCAGCGTGTGTATCTCGTCGATGAACAGTATGATGTTGCCGTTGCTCTGTGTCACCTCCTTGACTACGCTCTTCAGTCGCTCCTCGAACTCACCCTTGTATTTGGCTCCTGCCACCAGCGCACCCATGTCGAGCGAGAAGAGTTGCTTGTCCTTCAGGTTCTCAGGCACGTCGCCACGCATGATACGTTGGGCCAGTCCCTCAACGATGGCCGTCTTACCTGTGCCAGGTTCACCTATTAATACTGGGTTGTTCTTCGTACGGCGCGAGAGTATCTGCAGCACGCGGCGTATCTCGTCATCACGGCCGATGACGGGGTCGAGTTTGCCTTGACGGGCCAAGTCTACCAGGTTCTTGGCGTATTTGTCCAGCGACTGGTAGTTGTCGTCGGCGCTTTGGCTCTGCACCTTCTGTCCGCGTCGCAGTTCGAGGATGGCCTGCCGCATGTCCTTCTCGTTGGCGCCGGCATCCTTCAGCATGCGGCTGACGGTGGAGTTGACAACGAGGAGAGCCAATAGAATTGGCTCGCAAGAAACGAATTCATCATTCATTTCATGTGCGAGGTCCTCAGCCTTCTGCAATACCTTCTGCGAGTCGTTCGAGAGGTAGGGCTCGCCGCCCTGCACGCGGGCCAGATGTTGCATCTCCTGTTGGCATAGTACCTCCAGTTGTTGGGTGTTGATGCCCAGTTTCTGGAAAATGAAGTTGGTGATATCCTGAGCCTTGTCCGTCAGTGCTTTCAGCAGATGGACGGGCTCTATGCTCTGTTGGCCGTTCTGTCGGGCCAGCGTGACCGCCTGTTGTACGGTCTCTTGTGCTTTGATTGTAAATTTGTCGAGTGTCATAGTCTTGCTCCTTTCGTTTTTTTTACTTTTAACTACATGCGAACAAAGAGCGTGCCCATGTATGTGATGTGGACAAAATGGCGCATCTTGCTGACAGAATGTCAAGGCACTCCCTTTTCTTTAAAACCGTTAAACTATCCTATTTTGTGATACAGAAAGGAGAGAAATCATATTTTATTCGTATCTTTGCGCTATAATCTAAATATGTTCGCGTATGAAGAAGATGTTGTTGGGCTTGGCCCTTGCATGCTTAATGCCTATGACTATGTTTGGACAGACCTATAGTGAATTATGGAAAGAGGTGGAGAAGGCCATTGTCGAGGACTTGCCACAGACCGAGATCGAGGTGCTCAGGAAAATTGCCAAAAAGGCAGAGAAGGAGCAGAACTACGGTCAACTGATGAAGGCGGAACTGCGTGAGGCTTCCACCAAGTGTAGCATATCGCCCGATTCGCTGCGTCCTGCTGTCGAACGCCTGAAGGAGCGTGAGCAGCAGGCTGGTACTGAGGTGCTGCGTGCTGTCTATGATGCAATACTGGGCTATGTCTATGAGAATAACACCCGTTGGTTTGGTGATGAGTCGGCCAACCTGTCGCGCCAGTACTACGACAAGGCACTGGCCCATCCCGACTTGCTGGCCAAGACCAAGGCACAGGTATTCGAACCCGTCATCGTCATGGGTGATGACAGCCGTATCTACGATGGCGACCTGTTGAGCGTCATTGCCTACGAAGCAAGTCGCTACGATATTTTGCGCGACTATTACCTGCAGAAAGGTAATAATCGTCAGGCCATGCTGATGAGTAGTCTGGAGGCTCTCCGCCATCAGCGTCCGCAAGAGGTAGAACTATATAACAATTCCCCATACCTGCAGCGTCTCGACTCGCTGATTGCTCAGTATGCCGACTTGAAAGAGGTGGGCGAGGTGGTCATCGAACGCTATAATTTCATGGCTTCGAAGACCAATGCTACTATCGTGCAGAAATGGGAATATCTGGGGAAGGCCATAGAGCAGTATGGCTCATGGCCACGTATCAGTCAGTTGCGCAACAATCGTAACTCCTTGGCTGAGAAACACCTGGAGACATCGCTCAAGGAGTGTGTGACCATACCTGGAAAATCTCAGCAGGTGACGCTGGGGATGAGAGGTATCAATCGTGTGACGATGCATGTCTATCGCATCAAGGCTACGGCAGAGGATCTGGAGTCGCTGTCGCCCACCTATGAGAAAGACTACAAGAAGATACAGAAACTGATGGTCGAACTGCCCGAACTGTCACAGAAACGTGCCTATGAGGGCAAGCAGCCATGGGAGACCTACGAGGACTCGTTGACCTTGAGCGGTCTGCCCGTGGGCATCTATCTGTTGACCTTCGACACCAATATCGGTACGCAGGTGTCCAACACGTTCTATCATGTCAGCGACCTGCGTCTGCTGTCTCAGAAGTTGCCCGACAACCAGATGCGCTATGTGGTCGTTAATGCCACCAGCGGTCAGCCCGTGAAGGGTGCCCATCTGAAACTGTCGCTCTACAAGAGTAAGGGGGGCGAGAAGACGGTGACGCTGACCACGAATAATAAAGGTGAGTGTTTCTTCGACGTGAAAGAGAACAGCATCGCCGGGGCCTGGCTGACAACAGCCGATGACAAAGCCTGTCCGTCGCTGTCGGCCTATGGCTATTTCTCGATGTACAACAACGACCGTGAGGTGAAGCGTGTGGAGATCTATACTGACCGTTCCATCTACCGTCCTGGACAGCCCGTCCATGCTGCCGCTATCATCTATACTACCAGAAACGGCTATCTGCATCAGGCTACCGAGGGTAAGAGTGTGACGATGCGCTTGCGCGATGCCAACCGTGAGGTGGTGAGCGAGCAGCAGGTCGTCACCGACGAGTATGGTACTTGTGCTGCCGACTTTATCCTGCCTCGTCAGGGGCTGACGGGCAGTTTCAGCATCGACGTCGATGGCCAGAGGGAATACTTCCGCGTGGAGGAATACAAGCGTCCGACATTCGAGGTCGAGATACCCGCTGTGAAGGAGAACTATGCCGATGGCGACACCTTGCAGGTGAAAGGTACGGCCCGTTCCTATGCCGGCGTTCCCGTGCAGGGTGCCCAAGTGAAATATAAGGTGGAGCGTCGCAGGGCCTTCTGGTGGATGTCCTATTCGCGCTACTGGAATCAGGGGTATATCATCGAAGCCAGTGACGATGAACTGTTGGCGAGCGGCGAGACCGTGACGGATGCCGACGGCACTTTCACGGTGCCAATGCCTCTGACGATGCCTAAGACAAACTATCCGATGTTCTATAACTTCGTTGTCTCGGCTGACGTTACAGACCAGGCCGGAGAGACCCATCAGGCCGAACTGGCCCTGCCACTGGGTAACCGCAAGACGGCTTTCTCCATCGACCTGCCCGGCAAGGTGTTGGCTGAGAAAGGTGCCAATGTCACCTTCCATCTGCGCAATGCCGCTGGTAACGACATCGATGCCTCTGTGCGCTACCGTATAGACAGCGGCAAGTGGCAGGAGACGAAGACCAACGTCCCCATACTCAAATCGCAACTCTCGAATCTCAAGAGCGGCAGCCATACTGTGGAGGCCGTCTGCGAGGGCGACACCGTGAAGCAGTCGTTCATCGTCTTCTCGTTGGATGACCAGCGGCCCGCCATTGAGACCGACGACTGGTTCTATGTCTCTGACAGCCAGTTCCCCAACGACGGCAAGCCCGTCACCGTACAGGTGGGCTCGTCGGCCAATGATGTGCATATCGTCTATACCCTCATCGCCGGCCGTACGCTGATAGAGAGCGGCTCCGTTGATAAGTCCAACGCACTCGTCAACCGCAAGTTCACCTATAAGGAGGACTATGGTGACGGCATTCTGCTCACCTTCGCGTGGGTGAAGGAGGGCAAGACCTATACCCATCAAACCACCATCCGCCGTCCGTTGCCCGATAAGAAACTGAAGTTGCAGTGGCAGACTTTCCGCAACCGTCTGACCCCTGGTCAGCAGGAGGAGTGGACGATGACCATCCTTGATCCTGACGGCAAGCCGGCGAAGGCCCAACTGATGGCTACGCTCTACGATAAGAGCCTCGACCAACTGTGCGCCCACAACTGGTCGCTGGTACCCTATCAGTCGCTGTCGCTGCCCAATGCCTCCTGGCGTTTCACCTCGTGGGGCAGTCTGCATAGCAGCCGCTCTTGGCGTGAAACCCTGCTGCGGGTGCCCTCGTTGGAGTTCAGTTATTTCGATCATGACATCTATCCTGAGGCCTACGAAATCGTTGCCTATGGTCGTGCTCCGCTGATGATGGCAAGAATGAAGGCAGCGGCTCCGATGGAAGAGGAGGCGGAGATGATGATGGATGCAGCAGATGATAGTATGCAGGAGGAGGTAGTGCTAGGGTATGGAGTGGAGAAGTCCAACCAATCAGTAGAAGATGAGAGCGATCTTGTCGAGGAACAGCAGTCGGAGGCCGGTCAGGTGCAGATGCGTGAGAACCTGCAGGAGACGGCATTCTTCTATCCCCGACTCACTACCGACAGCGAGGGTAGGGTAGCCCTGAAGTTTACGTTGCCCGAGAGCCTCACCACCTGGCGTTTCATGGGTATCGCCCATACCACCGACCTGATGTACGGCTCGCTGACCGATGAGGCTGTGGCCAAGAAGGATGTGATGATCCAGCCCAATGTGCCTCGCTTCATCCGTATGGGTGACCGTGCCACCATCTCTGCCCGCATCTTCAATACAGGCGAGAAGGCTGTCACAGGCAAGGCCCGCATCGAACTCATCGACCCAGAGACCGAGAAAGTGGTCTTTGCCGACGAACATCCTGTTGAACTGGCTGCCGGATCTACGTTTGCCCAGTCCTTCAACTTTGTTTGCACGGAGCAGACTCCCAGTTTGCTGATAGCAAAGATGATGGTCAGCGGCGAGGGTTTCAGCGATGGCGAGCAGCACTATCTGCCCGTCCTGCCTAACCGCGAGCGTGTCACGGTGACCGTTCCCTTCACGCAGAACGAGCCAGGCACAAAGACCATCGACCTGCAGGCATTGCTCCCCAAAGCAAACCCAGGTAAGGCGGAAGCAAATTCTTCACTTTTCACTATTCACCCTTCACTTACCATCGAGTACACCAACAATCCTGCCTGGCTGATGATTCAGGCTCTGCCCAGTGTGGGTCACCCCTACGACAATTGTGCCCTCTGTCAGTCATCGTCCTATTATGCCAATGCCATCGGCCGCTACATCATCCAACAGAATCCCAATGTCAAGGGCGTGTTTGAGGCCTGGAGTCGTGAAGATTCCCAATCTTCCACTCTCCAATCTCAACTCTCTAAGAATGAGGAACTCAAGGATTTGGTTCTCTCTGAGACACCTTGGGTGATGGATGCCAACCGTGAGCAGGAGCAGAAGGATCGTCTGGCTGACTTCTTCGATACGAACCTGATGGATCAGCGTCTGTCGTCGGCCATCGATCGGATGAAGGCTCTTCAGGGCAGCGACGGCTCGTGGAGTTGGTGGCCCGGCATGCATGGCTCTATGTACATGACCGTTGAGATCAGCGAGATGCTGGTACGACTCAACCAGATGATAGAAGCACAGGAGTCGCAGGCTCCCGTCCACAAGAAGATGCTCGATAAGGCCTTCGGTTTCATGGGCAACGAGATTGTTGATATGGTCAACGAGATGAAGAAGCAGGAGAAGAAGGGAGTGAAAGTCACCTTCCCCAGCCACATGGCCCTCCAGTGGCTCTATATCTGTACGCTCGATGGCCGTCAGTTGCCGTCCAAGGTGCAGGCAGCCAACGACTACCTCATCAAACTGCTGAAGAAAGAGACACGCAACCAGAGCATCTTCGACAAGGCCATGTCGGCCATCGTGCTCAACAACAAGACCTACGTGAAGAGCCTGAAGGAGTACACCGTATATAAAGAGGAGATGGGTCGCTACTACGACACGCCGCGTGCCCTCTATTCTTGGCGCGACTACCGCATCCCCACCCAGGTGGCTGCCATCGAGGCCATCCAGCGTCTGACGCCCGATGACACTCAGACCATCAGCGAGATGCAGCGCTGGCTGCTGCAGGAGAAGCGCACTCAGGCTTGGGATACGCCTATCAACAGTGTCGATGCTGTCTATGCCTTCTTAAGTGAAAAGGGCCAACTGAACAGTGAGAAACTGACTGCCGCCACACCTACAGTCCTGAAGGTCGACGGCAAGGAGATCGAGACCTCAAAGGCTACTGCCGGTCTGGGCTATGTGAAGGCTGTGGTCCCCTCCTTCGAAGGGACTGAGGGAGGTTCCGTCTTCACGGCCGAGAAGACCTCTGACGGCACATCATGGGGTGCTGTCTATATGCAGTTCATGCAGCCCACCTCCGACATCAAGGATCAGAGCAGCGGCATCAGCGTGAAGCGTGAGATTATCATTGACAATTCAAAGCAAACAGCCAATGTTCAATGTAAAGTCGGCGATAGAATAAAAGTACGCCTGACCATCGAGGCCGACCGCGACTACGACTTCGTACAGGTTGTCGACAAACGTGCTGCCTGCATGGAGCCTGTCAACCAGTTGAGCGGCTACCACAGGGGTTACTACTGCGCACCAAAGGACTGCTCGACCAACTACTACTTCGACCTGCTGTCGAAGGGCCGTCATGTCATAGAGACCGAGTACTACATCGACCGTGCTGGCACCTACGAGACAGGCACGTGTACTGCCGGTTGCGCCTATAGCCCAGAATTCCGCGGCACGACTCATTCGATGACGATAGAGGTGAAAGAAAGATAAACAAAGGAAGAATGGTTCATATATTATATAATAAGGTGTTTAGGTCGGTATGGGGCGTCTTGCCTTTCTGCCTTTTTACCTTCATGCCTGTCAACGCTCAGAAACTCATAGCCGACGAGCCGGTTGTCAATGTGGGGAAGACGGGCTATCAGGTGCCTGTCACCGCCGTCTTTGAACTGAAGAACAAGGGCTCGCGCCATCTGGTCATAGAGAGCGTGAAGCCCGACTGCGGCTGCACCTCGGTCGACTACCCCCGTAGGTCGGTCAATGCTGGCGAGAAGTTCACCATCACTATGACCTACGATGCCCAGATGCTGGGACACTTCTGCAAGCAGGCCGCCGTCTATAGCAACGGTTCAAAGGAGCCTTTCTACCTGACGATGGAGGGTGTGGTGCTGGCCGAACTGAAGGACTACTCGAAGACTTATCCATACGCCTTTGGCGACCTGTTGGCCGATATGGATAATGTGGAGTTCGACGATGTGAACAAGGGTGAACGCCCAGAGGTGGTCATCAACATCGTGAACAATGGCGAGAAGGTGATGACCCCTAACGTGCTCCACCTGCCCTCCTATCTCACGGCTGTCGCAGAGCCGGAGACGCTGGCTCCAGGACGTGGGGGCAAGATTACGCTGACGCTTAATTCACAAAACATCCATGACTTCGGGCTGACGCAGACAACGGTCTATCTGGCTTCACAGTTGGGCGAGAACGTCAGTGGCGACATTGAACTGCCAGTCAGCGCCGTTCTTCTTCCCAACACCGTCGGCTATGGTGACAACTACAAGCAGTTTGCCCCCCGTCTGCAACTCTCTACCGACTCCATCGTACTGGGGAAAATCGATGGTAAGACGAAGAAGCAGGAGGTCATCACGATGACCAACGTGGGACGCCTGCCCCTGAAGATCTCCTCGCTGCAGATGTTCACCCCTGGCCTGAAGGTGACCCTCGACAGTCGTGAACTGCAACCCCAGCAGTCGGTCAGGCTCAGGGTGGCCATTGCCGACAGGAATGCGTTGCTCAAGGCTCGTCAGCGTCCGCGTGTGCTCATGATTACCAACGACCCTGAGCACGCCAAGGTCGTCCTCCGAGTCAACGTGAGATAATTCAAGTTACGAAAGTTTTTTCGACCACGAATTTCACGAATTGAACGAATTATTAGTTACGCACAGATATTATTTCGAATTTCACGAATTGCATCGTTATCATGTTGTTCTGCATAGAATAATTAGTGTAATTCGTGAAATTCGTGGTTGTTATTATACATGTAATAGTTGATAAATGTTTGATTACAAGGACTCGTAATAAGTGTCGAGCAAGTCCTGTGCAGCCACGAAGGAGGTCTTCTGGCCGTTGAGGACGGTCTGCTCGGCCTGTTGCAGGCGGGCCTGAATGAGCGGGTTGTTGTAGAAGCGGAGGCGCAGTTGCTCGTTGATGGTCTCATACATCCAGTATTTCGACTGTTCGTTGCGGCGGTAGTCGAAGTAGCCATTATGTTTCACGAAGTCGAAATACTCGTAAATCATATCCCATACCTCCTTCACTCCTGTGCCGTAGAAACCGCTATAGCAGAGCACCTTGGGTGTCCAGCCGCTCTCGGGCATGGGGAAGAAGTGGAGGGCATTGCGGAAATTGGTGGCCGCCATCTGGCAGCGGTCCACGTTGTCGCCGTCGCACTTGTTGATGACGATGCCGTCGCTGAT
>JAEEGL016647860.1_pt1 | contig 13821 bp, 12 predicted proteins | sample 9134231 | NCBI WGS metagenome assembly JAEEGL01 (sample SAMN16246548, study PRJNA631951) | gut metagenome | biome: gut microbiome; feature: rumen; material: fiber-attached | host: Bos | place: Iran: Karaj | collected 2018-10 | reverse complement strand
TTTAATAGCGTTTGTTAATGCATAATTAACAAGTGCAAAACCATCACATTCTACTTTATTTTCATCATATAGAGCTTGATACTTATTATATGTATCCATTAGGGCATTAATAAATAGTGCTTCTTCATCTATATTTTCTTCATCAGTATTAATTATTGGTTCTTCACTAATTGTTGTTTCAAGATTTTCTTCTTCATTTGTTTCAATTATTTCAGATTCTTCATCATTATTAATTGACTCTTCATTAGTTTCAGTTACTTCAGCTTCATCTTCATTATCATTTATTATTTCATTTTTATATTGTTCAATAAATTCTTCTAAAGATATATTATTACTATATAATATATTAAATATATTATTTCTAAAGTTGGTATTAACAGTTTCAACCCTTAAATTATCTTTTCTTGAAAGAAGTGTATAATCATTAGTTGCTAAATATAATTTTATATCTTCATCATCTAATAATTTTAAATATAATTCTCTATTTTGAGTTTTAACTTCATCTAATATATTATCATCTATTTTTTTATAAGTATCTATTTTTAAATTATTTATTAATTCTTCTAAACTTAGATTACTATTATTTAATATTTTTTCGATATATAATTTAAAATTTGTTAAATACATTGTTGTTCTAAAAAATCCTTTATTAGTTATGTATGATAAGTTATTAGTTTCTAAATATTTCTTTAATGTATTTAATATTTCTTCATCAGTTTTATATTGTTTTTCAAAACTAATATATTTTATTAAAGTATTAAGTGCTAAAAACATATTTTTTTCTTCTTTTAATACTTTTAGGTTGTTGCACTCATTAAAGTGTTCTTCAAATGATTTCTTATCAAAGTTTTCTTCACTGACTTTTAAAATAAATTCAGTGATTTTTTTATAAGTAAATATATCTATTTCATCAGGATTATCTATATTAGGTATTTCTAATTCATTATATTTAGAAAAATTAATAAATGTATTATTATAACTATCAATAATAAAGTTATAAAAATCATCGGTATTAATACTATCAATGTTATCTTTTTTACTTTCTAAATACTTATATAAATAATCTGATACAATTGATATATATGATTGATTACCATCTATAGTAAGTGCTACTTGCTTATTAAAACAAAATGGATGTGTTTCAACTAAATTACTATTTATTTTTTTATTGTTTTTTATGAAAGTAAGAAACTTATTCATATCACTAATATTATCTAGTATTAATGATATATTATTATTACAATTATTATTATTTACTTTCATTTCAAAAGCCATATATGTTTTATTAAAAAAACTTAATATTTTATTTGTAGTATCAGAAATATTTAAATAATTTGTTGGCACATAAATTTTTATTGGAGTTATACTTTTTATTTTTCTAGTTTTATTAGTGAATATGTAATTATTATCTTTAGAATATTTAATATTATTAAGTTTTTTTGTATCAAAATTAATATTATCTTCAGATATATCAATATTTTCTTCCATACTATACTTTATTAAATATTCATAAATATCTTCTTTAGATATTATTATATTTTCATTATTTAGAAGTAATTCTTTAAAGTGATTAATAATAATATTTACCATTTTATTATTCTCCATATTCATTACCCCCTAAGTTTAAGGTGTCTTCTAATTCAATATTTTTTATATCTATTTTTTCTTCGTTAAAATCATCATAATTAAATTCTATAGTATCTTCTAAATTTATGTTTTTTTCAAATATATCATTATTTTCTATATTCATATATACTTCACCTATAATAAGTATAACATATATTTTTATAAAAAAATATATATATTTCTAATGATTTATGGTAAAATATTAAAGAGGATATAATATAAACGGAGGAATAAAAATGTTCGAAGAATTAAATGATGAAATGATTGAAAAAATAGATAAATATTGGAATGCTGCTAATTATTTATCAGTTGGACAATTATATTTGTTGGATAATCCACTACTTAGAGAAGAACTTAAATGGGAACATATTAAGAAAAAGATTGTAGGACATTGGGGAACTGTACCAGGTCAAAACTTTATATATGCTCATTTAAATAGAGTAATAAATAAATATGGATTAGATATGATATATTTATCAGGACCAGGACATGGTGGAAATTTCATGGTTGCTAATACATATTTAGAGGGTACTTATAGTGAAGTTTATCCAAATATTAGTCAAGATATAGATGGAATGAAAAAACTATTTAAACAATTTTCTTTTCCAGGAGGAATATCTAGTCATGTAGCCCCTGAGACTCCAGGTTCAATTAATGAAGGTGGAGAATTAGGTTATTCATTAGCACATGCATTTGGTGCTGTATTTGATAATCCAGGATTGATTGCTACATGTGTAGTAGGTGATGGAGAAGCAGAGACTGGTCCTCTTGCTACTTCATGGCATTCAAATAAATTTATTAATCCTAAAACAGATGGTGCTGTATTACCAATTTTACATTTGAATGGTTATAAAATTAGTAATCCTACAATTTTATCTAGAATATCAAAAGAAGAATTGATTAAGTTATTTGAAGGATATGGATGGAAGCCTTATTTAGTGGAGGGTTCTGATCCAAAACAAATGCATAAAATTATGGCATTAACTATGGATAAAGTAATTATAGATATTATGCAAATACAAAATGATGCAAGAACAGGTAATGAGGTGCAAAGACCTAAATGGCCAATGATTATATTACGTACACCAAAAGGATGGACAGGTCCAAAATATGTAGATAATAAGGAAATAGAAGGTACTTTTAGAGCACATCAAGTTCCAATTATGATGGATAAGGAAGAACATTTAAAAATATTAGAAGATTGGTTAAGAAGTTATCATCCTGAAGAATTGTTTGATGAAAATGGAAGATTAATGCCAGAATTATCTGCATTATGTCCAAAAGGAAATCATAGAATGGGTGCTAATCCACATGCTAATGGAGGATTATTATTAAAAGATTTAAGACTTCCTGATTTTAGAGAATATAAATTAGATATTGAATCTCCAGGTGCTATAGAAGCAGGAGATATGACTGAATTGGGTAAATTTGTTAGAGATATATTTAAACTTAATAAAGAAAATCGTAATTTTAGAATATTTGGTCCAGATGAAACTATGTCTAATAGATTAGGCGCTGTATTTGAAGAAACTAATAGAGATTGGAATTCTTTAAAATATGATAATGATGAATTTTTATCAAGTGATGGACGTGTAATGGATTCAATGCTTAGTGAGCATATGTGCGAAGGTTGGTTAGAAGGATATTTATTAACAGGACGTCATGGATTCTTCGCAAGCTATGAAGCATTTATACGTATAGTAGATTCAATGTTTAGTCAACATGCAAAATGGTTAAAAGTTACTCAAAGTTTACCTTGGAGACAAGATATAGCATCGCTTAATTATATTTTATCTTCTAATGTTTGGCAACAAGATCATAATGGATATACACATCAAGATCCTGGTTTCTTAGATCATGTAATTAATAAAAAGGCAGATATAGTAAGAATGTATCTTCCTCCAGATACAAATTGTTTATTATCAGTATTTGATCATTGTATAAGAAGTAAAAATTATATTAATGTTGTTGTTACTTCAAAGCACCCAAGACCTCAATGGTTGACAATGGATCAAGCAATTAAACATTGTACTCAAGGAATAGGTATATGGGATTGGGCAAGTAATGATTCAGGCGCTGATCCAGACTTAGTTATAGCATGTTGTGGTGAAACTCCAACATTAGAAGCATTAGCAGCAACTACAATTCTAAGAAAAGAATTACCAGAATTAAAGATAAGATTTATAAATGTTGTTGATTTAATGAAATTACAATCTCACTCTAAACATCCTCATGGATTAACAGATGAAGATTTTGATTTATTATTTACTAAAAATAAACCTATAATGTTTAATTTCCATGGCTATCCAAGTTTAATACATGAATTATTCTATCATAGAAATAATCGTAATTTATATGTTTCGGGATATTTAGAAGAAGGAACTATAACTACTCCATTTGATATGCGTGTACAAAATGAGATAGATAGATTCCATGTAGTTATTAATTGTATTAAGTTATTACCTCAATTAGGAAATAAAGGTGCATATTTAGTTCAAAAAATGAAAGATAAATTAGTAGAACATAAACAATATATACATGAATATGGTATAGATATGGAAGAAATAATAAATTGGAAATGGGATATATAAAAAAACTATTTAAATAAATAGTTTTTTTAGTATCCTTTAGTACCATCTAGTGATTCATCATTATCTATAAATTCTTGAACTTTAATTACTGTATAATCTTTTTTATTATTTCTAACAACAACTTCTTTAATACCTGCATTAATTATCATTCTTTTACATAATGCACATGGTCTAGCATTTTCTACATATTCTCCTGTATTATAGTCTTTTCCAACTAAATATAAAGTAGAATCTATCATTTTATTTCTTTCAGCACTTATAATTGCATTTTGTTCAGCATGAACACTTCTACATAATTCATATCTTTCACCACGTGGTACTTTAAGTTTTTCTCTAGTACAATATTTTAAATCGCAACAATTCTTTCTTCCTCTAGGTGCTCCAACATAACCAGTAGAAATAATTTCATCATTTTTTACTATAATAGCCCCAAAATTTCTTCTAAGACAAGTACCTCTTTCAATAACTGCTTCTGCAATATCTAAATAATAATTAATTTTACTAACTCTCTTTTTCACAAAATCATACTCCTTTAAAAATATTATAGCATATTTTTATCTATACAAAATAGAAAAAATGTATTAAAATATACTTGTAAAGAAGATGCTTATTTAGCGCCTGTAGTGGGAAGAAGTATATTATATTTTAATTGTTGTGCAGGTAACAATAATATATTTATTCTTGTTGAATTCGATTTCATCGATTCTTAAATTAATTCTTCTTTACTTTTTTTGTTTGTGAGGTGGAATATGCTTGATAAATTAATTGTTCATGATGAATGGATAAAATTTTATAATAATAAAGTTGATAAAGGACATTTAAATAAAAAAGAAGAAAAAGCTTTAAAAGATTTTATAGATAATAAATTATATTTAAATATTTCTAGTAATATTTATAATTATACATTTTCATATCCTACAAAAAGTGAGATAAGTAAATTAGGTAAATCTAAAAAAAGAGTAGTTTATCAATATAAAAAAGATGAAAATTATGTATTAAAGTTTATTTCACATCAATTATATAAATATGATTATATATTTTCTAATAATTTATATTCATATAGAAAAACAACAGGTGTAAAAAACGCTATAAGAAGATTATCATCAATAAAGGGTATTAATAATATGTATGGATATAAAGTTGATATATCTAATTATTTTAATAGTATTAATATAGATATACTTTTGAATATGTTAAGTAATATTTTATATGATGATAAAGAATTATATAATTTATTAAATCAATTATTAGTTAATCCATATGTTATATATAAAGGAAATACTATTGTAGAACAAAAAGGTGTAATGGGAGGTGTACCAATTAGTTCTTTTTTAGCTAATGTATATTTAATTGAAATGGATAAGTATTTTTATGATAATAAGATAATATATTTTAGATATGCAGATGATATACTTATTTTTTCTAAGGATAAGGATGAATTAAATAAATATATAGATATTTTAAAAGGATATTTATTAAAATATAAATTAAGTATTAATCCAGATAAAGAAAAGTATTATAATCCAAATGATGAAATTGAATATTTAGGATTTTCATTTAATAATGGAATTATTGATTTATCAAGTAATACTATAAAAAAGATTAAAGGAAAAATTAAACGTTCTGCACGTGGTATTAGAAGATGGATGATAAGAAAGAATTCTAAAGAAGAGTATGCATTAAAGGCTATGAATAGAAAATTTAATAATAAATTTTATTCAGCAAAAGATAAAAATGATCTTGATTGGTCAAGATGGTTTTTTCCAGTTATTAATACAAGTAAATCATTAAAAATAATAGATAATTATATGCAAGAGAATCTAAGATATATAGTATGTGGTAGATATAATAAAAAGAATTATGAAAAAGTACCCTATACTAGATTGAAGATATGTAATTATAAACCATTAGTACATGAATATTATAAATATAAAAAAACGATTATTGATTAATCGTTTTTGTGTGTTATTAAATAATCATAGTTTCCTATATACTCAGTTATTTTATTATTACTAATATATAGTGTTTTGTTGGCTAGTTTATTTATAAAATATCTATCATGAGATATAAATAGTATTGTACCATTAAAATCATTAAGTGCTTCTTCTAGTATTTCTTTAGTATATATATCTATATGATTTGTAGGTTCATCTAGTATAAGAAAATTATTATTATTTTGTATTAGTTCAAATAATTTTAATCTAACTTTTTCTCCACCTGATAAATTATTTACTTTTTTAAATACATTAGGTCCATAAAAATAAAATTTATTTAAAGCACTTCTTAAATGAGATTCATCACCTATATAAAATCTTTTACAATAATCTAAAATTGTAATATTATCAGAAAATATTATTTCTTGAGGTATATAACCTATATTTACATTACTACCTATGTCAATATTATTATCTTTATTTAATATAGCTTTTATTAGTGTTGACTTACCACATCCATTAGCTCCTATTATACATATTTTATCTTTATATGTAATTTCAATATTTATATCTTCAATTAATAATTTATTATTAATATATAAATTATAATTATTAATACTTAATACTTTTTTTCCAGATCTAGTACTAAAATCAAAATTTAATGGTATTTCTTTTCTTTCTATTGGTTTATTAAGCATTTCTATTTTTTCTAATCTTTTCCTTATACTTTGTGCTCTTCTAAAAAATTTTTCTCCTTGTGGAAAAGCTAATCTACCGAATTCTTCTAATTTTTTAATTTTATTTTTCATAGCACTAATCATTTTTTGCTGTTCTTTATAATCTTTAAATTCTTTTTCAATACGTAATTCATTTTCTTTAAGGTAGTAAGAATAGTTTCCATTAAAAATATAATTATTACCATTTTCTATTAATATAGTTTTTGTTGATACTTTATCTAAAAAATATCTATCATGTGAAACTATTAGTATTGTACCATTATAATTTTTTAAATAGTTTTCAAACCATTCTAATGTATCTATATCTAAATGATTAGTTGGTTCATCTAATAATAATATACTTGGATTATTTATCATAATACGTGCTAAATAAACAATTCTTTTTTCTCCACCAGATAGATTTTTTAAAATATTATTTAATAATTTTTCTATTTTAAATCCTGTTACTATTTTGTTAATTTTTGTATCTATTTCATAACCACCTAAATCATTATATTTTTCTTGTAAGTTACAATATTTTTGTATTATTTTTTCTAATTCTTTATTACTACAATTTGACATTTGATTTTCATAATTTTTGATTTTGTTACCTATATCTATTATATATTGCACTGTTTCATATAAATATTCTTTTACACTTTTGTTTTCATTTTCTATATTAGGTATTTGTGGTAGGTATCCTATAGTAGCACCTTTTCTTATTGAAATAGTTCCTTCATTAGGATTTTCTTCTTTATTTATTAGTTTTAATATAGTAGATTTACCACATCCATTTTCTCCTATAAGAGAAATTACTTCATTCGTTTTTACTTCAAATGAAATATCATCTAATATATTTTTAAATCCATAGTTTTTCTTAACTTTATTTATATTTATTTCTATCATATCTATTACCATCCTTTAATTCACAAAAAAACCAAATAAGTGTACTTGCACCCATTTGGCGGATGCAGGCACGACAAAACTGTCATACCTGCTAGATAATTTTTTTATTAGCAGGTATGACCATCTAATACATACATGATTGTTCTTTCAAAATAACCTAACATGGTCACATCTCCTTTTCTATATATAAAATATCATAGTGAATTATTTTTGTCAAAATTAACTGTTTTCTCGTATTTTATTATCTAATTCTTCTTTTAATTTATTAATTCCTTGATTACTTAGATGTATTTTATCAGGCATAAGATAGTTCTTATTGTCAAAATAAATTATATTTGTATTATTAGTATTTGATAAATTAATTTTATTAAATAATACAATATATAAATAATTATTTTTTGAAGTATCTATTATTGAATTATATTGTTCAGTAGTTAGTTTTAATGAATTATCTATTAATAATACTATTTTATGGTTATATTTATTATTATTTATATCTTTATTAATAGTTTCTATTATTTTTTCATAAGTATAATTTTTATCAATATAGTATGTAGCATCATTATAATCTTTTATTAGTTCATTATACATATTTAAAAGCACTTCATTGCCAATAAAAGATATTTTATTCTTTTCTTTTTCTTCATGTTCTTTTAATATTTTTTCTTTCTTCTTTTCAAATTCTTTATAATATAAATTAAATATTTCGTTATAAATACTTTCAGCATATACTTTACTTCCTTGAGGTGTTAAATGTATTCCATCTGCAACAAAGTATTCAGGATGACCTTTAGAAATATTTGCCCAATCTATAATGTGTATATTATTATATTTTTTAGATAATTCTATAAGTCTATTATTAATATGTACATCTTTATCGTTAGTTACTGTAATCCAAAATATATTTCTATTTTCACATGTATTTAGTATTGCTATTTTACATTCTTCACCACAATCACCATTAGTACCTAGATTAAATACTATATTATCACTTAACATATTTTTAGATTTTAAATCTTTTAATATATCATTTGCCATCCAATCTGTTCTCGATACTTTAGCATCAAAATATCCATTTGGAAATTGATTATATAGTGAATCTAAAGCACCTAGCATTACTGAATCTCCTATACCTACTATTGGTAAATTTTTTACCATTTTCTTAATATCTTTTTCACTATTTTCTAAATCATTCATCATATTGTCATATTTTTCTTTTTCTTTTTTTAGATTTTCTTCATATTGTTTTTGCTTTTCTTCCATCATTTTTTGATTATCATTTAATTGTTCTTCTAATTTTTTCATATCTTGTGTATAGTCTTTAGAACATATATATTTATATCCTCCTAATATAGAAGTACTTATTATTCCAATACTTATTAATATCATTATTATATTTGATATTATATGCTTTTTCTTTTTAAATGATAATCCTATATGTATTAATATAGATGATATTATTATTAAACTAATTATATATATTATTTTTAATTGATTACTAATATTTATATATTGAAAAATAAATATTATAGGGTATTGTACTAAGTATATTTCATAACTTATTTTAGATGTATTAGTTATTAATTTATCTATAATATTAAGTTTATTACTATTATTTAGTGTTGAATAAGTAATTAGTCTACAACTTATTAATGTAGATATAATCATACTTATAGCGTAATACTTACTAGTTGATTTAATAAATATAAACATTAAAATTAGAATTATTAAGTATAAATAATATATTATAGTATTTATATATTTATTATTTAATATTTTATATTTATCCCTCTTATAATATGAATGTATGAACCCTAATGATAAACCAAATAATATAGAGAATATTCTGGTAAATGTATTATAGTATACAAATGTAACGTTTCCTTTTATACTCATTTGATAGAAATATAATGTACCTATAATAGATAGTATTAATAATAATATACAAGGTATTATCTTATGTAATTTATCTCCAATCTTTTTAAATATTAAAAAGATAAATGGAAATAATAATTCAAATTGAAGTAAGATTGCTATATACCAAAAATGTATAAAGGGAGAACTAATATGCCGTGCAAAATAATCTGCATTAGCATTTATTTGCCAAAAATTATTATATCCAAGTAATACTGATGTAGTTTCTGGCTTTAGGTTTAACCAGTTTATATCTTTAAAAAACGATATAGCTAGTATTGAAATAAATACAGTACATATTAGTGGTAAATATATATGTAGTAATCTATTTTTATAAAAAGATAATATTGAAAATTTCTCTTTTTTAAAAGCAGAAACACAGGATAAATATCCACTTAGTACAAAAAATGTACATACTGCTAAAAAACCACCTTTTAAAATATTCATATGAAATAATAATATGGCAATACATGATATTAGTCTTATTATATCTAATCGTTTATAATACTTCTTCATTACTATACTCCTTAATTTACTATCTATATATAATTATAAAAAATAAATATAATAAAGTAAATAATATATGTTATAATAAAATTAGAAAGTAGGATTTTTATGAATGAGGATGCATGCGGTGGAGTAAGACATGAAGGAAGAATGGATGGATATGATGAAGTAATTAAATCAAATAATATTATTAATTTTAAATATAATCATCCTGATTTTGATTTAGAGTGTACAAAGGATAATAATAAATTAATTGTTAAAGCACGAGGAGGAAATGTTAGTGCTAGAGATGGTAGTGCATTTAAATTAGATTATGAAACTGATAAATTAGAAATATTAGAAGAATTACAATCAATAGTAAAAAAGTATAATATAAGTAAAAATAATGGATATGTATTAGAGATATCAGGATTACCTTATGGATGTGGAGATTTTATTAGTATAGAGTATGATAGTGGAGAGAAAATATATAAATCTAATAATCAATGTTTTAATTTAGTAGAAGATGCTGCTAATGAAATATATGATGTATTTCATAAGAATGCTAAAGAAAATGGTTATGATTTTAATACTGAGAAATCAAATATAGTAATATATGATGATGCTACTACAGAGTATCTTCAAGGTAGTTGGAAGGGTACACATTTTGGTACAGAATACTTAATTATATTTGATAAGAATAATATTAAAATATATCATGAAGGTAAATTAACAGATGATACTGAATATACAATTGTAAGAGGTTCTATAAGACCTAATAAAATAAAAGAAGGAATAGATAATCCAAAAAATGAATATGATTATGAAGAATTTAGTGAAATATCTTCTATTAGAAAGAAAAATGATATACTTATAGTAGCATATTTTACTAAGACTAGTTATTCTACAATGGAATTATTAATACAGAGGTGAATATGAAATATATAATTATTATTGGAGCAATTATAATAGTTGTAATAGGAGTTTTATTTTTAAAACCTAAAATAATTAGAAAGGAAGTAAAGATTGTGGATATAAATTATTTTTATTTAATATATACAAGAGGATATGCAATAAATTGTAATGTTGAATATAGAATAGATACTGAATTAAATGCTACAATTAAACCTTATCAAAAAAGTGAAGAAGAACAAATAACAGTTAAAGTAGATGAATCTGTTTTAAAAGAAATAGAGGATGTATTAGTTAAATATGAAGTTGGAAAATGGAATGGATTTGATAAGTCAAATAAATATGTAAGTGATGGAGATTCTTTTGATTTTAATGTAAAAATGAAAAATGGTAAAGAAATAGATGCTAGAGGATATGCTTCATGGCCAAATAATTATTCTAGTGTTATAAAAGAAATAGATGAAATATTTTTAAGAATATATAATGAAAATGTAGGTAAATAGGTATGTTAAATAAAAGTTTATATATTACTGGATTAACTCATATGGCTTCATCACTTTCTAAAAATATTGGACCATCTTTTGTAGAAGTAGATTGTTTTGATAAAAATAATTTTGATGAAGAGTTTGCTAAAAGTTATGATATAAAAAAAGAAGATGTGAAATTAAGAGAATCTAAATATACAATGAAAGATATATTATTATCTTGGTTTGGTAAAGATGAAACTAATATTACAGATAGTTTATTATATTGGATTGAATTTGATTCAGGTAAAGCTATAAAGGTATATGAATATACTAATAATCTAGATGAATTACTTAGTAGAAGTGAGGGAGGAGTAAGTAACTTTTATTTTGTAGAAGATATATATTTCATAGAATTTGATAATGTTATTATGAGTTTTATATTAGGTAATAATGAATAAAAATATAATTATATATTTTAAATAATTGTTATAATAAATAAAGGGAGGTTTTATATGAGTAGTTTTAAATTAGTAAAGGGATCAGCTGTAGAACAAGATGTAGATGCTATAGTAAATGCAGCTAATAAATATTTATTAGCTGGTAGTGGAGTATGTGGTGCTATATTTAATAAGGCAGGGTATGATGAATTAACTGATGCTTGTAGTAGAATATGTATACCTCTAAAAGATGGTGAAGCAGTTATTACTCCTTCATTCAATATAAAAAATGCAAAGTATATTATTCATGCAGTAGGACCTAATTTTGCTATAACACCAAATGCTTTTAAGGAATTAAAAGATGCTTATTATAATTCTTTAGTAGTATTAAAAGATAATAATTTACACTCTATATCATTTCCATTAATTAGTTCAGGAATATATGGAGGTAACTTATCTAATCCAGTAGAAGAATCTACTAAAGAATGTATTAATGCTTATAATGAGTTTATAAAAATGTATAATAATTATGATATTTATGTAAAATTATGTGCATACTCAGATTTAGAAATGAAAGAAGCTCAAAAAGTATTAAAGAGGTAGTTGAATAATATATGAAAGGAGGTAATCTTTAAAATATGAATACATAGTCAATTATATGAAATATGTATTCATAAATATTTAGAGTAGAATAATAAATTAAATAAGAATAAGATAGAGGAGGAAAAAATGGAAAATAAAGAACAAAAGAAATCTAATTGTGGATTAATAATTGTAATAATTATTTTAATCTTATTACTATTATTTGCAGTATGGTTCTTCTTATTAAGGGATAAAGGAACTACTGATAATAATGATAAAAGTAATAATACTGAAGAGAAAACTGATAAAAAGGATGAAAAACCTACAACTAATACAGGATATGAATATGACTATAGAGATGGAGTATTAACTCAAGTTGTTGATAAAGATGGAAATCCTAAACAAACTGATTTTATTATTGATGGAATTATTTTAATAGGTAATCAACATAGTTATTTTGATACTGATGATACTGATACAATACTTAATAGTTTTGTTAAACAAGGATATAAAAAAGAAGGTATTAATTCATCATTTTATTTAAATGAACGTATTGAAATGTATCTTGATACAAAATACAATGGTTCTACAAGTGATGTTAAAGTATTAATTACTCCACATAAAACAGTAGAAGAATATGAAAAGATGAATATTGCAGAATTAACTAAATTAGCAGAGGAAAAAGGAGCTGTATTAGATTATCAGACACCAGATGCTGATAACCATAAATATATAGGTGATCCATATGTTAGTATGGATTATCCAGAAGGTAAATATGATATTTTATTTACTTATAAAGGTTCAGTAGCATACTTTATAAATATAACTGAAGTAAAAGAACCAGCTGAATAATAGAGGTATTATATGAGTAAATATGAACCATTGTGGAAATATATTAAAGATAATAATAAAGATGAATATAAATTATCTTTTAATGAAGTTAAAGAAATAGTAGGTTTTGATTTTGATCATGCATTTTTAACTTTTAAAAAAGAATTATTAGATTATGGATATGAATTTAAAAAATTATCTTTAAAAGAAAAATGGGTATGGATAGTAAAAAAATAATAATTTAAAAGTATTTAGAATTAATCTAAATACTTTTTTTGATACAAATATTAAAAAAATAAGCACATATTTATATTTTATTCAAGCCTTGTAATTATTTAAATAATAGTGTATTAAATATATGGAGGTAGTAGTATGGAATCAATATGTGGTGCTAATTGCGAAGAATGTTATTTATTTAA
>JAEEGL014478538.1_pt1 | contig 13821 bp, 6 predicted proteins | sample 9134231 | NCBI WGS metagenome assembly JAEEGL01 (sample SAMN16246548, study PRJNA631951) | gut metagenome | biome: gut microbiome; feature: rumen; material: fiber-attached | host: Bos | place: Iran: Karaj | collected 2018-10 | reverse complement strand
TCATGTCCAAAACTCCTTTTCGCCTGTGTCTTCCATTTCTCCCTGACACTTAGGACAGGTTTTCATGTTCCAGATGCGGATGTTGTCGCTGCCACATTGTAGGCACAGGCGGCCGACCTCGCTTCTGTAGGATGGGGCTACGTCGGCAATGATGCCACCCACTACGATGTTCTGGATGGTCTTGCAGTCAGGGCACGACATCGCCGTAATCTGCTGACGGAACAGTCCACGCCCTTCGTACACCTCGGCCTCATAGCCACAGGCCTTGCAGCGGTATTTCCGTTTCCACGCCATTATTTCTTACGATAGAAATATGCTACCATCGCTCCGCTGATATTGTGCCACACACTGAAGATGGCTCCAGGAATGGTGGCGAGAGGATAAGCTGCAAAATGTATTGTAGCCAGACTGCTGGCCAGTCCTGAGTTCTGCATGCCGACTTCGATGGAGATAGCCCTTTTCTTGGGCTCAGACAGACCAAGCATCCGTCCAATCAGATAGCCAAGGCTCAGTCCGCAGAGGTTGTGAAGCATGACGACCACGACGATGATCAGTCCGCCTGCCATCAACTTGTTGGCATTGGCAGCTATGACGATGGCTACAATAAGTGCTATGGCAATCGTCGAAATGGCTGGGAGATAATCCGTCGCTTTCTCTGTGAACTTAGGCCATAGCCATTTCACTATCAAGCCCACAACTATAGGCAGGATGACTACCCATAGAATACTTAGCAGCATGCCTGCCACGTCGACATCAACCGTCTTTCCTGCCAGCGCCCATGTCAGCAGCGGCGTCAGCATCGGTGCCAGCAAAGTGGAAACGCCTGTCATACCTACGGAAAGCGCCAAGTCGCCTTTTGCCAGATAAGTGATAACATTGGAAGCAGTACCACCCGGGCAACAGCCAACCAGAACGACGCCAAGGGCCAGTGCCTCGTCCAGCTGGAACACAGTTGCCAGCCCCCAAGCCAGCAGCGGCATGATGGTGAACTGGGCCAGACAGCCGATGATCACATCCTTTGGACGACTGAATACAATCTTGAAGTCATTGAGGTTCAGCGTCAGTCCCATACCGAACATCACCACCCCCAGCAGGTAGTTAATGCACGTTGGACGTATCTGTTGCAGCACATTTGGGAATGTCAATGCCAGCAATGCTGCTGCCAGCACCAGCACGCCCATGTATTCAGATAGGTATTGGCAAAGTTTCTTCATAGATTATAATCTTATACCAATGATGGCACGGGCACGCCATTTGTTCTGATTGACGACTACCGCTTCGTCGTCGAAGATAGAGTTGTTCATGACGAGGGTAGTTCCGGCAAAGTAGCGCGGTGAGAAATTGTAGATGATGGCAGCGCGCTCGTTGAAAATCATGTTGAAGCGCATGTGCTTGGCTTTCCTCTCCTCGCCGTTCACGGTCATGTTGTTGCGGTTATAGACCACGACGGTAGGCAGTATGGAGAGGTGGAGCAGCCACTTCTTTCCGGGAATCCAGTTGTAACCGTAGCCGCCGCCAATGCCGATATGGCCTATGTCGATGCTGATGTCGGGGGCATTGGGAAGCCTGGCTTTCAGTTCGTCGCGCGTCTCGATGATGCCTCCTTGGTAGCTGATGCCAGCGAGCCACGAGCCTGCCGAACGGCGCTGTATATAGCTCTGGTTGAAGGCGGCAGGGTATGAGAAGCGGCGGTGGTTGAAGGTATAGAAGCCCGCCAGGTTGACAACTTTCAGCGTGAGGTCACCCGACTCCATCGTCTGCAACTTGTCGTTGCGGTAGATGTCGCCCGCCAGCGATTCCGAGCGCTGGTAGCTGAAGTCGAGGCTGATGCTACTACTATAGTAGTTCAGGTTAAGCTCATAGTCCTTATAGGCTCCGCTCATCTTGGTCGGATTGAGTGACAGCGAGGCCGAGATGCCACGATAGGAGGCCCCGATGCTCACCGTGGTCTTGTGGCTGGTGCTCAAGTCGGCTTTCGAGTAGATGCCGTTCACCGTTCCCTTTGCATGGAAGTCGTTGCCCGTCTGGTTCAGTCTCAATTTCAGCGTCAGGGTTCCTTCGGGGCGAACCACATAGTTCGTGTCGTAGGGTGTGCGGTAGTATCGGGCAGCAAGTACACTATCCATCCGCATCCTCCTTTGTCGCTGGTTCAGCTCCTGGGCATTAGCTTCCACTACCGTAATACCTGTCAGAAGAAGTGACAAGTAGAGGATTGAAGAGTTGAAGAGCCGAAGAATTGAAGATGTTTTCATACTCTTGTATTACCAAATTTCGGGTGCAAAGGTAATCAAAATAAATGAAAGCACCAAACTCAGATGCTTTTTCTGCCTTAATTATTTGTGGGGTTCAGAAATTATTCATATATTTGCAACCGTTATCAAGAATGACAATATGATTGACAGAGCACAGACCATAGAGAAGTTGAAATCCACTCGCCGTTATCTTGACGAGCACTATGGTGTACATTCCATGATGCTCTTTGGGTCGCTTGCCAGAAACGAGCAAAGTGAAGACAGCGACGTAGACATTTGTGTTGAAATGACACCAAACTTATTTAACCGTGCTGGTGTGAAAGTCTATTTGGAAGAACTGTTGGGTCGTCCTGTTGATGTCGTTCGTATGCACGATTATATGAACCCCGTTTTCAAACAGCAGATACTGAAATATGGAATACCTATCTACTGAAAAGTTGACCTTGGTCTATGAAACCTTAAAAAACATTGACCTTGCAATAACTCGATTACAAGAAAGAACGATACAAATACACGCCGTTGAAGATTTCTTGCTATCACCGTTTGGCATGGAAAAACTCGATTCAGCCTGTATGGTCATTATTGCCATTGGTGAAAGTGTAAAGTCTTTAGACAAACTTACTGACAAGAAGTTGCTTCCTACTTACCCATCAATCGATTGGAAAAAGATAATGGGAGCAAGAGACATTATGGCTCATCACTATTTTGTGGTAGACGCTGAAGAGGTTTTCAGTATCATTGAAAATGACCTGGAGCTACTTAAACAAGCTATAGAGTTCTTTAAGGAACAAATGTTCCATGAAGAAAGGCAATAGGAATAAATAGAGAATAATTACAATAAAACTTGAAATGCCTATGAGGTAAGACAGTCAATGGGGAGAATGCATAAAAGACGGCACAGGGTGCCACGCTCCCAACAGGGGATCATTTAACAAACAATCAGTATTAACCGGAGACGGAAACTGAGCGTCACGTAATCCCCGTTCGTATTTATACTTTATGGATAAATGAGCTTTTAGCTCTTGCCCTCTCTTTCAAGAATACCGGCAAATATTCACAATGAGAGCAAGAAAACTGAAGGTTCACGTTTAGGTGTGAATTATGCAGTTCTTGTATATTGTGATGGCTACTTGCCGGTAGCCTTTGAAAGAATGCAAGTAACGAATGGTTGACGCCTTTTTTCGTATAAAAACGTAAAACAAATGAGACCGCAATACTTATTATGTGCCTTATTTTCTTTATTCCTTTTGCTGCCAATCCACACAGCAGCATACAATATGGGAACATATGAAATTACAATTGGTGAAGAAAAGACTGTGTCTATTGATGATAGACCGAACGTGACAATAACAAGCACTGGCCCAAGAATTGAAGGCAATACTATAAAAATCATCAGTAAGGCTCCTAAATCTTGCACTGTGCAAGGAACTGCATTAGGTGTATCTACTTTGAAATGGTCTGGCATTATTGGTGGAGAACCTTTTGAATTTGAATGGACATTCAATGTCGTTCCTGGTGTAGCTCCTGACAAATACTTTTATGAAGATAACGAAGACGGTATAAGCTTGTTCTATAAAGGTTGGAGATATGAAGGATTCACATATCCAATTCTTTCATCATCTCCAATGGAAAACTGTACTATTTCAGATGATAAAATTGCGTCTGCAAATGGCAAACTGGTTATTCCAGAAACAGCTCATGGTGTAATAGTATATAAAATAGGAAAAAACTCTATTAGACTTTTAAATAATCTCACAGAACTTGTTCTGCCATCAGGGTTACGTTTTATTGATCACTTTGGGATTGGGTATTGTCCCAATCTCAAGACATTAACCTGTAAGGCGACCATTCCTCCAAAAAAATATTTTGCTTATGGCGAAATGATTGATACGAGAATCAAAGAAAACATCACGTTATATGTACCTAAAGGCTGCGTAGAGAAATATAGAGCTGCTGATGAGTGGAAAGACTTTAAAAGTATTAAAGAGATAGGAAGCGAACCAGAAATACTGATTAATGAAGAGAATTTCCCCGACAAAAATTTCCGCGATTACTTGCTTTCACAGAGTTACGGTGCAGATGGTGAGCTGACGAAAGCTGAAATAGAAGATGTGTGGATCATCAATGTGAATAAAAAAGAAATAAGCAGTCTTAAGGGTATTGAATTGTTCACTGCTTTGAGATGGTTATATTGTGACGATAACAATCTATCAGCATTGGATGTCTCGAAGAATACTGCCTTGAGAGAGTTGTGGTGTCAGGATAACAATCTATCAGCATTGGATGTGTCGAAGAATACGGCCTTGACAACTTTGGAGTGCTATGGTAATCAGTTGACAGCATTGGATGTCTCGAAAAATACTTCCTTGACATCATTGGGATGCAGTTCCAACAAGTTGACAGTATTGGATGTCTCAAAGAACACCTCATTGACAACTTTGTTATGCGGATCCAACAAATTGACAGCATTGGATGTCTCGAAGAATACAGCATTGACAAATTTGTCTTGCTCATCCAATCAGTTGGGAGCATTGGATGTGTCGAAGAATACCGCATTGACAACTTTGGACTGTTATACCAATCATTTGATAGCATTGGATGTGTCGAAGAATACCGCCTTAACAACTTTGTATTGTTATACCAATCAGTTGACAGCATTGGATGTGTCGAACAATACAGCCTTGACAGCGTTGCTTTGTCAGACCAATCAGTTGAAATCATTGGATGTCTCGAAGAATACAGCCTTGACAAATTTGTCTTGCGCAGGAAACCAGTTGAAATCATTGGATGTCTCGAAGAATACAGCCTTGAAAAATTTGAATTGCGCAGGAAACCAGATAAAAGGTTCGGAGATGGACAATCTCATAAAGAGTCTGCCAAAGAATTCTACGGGTAATGAATACCAATTTAGGGTTATCTATACTGATCGCGAAGATGGCAATGTTTGTACAACATCTCAGGTTGCTGCGGCCAAAGAAAAAGGCTGGGTGCCCAAGGCTTGGAATGGTGAAAAATGGGTTAACTATGAGCCGACCGACTTCATCACTATAACTGTGACAAGCGTCAGCCGAGAGTATGGTAATGACAATCCCAAGTTCGAGTACACCGTCATCGGCGGTACGTTGATCGGCAATCCAGAAATCAGTTGCACAGCGACGGCGAAATCAAATGTGGGTACGTATGACATTGTTATCAGCAAGGGAACGGTTGAAAATGCGAATGTAAAGTTAGTTGGTGGAAAGCTGACTGTGACGAAAGCCCCACTGACTATCAGCGGAGGCACATACACCATGAAACAGGGCGATGCATTGCCAACGTTTATTGCGTCCTACTCTGGGTTTAAAAACGGTGAGACAGAGGCGGTATTGACCAAGAAGCCGACGCTGAAAACAACGGCGACCTCAAACAGCAAACCAGGCACTTACGACGTAACGGTCAGCGGTGCAGAGGCAAAAAACTACGACATCAAGTATATAGCAGGCAAGCTGACCATAACCGAAGCCAATCCCATAACGGTGACTGTGAAAAGCATCAGCCGCGAGTATGGAAAGGAAAACCCCAAATTCGAATATACCGTGGAAGGGGGAACATTAGATGGAACGCCAGCCATTAGATGTACGGCTACGGCAAAGTCGGGCGTTGGGACTTATGACATCACCATTGCCAAAGGAACGGTGAAGAACAACAACGTAACGCTTGTCGGTGGAAAGCTGACCGTAACGAAAGCCCCACTGACCATCAGCGGAGGCACATACACCATGAAACAGGGCGAGGCTTTGCCCACGTTCATGGCAACTTATTCTGGTTTCAAGAACGGTGAAACAGAAGCTGTGCTGACTAAGAAGCCGACGCTAACAACCACAGCGACATCGGCAAGTGCACCAGGCACCTACGAGGTGGCCATTAGTGGCGCAGAGGCCAAGAACTATGATATCAAATATGTGAAAGGAACGTTGACTATTACTGAAGCTGCCCCAATTACGGTGACTGTGAAGAGCATAAGCCGAGAGTACGGCGATGCCAACCCGACGTTTGAGTATACCGTAGATGGCGGTACGTTGGACGGTAAGCCGGAAATCAGCTGCGCAGCTACGGCGAAGTCTGATGTTGGTACGTACAACATTACTATTGCGAAGGGTACAGTGAAGAACTACAACGTCACCTTTGTTAGCGGTAAACTGACCATTACCAAGGCTTCGCTGACCATTAGCGGCGGAACTTACTCCATGAAGCAGGGTGATGCTTTGCCAACGTTCAAGGCATCTTATTCTGGGTTCAAGAATGGTGATACAGAATCGGTGTTGACCAAGAAGCCTACGCTGAAGACTACAGCCACATCGAGCAGCGCACCTGGTACTTACGACGTGACTGTCAGCGGTGCTGAGGCCAAGAACTATGACATCAAGTATGTGAAGGGAACGTTGACCATTACGGATGCTGACCCCATCACCGTGACAGTTAAGAGCGTAAGCCGAGAGTACGGCAATGCCAACCCGTCATTTGAGTTCACTGCTGAAGGCGGCACACTGAACGGTACGCCGGAGATCAATTGTGAGGCAACGGCAGCATCACCAGTAGGCACATATCCTATAGTCATAAAGAAAGGTGGAGTGACTAATAGTAATGTCTCGTATATAAACGGCACATTGACTATTACGAAAGCCTCATTGAAAGTATCAGTAGGCAACTATGAGCGGAATGAGGGTGAAGACAATCCAGCATTCAAAATCAACTATAATGGATGGAAGAATGGTGAGGATGAGCGTGTGTTAACAGAAAAGCCAACGGCAGCTACCACAGCGACAAAGTCAAGTCCAGCAGGAGTATATGACATTGTTGTTTCTGGTGGAAAGGCACAGAACTACACTCTTAATTATGAACACGGAAAGTTGACAATCAAAGAGCCACCATCCAAATGGAAAGATGGTGATGTGTTTACGTCTAAGACGATAGAGGGCGTTGAAATGACGTTCAAAGTTATCAGTGCAAGCGATAAAACTTGCCAAGTAGGAATTGGAGATATCTTTTCCACAGACAAATGCATCAATGAAGATACAGAAGGTAAAGTTACCATCCCGGTTGTTATAGAGGGGTTGGAAGTAATAAGCATAGGTAAAAGTGCTTTTCGTGATTGTAGCAAGATGACGAATGTAACGATTCCAGATGGAATAACTACTATTGAATCTTTCGCGTTCCAAGGCTGTAAGAAGCTGACATCCGTATATATACCGGCTACGGTGACATCTATAGACTCCGACTATTATCCTTTTGGCGATTGTGACGAGTTATCTTCAATTACTGTTGATGAAAACAATCCGACTTATGACTCTCGAAGTGGCTGTAATGCAATCGTGGAGACAAAAACCAATTCGCTTGTTGTAGGCTGCAAGAATAGTATTATTCCAAATTCTGTAAAAAGCATAGGAACTCGTGCTTTTCGTGGCTGTAGTAAGTTGGCTTCTGTTGTTTTCCCAAATAGTATAGAAATTATTAAAGAGGGTGCGTTTATGTTCTGTTCGGCATTGAAGGAAATCATGATACCAGAAAATGTGATTAACATCGGAAGTGAGGTTTTCCACTGTTGCTACAATTTAGGCCGAATAACGGTCGCAGAGAACAATCAGATTTACGATTCCCGTCAAGGATGTAATGCCATAATACATAAAGAGAGTAAGACACTCGTTGCTGGATGTAAAAATAGTAAAATCCCAGATGATGTTATTAAAATAGGGGACAAAGCCTTTTATGCTCACTATTATTTAACAAACATTTTCATACCTAACAGTGTCAAAGAAATCGGCAACTATGCCTTCGAATATACAAATCTGAAAAGCATTAACCTACCAGAGGGGCTTACATCGATAGGTACATTTGCTTTTTTCAAATGTGAAAAAATGGAATTTGTGAATTCATACATTGAGCAGCCTTTCAATGTTGAGGCATTTGAGTATATGGCAAAAGATTGCAAGCTCATAGTACCACGAGGAACCAAGGAGCTGTATGAAAAGACTCCTGGATGGAATGTGTTTAGCGAAATTGTTGAAAGAGAGGCACCCAGTCTCGTCATTGAACCATTCAGCATATATAAAGGTGGCGAGGCAGAGGTTTCTATCAACCTGAGCAATCCCTACGAAGAGATTACGTTGGTACAATTCGACTTGCAGCTGCCAGCAGGTCTTACCTTGAAGCGGAACGGTGGCAAATATGTATGTGATTTGGCTGAGCGGAGTCCCAAGCATTCGCTTGAGGTAAACGAGACAGGTGACAAGATCCGCTTCAAGCTACACTCTTCTAACAATGATGCCATCAGTGGCAACAGTGGTGCCATCATAAAGATGACATTGGCGGCATCTTCCAGCTTCAGCAGTGGTAACATCGTCATAGACAATACGCTGTTGGTAAGTCCAAGCAAGCAGGATTTTACAATTGGCAAATACAGTTATAATGTAAAAGTTGATGAGACACCACCATCCAAATGGAAAGATGGTGATGTGTTTACGTCTAAGACGATAGAGGGCGTTGATATGACGTTCACAGTTATCAGTGCAAGCAAAAAGACTTGCCAAGTAGGTAAGGGTTATCCATCCTATGAACATTGTATAAAAAAAGATACGGAGGGAACAATTACTATTCCTGCTATGGTTGAGGGATTACGCGTTATAAAAATCAAATCCGATGCTTTTGGGTTCTGTAGGAACATTACAAATGTAATAATACCAGAAGGAATAACCACTATTGAATCTTCTGCATTTGAATATTGTACAAAGCTAGAGTCAGTGCACATACCAGCTTCAGTGACATCTATAAATACAGCCTACAATCCTTTTATGTACTGCGAGGAATTAGCATCTATTACGGTTGACGGCAACAATACAATATATGACTCCAGAAATGGCTGTAATGCAATTGTGGAAACAAAAACCAACACACTTGTTGTAGGCTGTAAGAATAGCATTATTCCGAATACAGTAATCGGCATTGGGAAAAGATCCTTTTATGGCTGCATAAATTTGACTTCTATTGTATTACCAAATAGTATAGAAACTATTGAAGAAGGTGCTTTCATTTTCTGTTATGGATTGAAGGAAATCTTAATCCCAGAAAATGTTGTCAACATCGGAGCTGGTGTTTTTAGTAGTTGCAATAATATTGAGCATATAAAGGTTGCTGAAAATAACCAAGTATATGATTCTCGTCAAGGATGTAATGCCATCATACATAAAGCCAGCAAGACACTAGTTGCAGGATGCAAAAACTCTATAATACCTGACGATGTTATAAGAATTGAAGACAAGGCTTTTGAGGCTCACTTTGATTTAACTCAAATCTTCATACCTGAAAAGGTCAAGGAAATAGGCGAGAAGGCTTTCTCTTTTACAAAGCTGAAAAGCATTAACCTGCCAGAAGGTCTTACTGTGATAGGTAATAATGCGTTCGGCAATTGCGACTCGCTAAGAATCGTACAATCATACATTGAACATCCATTTGCTGTTGAGAAGATATTAGGATACAGTCCTAAGGATTGTAAACTAATAGTACCAAAAGGGAGCAAGGAACTGTATGAGATGACTCCTGGTTGGGATGTGTTCAGCGAAATTATTGAAAGAGAGGCACCTAGTCTCGTCATTGAACCATTCAGCATATATAAAGGTGGCGAGGCAGAGGTATTTATCAACCTGAACAATCCCTACGAAGATATTACGTTGGTACAGTTCGACTTGCAGCTGCCCGCAGGACTCACTTTGAAGCGGAACGGTGGCAAATATGTATATAGCATGGCTGAGCGGAGTCCCAAGCACACGCTTGAGGTAAACGAGACAGGTGACAAGATCCGCTTCAAGCTACACTCTGCTAACAATGATGCCATCAGCGGCAGCAGTGGTGCCATCATAAAGATGACATTGGCGGCAGCTTCCAGCTTTAGCAGTGGCAATATCGTCATAGACAATACGCTGATGGTTAGTCCAACCAAGCAGGAAAGTGTACAAGAGGCATTTTCATACAAAGTAACAGCAGAAGAACTGCCTGTTCCAGAGATTAGCTTGGCTCTGTATCCCGAAAGTGGGTCAGAGCTGGACGTGCTTGATGAAGTGAAATTGACGTTCACGGGGTACGACAAGATAGACCTTGCTGACGCTACAAAGATAGAGTTGGTGAAGGGAGAGACCACGATGAGTCCTGTGGTGACACCTGTAGAGGGTAGAAATAACGAATATATCCTGACCTTCGGCATAGACGAGCCAGGTACCTATATGCTGCTTATCGGTAAGGGCGCATTCACGTTCGACTATGCAAACATGACTCACGCGATAGCTGCTACAACAGCCAAGTATGTTGTGAAGGTTCCGCGTCCGACGGAGGCTACTCTGATGGCCGCAAAGGAACTGCTTGGACGTACAGGCATTGGCACGCCTGCGGCTGACAGCAAGGGCCGTACAGAACTGGAGACCTTAGTGGCCACTGGTGAGGGCAAGGATGAGGTGTATGAGGCTGCTATGGCTGCCTTCCTCGCCGAGACGGACGTAGAACTGCCTGCTGTGGGTAAGTTCTACCATATAGCTGCTGTTAATTCTAAGGGTGCCGAGGGTTACGTGACCTATGAAAATGATAATCTTTTCATGACCACTGATAACCAAAATGTGGCAGTGTTCCGTGTGATGACAGCTAATGATGGCACACTGACAATTTCGCCCCTTAATAGTGACTATGAGTGTAGTGTGACTGCTGCCCGTCTGACGATTGAAAGTGTCAGTGCAGAAGAAACCTTTGGCCTTTTCAGTCTCTACGGTATGTTAGGAGGTAACACCAAGGCATACGCTCGTGTCAGTATTGAAAATGGTATATGGGAGTTCATAAATAGTTCTGTAATTGACAAAAGATCTGGTCTAATGATGGATGAAAACATGACCACTGCCTTCCGATTTACAGAATTAACGGATGATGAAATCGCCGCTGACGTCAAGGATAGAAAAGTCGATAATGGTATTGTTTCCGTTTACACCCTCTCCGGCCAGAAGTTGGAGAAGCCGCGCAAGGGTATCAATATCATTGACGGGCGGAAAGTGGTTGTGAAATGATGCACCGCTGACTGAACTATTGTTACAACATGAATTCGTCCCAACCGCTTTTGCATGGTTGGGACGAATTTTACATTAGAAATAGATACTACAAATTTTCGGGAAAAGGGTGACACGCTGACACAACCCCGATGTATAAAGGGCGTGCAGCCTTTTAAAGGGTGGCACAGGGTGACACAAGGGTGACACAATGAGAATTGAGAGTAGGCTAAAGTCATTTGATGCTGTAGAGTAACTTCGGGTTTACCTGCGGCAAGCAAATCAATTCTCGAGAGAATTGAAGGGTTTACCCTACCTAAACCCAAACTTACCCTACGGTAAACCCCTGAATTCTCTCGAGAATTTAAAAGCCACTCGGCACCTCTCCCCTCGTTCCCCCTAAACAGTAAAGGACTTTAGCCTACCCTCAACTCTCAATTCTCAACTCTCAATTCTCAATTCAGTATGTGTCACCGTTGTGTCAGCGTGTGTCACCCTTAAAAACGTTGCACAGCCTTTGTACATCGGGGTTGTGTCAGCGTGTCACCCTTTTTGTTGTTTTTTATTGTGTATTTCCGCTTGTTCAGACCCCTGTTGCCCCCTAACTTAGGGGGCGTAGAGGGGGGCGTAGGTCAGAACTCATATCCGAGGTTGATGTAGAGGTAGGGCTTCTTGGTGCGGTTGCTGTAGCCGAGGGAAGCGCCGAGGGGGCCGAACATCGTGTTGTAGTAGTAGGCTATCTGACCGCCGAGCAGGGTGCGATGGTCGAAGAGCTCCTTCGTCTTGGCCGATTGTTGGGCACCTGCCATACGGAGCAGCACGTAGCTGTTGGTGCCGATGCGCTGCTGTGCCTGAAGCTGGGCGGCCACGAACTGGTGGTTGACGTACTCCATGTCGCCAAGGCCGGCGAAGGGCATTTGCTGCTCGACGTAGTGGCCGAACCACTCGCCGCCGATGGTGTTGCCAAAGACGGGAGGGACGAGGGAACCGAAGAGCAGGCGGCCGTAGAGCATGGGCTGGAGGGTGAAGCGGTTGCCGATGGTGAACGACATGCGCCAGTCAGCACTCACCTCGATCATGCATGCCGTCTTACCCAGTTTGCTGACGTCGTCGGCCCGTACGTCGAGCTTGGCCAAGTCGTTGGTTACGTAAGCATACTCAGCCTTGAAGCGGGCACCGCGGGTGGGGAAGTACCAGTCGTCCTCGCTGTTGTAGTTGATTCTGCCCCGGTAGCTGAAGAAGTGCTCGTTTTTGAGCGTCACCTGCTTTGCCTTCTCTGAGCCGAGCTTGTTGCGGTAGTGCATGTGGTCCCAACGCATGCCCATCTGCAGGTCGAAGTGGCGCAGGTTGAAGTTGATAGGCAGGAACTCAGCCTGCAGCTGGTTATAGCGGATGTTGTAGTCGAGGTCGCCCTCGGTGTATATGTCCACGTCGTTGCGCCGGAAAGTGTAGCTCAGGGTGGGACGGGTGAAACTGCGTGGATGGACGGTAATTTCGCCGCGTGCCATCAGACGCTTGCCCAGACGGAGCGTGATGTCGGTGTTGATGGGGATGGCCGACTTCAGCGGTATGTCGAGTCCTATCTGCACAGCGGCATTCTCCTCGGTGTCGTAGCGCACGCCGCCATGCAGCTGCACCGACTTGCGTTCGCCCGCCGAGAGGATGAGGCGTACCCCGTCGGCTGTGTCCCACGCCTCTACTACATTGTCCCAGATGCCGGGCATCTTCCTGAGTGCAGGTTTGAGCAGTTTCTCGGGCACGATACGGCACTCGGCAGTCTGGTAGAACAGGTCAACACGCATGGACGTGGTAATTTCCTGCTCTAACCGGGCATCGATGCTGTCGCCGATGTTGATGTGGAACTTCTGACGCAGGAACCGTTCGTCCTGTGGTGTCATGTTCTCGAACGTCTGGCCGATGATGCAATGCTTCTCGGTCATTACCTGCGGACGAATGGGATGCAGGACTACGGGCTCGAATGAGTCGTCGATGCCGATGCGCTTCTTCAGGGCGATGATGTCGTCCCAGTGGCTCATGGCCAGTTCCTCGCCCCGTCGGATGAGCGTGTCAATGGCGGCCTGCGAGAAACTGGCCGAGCCGTAGCCCTTGGTGTCTACCTGCAGGTGCAGGTCGGTGATGGCGAGGTTCTCTTCCACCTTGTTCTTACAGTTCACGTCGATAATCTGGCTCAGTATGCTCATGGTGCCTCCCAAGTCCTCGGCCTCTTTGGGTGCGCCCTGCACGGTGACGCCGATGATAATGTCGGCACCCATCTCGCGGGCGATGTCGGCCGGATAGTTGTTCTTCAGACCACCGTCCACCAGCACCTTGTCGCCGATTCTCACGGGCGAGAAGGCGGCAGGTATGGCCATCGAGGCACGCATGGCCTGCGGCAGGCGTCCGCTGTGGAAGACAACTTCGCTGTTGTCGATGATGTTGGTAGCCACACAGGCAAAGGGAATGGGCAGGTCGTTGGTGAAGTCGAGCGAGTCGCTAAAACCCGTGCAGAGCTG
>JAEEGL013306539.1_pt1 | contig 13821 bp, 10 predicted proteins | sample 9134231 | NCBI WGS metagenome assembly JAEEGL01 (sample SAMN16246548, study PRJNA631951) | gut metagenome | biome: gut microbiome; feature: rumen; material: fiber-attached | host: Bos | place: Iran: Karaj | collected 2018-10 | reverse complement strand
TCGGTCTCGATCGCCATATCGATGGCGGGAAGGCTTGCGTATTCCGCAGTATCCTTAACTTCAAGAGGCTTTAAGGGGCGCTCGAGAAGAGCCGCGATCTCTCTTGCGATGCCGTAATGTCCCCAAAGGTCGGGACGGTTTGTAAGGGACTTGTTGTCCACCTCAAAAACAGTATCTTCAAGGGGGATAAAGGTCTTGATGTCGGTACCGATCTTATCCGCATAGGACTCGTCAAATACCATGATGCCGCTGTGGTCGTCGCTGATGCCAAGTTCCTTCTCGGAACAGCACATACCGTAGCTCATGAAGCCGCCGACGCTTGCCGCCGTGATAGGCGTACCCTTAACGGAACCGCCCTCTTTGCAGAGTGCCACAAGCTGTCCTGCAGCCGCGTTGGGCGCGCCGCAGACTACATCTGCGATGCCGGAACCGGTATCAACTTTGAGCAGGTGAAGCTTCTTTGAGTTCGGATGCTCCTCAAGGCTGACGATCCTTGCCACAACAACGTTATTTGTATCTTTACCGTATTCGTAAACGTCTTCAACCTCTGCGGTAGAAAGGGTGAAGCGGTTGATCAGATCTTTAATGTCGACACCGGACAGATCCACAAAATCCGATATCCAATTCATAGATATAAACATTGTCCGGTCCTCCTATTTGAACTGCTTCAGGGCTTTAAGATTGCCGCTGTTCAGTACTCTTATGTCTTTGATGCCGTATTTCATCATGGCAAGCCTTGTAAGGCCAAGACCAAAGGCGAAACCGGTGTATTTATCCGGATCGATGCCACCCATCCTCAAAACGTTGGGATGGATCATGCCGCAGGGGAGGAGTTCAAGCCACCCTGACTGCTTACAGGTAGGGCAGCCCTCGCCGCCGCAGATAAGGCAGTTGATGTCAAGTTCGAAGCCGGGCTCCACAAAGGGGAAGAAACCGGGGCGCAGACGGACTTTGATATCGCGCTCAAAAACTTCGGAAAGAAGGACTTTCATGAAGTAGATAAGGTTCGAGATAGAGATGTCGTCACCTATCATCATACCTTCCATCTGGAAGAAAGTGTTCTCATGGCAGGCGTCGATATTCTCATTTCTGAAGCACCTTCCCGGGAACAGCACGCGAAGGGGCTCACCGGGCTTGGGAGCACCGTATTTGCGCATGATGTAGTTCTGCGCTGCAGAGGTGTGAGTCTTTAAGAGCTGGCCGTTTGACAGGTAGTAGGTATCCTGCATATCGCGGGCAGGGTGATCTTTCGGGATGTTAACAGCCTCAAAGTTGTTGTACTCTGTCTGGATCTCGATACCGTCCTCGAGGATAAAGCCCATGCTCTTGAAGATATCTTCAATGCGGCGCTGCACGATGGTGATGGGGTGAAGGCTGCCGCCGTTGTCTGCTGACGGGATGGTGAAGTCAAACTTTGGAGCACGCTCCATAGCCATATTGTAGAGGGCTTCCTCAAGGCGCTTGCCGTTTTCGCGCAAAGCCTCCTCCATTTCGCCCTTGAGAGCGTTGACTTCCATGCCCACCTGCTTCTTTGTGGCGGCGTCCATGTCCTTTAAGCTTTTCAAAACGTCGGTAAGTTCGCCCTTTTTGCCGAGGAACTTTATCCTTAACGCCTCAAGCTCATCCGAGGTCGAGATGCTTTTGAGCCCGGCCTCGAATTCATCTTTGATCTTTGATACTATCTCTAACATTTAATTCCTTTCCGAAGTGGATCGATCCACATCGCTCAGTCAATATTTACTATCCAGCCTTCCGGAGCCTTGATGGAGCCCATCTGGATACCGGTAAGGGTCTCACGCAGCTTGCTCGTGATGGGGCCCATCTTTTCCATTCCGCTGGGGAAAGCGATCTCCTTGCCGTGATCAACGATCTTGCCTACAGGGGAGATAACGGCTGCTGTGCCGCAAAGGCCGCATTCCGCAAAGTCCTTGACTTCTTCGAGAGTGATCTCGCGCTCTTCCGCTTCAAGTCCAAGGTATTCCCTTGCGACCTGAACAAGGCTTCTTCTGGTAATGGACGGCAGGATGCTGTTCGACTTGGGTGTAACGACCTTGTTGTCCTTTGTTACGAACAGGAAGTTTGCGCCGCCTGTCTCTTCAACCTTAGTGCGGGTCTTGGGATCCAGGTAAAGGTTCTCGTCAAAGCCCTCGTTATGAGCGGTTACGATGGCATGAAGCGACATTGCATAGTTAAGGCCGGCCTTGATATGGCCCGTGCCGTTGGGTGCCGCACGGTCGAAGTCGGAAACCTTGATGGTAAGGGGCTTTGCGCCGCCCTTGAAGTAAGGTCCGACGGGTGTGCAGAGTATCCTGAACTGATACTCGGTCGCGGGTTTAACTCCGATAACGGGGTTTGTGCCGAATATATAAGGACGAAGGTAAAGGGTCGCGCCTGTTCCGTAAGGAGGAACAAAGGCCGCATTTGCCTTAACGACCTGCTTTACCGCTTCGATAAATCGCTCTTTGGGGAATACGGGCATCTCAAGCCTTGCAGCAGACTGCTCAAGCCTGTCGGCATTGAGGTCCGGGCGGAATGTAACGATCTTGCCGTCTACGGTCTCATAAGCCTTTAAGCCTTCAAAGACGGTCTGAGCGTACTGCAGCACGCCCGCGCACTCGTTAAGGACTACGTTGGGATCTGTGGAGAGGGTGCCCTCATCCCACTTGCCGTCCTTAAAGTTCGAAACATAGCGGTAGTCTGTCTGAATGTAGCCAAATCCAATGTTTGTCCAGTCGATGTTTTTCTTTTCCATAAACAATTGCCCTTTCTATGTTACATTAATAATTCTGTTTCCCTTTTCCCGCCTTTTATCATCCTGCCCTGCCTTTACCGGCCGCGGCAGTCAAAATAAACTTACTTTATTTTTCCGTCCTTTACGTGAACGTCCAGCTGATTGAACGGGATCTCGATCCCATTTGTCTCGAATTTCTCCTTTACACGCTCAAGTACCGCAAAGCGCACTGCCCAGTAGTCCGAAGACTTTACCCAGAAACGGTAGATGATATCCACCGAACTGCTGCCAAACTCCGATACGTAGATGTCGATGCCCTTATCTTCAAGGACTTTGTCGCCCTGTTCGGCGATTATATCCTTGAGCACATCCCTGACAACGGTGATATCCGAGCTGTAAGACACCGGGATCTTAAGGTCCACACGCCTTGTGCTTTCCTTCGAAACGTTTGTTACGGCGCTGTTTGACAATGTCCCGTTGGGGATCACTATCACACGGTTGTCCGTTGTCTTAAGCCTTGTATAGAAGATATCTATGCCTGTGACCGTGCCTTCGCCGCTGCCGGTGACGATGTAGTCTCCGACCTTAAAGGGCTTGAGCACCATTATCAGCACGCCGCCCGCAAAGTTTGAAAGGCTGCCCTGCAGGGCAAGGCCTATGGCAAGACCTGCGGAACCGAGGAGCGCGATGAGCGAAGCCGTCGGCACACCGAGCACCTGGGCGATGATTATCAGTAGGACTATATGGAGAAGGCCTTTGATCATAGACAGCGAAAAGCTCACAACGCCTTTCTCCACCTTGCTCTTTGAAAAACCTTTATTCACCAGTCCAAGGATGAGCTTGATGAGCAGGCGTCCGAAAAACAGGATCGCTATGCCCGCAAGAAGCTTTAATCCGAGGTTTAAGAGTCTGGGCCATACCTGTTCCCACATTTCTTCCCAGGCTGTCAGTTTTTCGGTCAGGATTGCAGATAAAAACATTTCTTTCACTCCAAAAACAATTTATCGATCCTTAGTAGGATCAGCCGATAACATCGGACATATCGTACATTCCGGGCTCGCATACGGCAAGGAACTTGGCTGCCTGAACGGCACCGTTTCCAAAGATGGAGCGGGAATATGCGGTATGCTTGATCTCGATGACTTCATCGGGACCCGCAAAGATCACTTCATGGTCTCCCACGATGGAACCGCCGCGTACCGCAGAGCTGCCGATCTCTTTCTTGGGACGCTTTTCCCTGCGCTCTGTCCTGTCGTATACGTACTCGTATTTTTCGGGTAAGGAATCGTTTACGGCGGCAGCCAGAGCCATGGCAGTGCCCGAAGGCGCGTCAAGCTTCTGGTTGTGGTGCTTTTCCACTATCTCGATGTCAAATCCCGCATCAGAAAGCATGCAGGAGTTCTCTTTTAAGAATTTGATCAGGGTGTTGATGCCCAGGGACATGTTGGCCGAGCGAAGCACCGGGATCTTCTTTGATGCCTTTCTGACCTTTGCCTGCTGGTCACCGGAAAGCCCTGTGGTGCAGAGTACCAGCGGAAGGCGTCTTTCAACACACTCGTCTATGAACTCGTCCAGCCCGTCCACCGACGAAAAATCGATGGCAACGTCAGCTTCCGCGCCGCATTCGCCCAGGTTCTTGAACACAGGGTATTTGCAGGCGCCGGTGTCAAAAACATCAAGCCCCGCTACGATCTTGCAGTCTTCATCGTTTTCACAGATGCCGGATATCACTTTTCCCATACGGCCGTTGCAGCCTCTTAAAATTATCCTTACCATACCTTCTCCTATCCGGGGAATGCTTGTTCCCGCTTACTTTATGATGCCGAGTTTCCTCATTTCAGCTTCAAGTACAGCTGCGTTTGCAGGCTCCATCTCAGTGAGGGGAAGCCTTAAAGGTCCTACGTTCATTCCCATGAGGTTGAGCGCCTTCTTTACGGGGATGGGGTTAACCTCCGAGAACAGGGCCTTAACAAGATTCGAATACTTGTGCTGCAGCGCGATGGCGTCCTGAACACGACCGTTCAGGAACCACTCCACGATGTTGTGGGTGTCTCTGGGCGCAACGTGGGAAAGTACGGAGATAACGCCCTTTCCGCCTGCACCGAGGATCGGTGTGATCTGGTCGTCGTTGCCCGAGTACAGATCGAGTTTTCCTTCGCAAAGTGCCATGGTCCGCATGGTCTGGTCGATATTGCCCGTTGCATCCTTCATACCGACGATGTTGTCAAAATCATCGATAAGGCGCTTTACCGTAGCAGGCTGGATATTAACGCCTGTGCGCCCGGGGATATTGTAAAGGATGATGGGCAGGTCCACAGCCCTGGCCGCTGCACCGAAGTGCTCGTAAAGACCGTTCTGTGTGGCCTTGTTATAATACGGGGAAACAAGAAGAAGGGCATCTGCGCCGGCCTTCTTTGACTCCTCCGAGAGATATACCTCTGTAGCGGTGCAATTTGAGCTTGCGCCTGCGATCACGGGTACACGCTTATTGATGTGGGATACCGCAAACCTGATGGTCTCGATATGCTCCTCGTGTGTCATGGTCGAGGGCTCGCCTGTGGTACCGCAGATGACGAACGCATCCGTTCCGTTTTCGATCTGATAGTCGATAAGTTCTCCCATTTTGTCATAGTTCAGCGAACCGTCGCTGTGCATGGGAGTGATGAGGGCAACTGCCGCTCCTGTAAAAATAGCCATATGATCCTCCTTGCTGTACAGATAAAAGAAATAGGTCGGCGGATACCGACCTAAAGATAACAATTAAAAATGCTCTTCGCAAAAATAACCAATCTTCAGGCAGCGCTCCACCGCATTGCGGTGACAGTCGGCCGGCTCTTAACCGTTCGACCAGACGGAACGGCTTCAGGCTCCGCGCCATCTTCGGCATATCATCCTTTCCTGCCGGTTCCTCTACCCTGAAGTATCCCCGGAGTACTCATAATCAATGCGCCTCTACCATTATTTTGTCGTTGAACACTCCAAAAGAAATGTTCAAATGAAAATATAACACCACCGCTTTTTTCTGTCAAGCGGTTTATGTTCACTTAATCATCATTATCCGCGTCACCCGGAACAATGTCCGTATCCGGGACATCCTCCGGCTCTTTTGGAACAAGACCTGAGTTTTCCCAGACAAACCTGTAGAAATCCGTGTTGACGATCTGCAGCGACGCAGCGTATTCCGTATCTATGACTGCGCACACGGAACTTACATAATTCTTGAGCACATCCTCATCGATCTCTGTTGTATCCACATGCCAGGTTGTCTTATCCTTGACCGTGTAATAAGTAGCATAGTCCGTGAGAAAGCTCTTGTTGTAAAGCACCGCCTTATGCATGTGGTCCGAGAAAACGTCGTGCCCCGCAAGGAGCCTTGAATCGAACTTGATATTAAAGAGATTCAGGATCGTGGGCAGGATATCGACGGTACAGCAGTATTCGCTGTTCACGATGGGCTCTTCAAGCCCCGAATTGTAGATGATGCAGGTGGATTTATAGATCTCCGTTTCCTTATCCAGAGTCTGTCCCGAAAGGGCATCCTTCGAAGCCTGGCTGTAATCCATGTAATACGGGAAATGGTCGCCCGTAAGGACTATAACTGTCTTGTCAAGCTTTCCGGCTTCCTCAAGGCGGTTGATAAGATACTCCAAAGCCCTGTCAAGCTCTACATTTGCCGCCAGGTAGCAAAGCGCCTGGGAATCCGTCATTGTATCCCCCAGCATTTCCTTCACGAATTCAAGGTTCTTCTCGGCGTTCGCGTTATAGGAATTGGGATTGATATCCGCTCCGTTGTAAGGTCCGTGGCCGGAGAAGGTCATGAAATAGGCGTGGAAAATGTCTTCGTTGATGAAATCGTCAACGGCCTGTTCCATCATTTCAAGGTCGGAGGTGATCCAGTCGGATGTAAAGGTCATTCCGCCGTTTCCGTCCCCGGCATCCATGAACTTCGTTATATAACCCATATTTGGCCAGGTTTTGTACCTTCCGTAATATGAGCCGTAATAATTATGGAATCCGTAGGATCTGGCGCCAAGCTGCCCGGCAAAAAGGTTTCCGAGACCGAAAGGCATCAGGTTTTCAGCAGTGCTCGCAAAGGAGCCGGTTTCCCTGCCGTTGTCGGCCTTTCTTGAAACATCGGGCCAGAGGCCTGTGGAAAAAGCAAATTCCCCGTTGATGGTGGTGTTAAGGAAGGAATTATAGAAATTACTCAGGACTATGCCGTTGTTTGCAAGTTTGTACAGCGTAGGCGTGACTTTTTCGTTGCAGGCATAGGTCCAGAAGGCTTCCGCGCAGATGTAGACAAGGTTATAGCCTTCAAAAAGGCCCGTATATTCGTTTTTGTTCGTAGGCTCCACCGTTGCGAAATACTCGCAGAGAGCCTTGATCTCTTCATCTTCTGCGATCTCTGCCAGAGCATCGAAGTCTATCTCGTCATAGCACCAGGAATAGTAGCTCTCGGGCGCAGGCGTGGGAGTAGCCGTGGGCTCGGGAGTTGCCGAAGGCTCCTTTGCGGGTTCCGTGGGTGAAGCCGTAGGAACATCGGTGGGGGTTGGACTGGCCAGCTGCGCGATCAGTTCGTCGATCCCCGTATTGTCTTTCTCAGTGGAATCCGAGATGCCATCCGCAGCACCGTTTGCGCCGCGGCCAAAGAAAAATGCCCTGGCCTCGAGGATCGAGGTTGCAAGAACGCCGAGTTTACCGGCGGATGTGTCCGTATCTGTAAGAGAATTGGTGTAAATAGCGTAAGCGGAGCGATTGCCCGTATCCGCAAGACGTAGTATACCTACTCCCGCAAACCACACGGGAACGATGAGAGCAAGGCATACAGCCCTTGAAACAAGGGTGGGCTTTGGCCCGAACAGATCTTTTTTTGCCCTGACCGTAAGGACGATGTCAAGGACTATGCAGGCAATGTCCGGCAGGAGCAAAATAAGCATAAAAGGGAGATTTTCAACGATCTCCGCCATAAGTGTAGCATAGAAATTGGTTATGGCGGCAGGACCGACGCCTACCATGGATACAGAGAAAAACGAGCCGAAAATGTCGTGATAGATCAATTGAGAGACGTAGAATAAGTATAAAAACGCAAGGAAAAGATAGAAAAGGATCCGGTCTATGCCCTTTCCGGTGAAGCCGTTCAGGATAGAGAAAACAAGGGCAACCGCAGGCATAAAGACAAACGGGATCAATGTGAGCACACTGTCGATCCCGGTAAGAAGCTGGATAAGGATTTCCTGGACCATCATCACAACAAGATAAACCAGGAAATAATGAACTATTTTCGGAGCCCCCACCCGTCCGTTTACTGATCTTTCTTCCATTTTGCCTTTCATATAAGCCGGCAGCTCCGGCGTTTTAACAGCAGACCCCTCCTACAGTGATCTTCTGTGTTTTCTATCATGCCTTTTTAAAATATCATATAGTTTCTTGGATATCAAGCAGGTTTTCAAGCAGGTCTTTTAACTCACCCGCGTGATGGCCGTAAAGGATTATGTGATGATTCCCGCAGGGATGCTTTAAGAGCTTTTCCACACTTTCTTCAAGCTTTACCGCTATCTGCGTCCTGCAAAGGTCGGGCTCCTCAAGGTTTTTAAGGATCCTGCCGTCACTGACGAAAAAGTTTTTCAGGTCTGCCGATATGCGGAGTACGGTAACATCCGTCTCTTTAAGATATCCCTTTACCGCAACTCCCGTGCCCGACTCAAAGTGTGTATCCAGCGCAAAACGCTCCGTCATGGCAAGGGGCAGCGTGCAGTGGGCAAAAACAACGGTGTTTTCCTCCGTCGATATCCTCGAGGGATTTGCCTGGAAGTTCGCCTCCCCGGTCACAAGCCTTGCGATGTGCATGGAGATAAGCGCGGCAATATCCCCCTCGCAGGCAGATGTTATCCCGCTGTCGTTGAGGAGTGAAAGCCCCACACAGCCTGTGGACTTTAAGGGTTTCAACAAGTCGAAGCACCTTACGGTAAAGCCTGCAAGACTGTGATCCTTAGCGACCTTTTTAAGGGCCTCATATACGCGGAGCGCCTTTATCTTCTCGTCTTTGTCAAACTCGGCGGGAAGCTTTGCAGCATCCACGACCGCCGTGTTTTCAAAGTTTTTCTTTACTTCATCCAGGGAGATGTCCTCAAAGCGGATACCAAGCTTGTCCTTTGCGATATCGTATCTGGGCACCGAAGCGATCAGCCAGTCCGAAGGCTTGCCAAGGACGCCGAAGCGCACACCCGCAAGTTCCTTTTTGACCTTCCCAAGGAGCGCAAGAGCCCTGATCCGCTTTGCGATATAGGAAATATCCCCGTGCAGGACTTCGCCCTTTAAGCCGTGAAGATTAAGGTATGTCATTATCTCCAAAGACGCGGCAAGGGAATTGTTCGAGCCGTTCGTAAGGAAATAGAAAGGTTCCTTTAACACCTTCATATTCTCCAGGAATAGGCCCTCGCTGCCGCCGGACTGGATAAAGATCAGCTTAAGGTCGCAGTCGTAATCCTCCAGACTGCTCTCTTTAAGCTCCTCACCCAGCTCTGCACCGATGCTTTTGACAAAGTCCCCTGTGATGGTATTAAGCTTGTCGTTATAGTTCAGTCCCGACCTGAACCCTGCGATCTTGATATTCATGTAAACCTCCCCATTTGCCCGGTCTCCCGGCTTTCCCTTCTCACCGCAAATTTATTTCTTCATGTTTGCACGCTTACGGAGTGTGGGATCCAGGATCTTTTTCCTGATCCTCAAGGACTTTGGCGTAACCTCAAGAAGCTCATCGGTGTCGATGAAATCTATTGCCTGCTCAAGGCTTAAGATCTTGGGCGGAGTAAGGCGCAGTGCCTCGTCTGCCGCGGAAGAACGTGTATTTGTGAGCTGTTTCTTTTTACATACGTTAAGTTCGATATCTTCGGGCTTTGCGCTCATGCCGATGACCATACCGCTGTAAACCTTTTCGCCGGGCCCGATAAAGAGCGTTCCGCGCTCCTGTGCATTAAACAGGCCGTAGGTCACGGATTCGCCGGCTTCAAATGCTATAAGGCTGCCGGTCTTCCTGTAAGCGATATCCCCCTTGTAGGGAGCATAACCCTCGTACAGTGTGTTAAGAATGCCGTTACCCTTGGTATCCGTAAGGAATTCGCCCCTGTAGCCGATAAGTCCGCGGGCGGGGATCATGAATTCGATACGTACCATTCCGCCGCTGGCGGTGCTCATTCCGATGAGTTCGCCCTTGCGGTAGCTGAGCTTTTCGATAACGGTACCGGAGCAGTCCTCCGGAACATCAAGATAAGCGTGCTCCATAGGCTCAAGCTTTTCGCCGTTCTCGCCCTTTTTATAGATGACCTCTGCCTTGCTGACAGCAAACTCGTAGCCTTCACGGCGCATATTCTCTATAAGGACGGAAAGATGGAGCTCTCCGCGGCCGGAAACCTTGAAGGTATCTGTATCTTCCGTTTCTTCGACACGAAGTGAAACATCTGTATTAAGTTCGGCAAACAGGCGGTTCCTGATATGTCTTGATGTAACAAACTTGCCTTCCTGTCCCGCAAGAGGCGAGTCGTTTACTATGAAATCCATAGCGATGGTAGGCTCGGAGATCTTCTGGAAGGGGATGGGGTTAGGCTCCTCCGGAGAGCAGATGGTATCGCCGATGTGAATATCCTCGATACCGGAAATAGCTACGATAGAACCTACTCCTGCCTCCTGTACCTCAACCTTCTTGAGACCGTCGAACTCGTAAAGCTTGCTGATCTTGACCTTGCGAAGCTTTTCGGGCTCATGGGCATTAACGATGACCGCGTCCTGGTTCACCTTTATCACGCCGTTATCTACCTTGCCGACACCTATGCGGCCAACGTATTCATTGTAATCTATAGTGCTGATGAGCACCTGTGTACCTGCCTCGGGGTCGCCCTCGGGAGCGGGGATATAGTCAAGGATCGTCTCAAAAAGCGGCTCCATGCCCTTGGGCTGGTCGTTAAGCTCTAAGATGGCCACACCCTTCTTTGCGGAAGCGAAAACGAAGGGGCAATCCAGCTGCTCATCGGATGCATCAAGATCCATAAGGAGCTCGAGGACCTCATCTATCACCTCTTTGGGACGTGCCTCCGGACGGTCGATCTTGTTGATGCAGACGATGACCGGAAGAGCGAGCTCCAGCGCCTTTTTGAGTACGAAACGTGTCTGGGGCATGGGACCTTCAAACGCATCCACCACAAGGATAACGCCGTTTACCATCTTTAAGACACGCTCTACCTCGCCGCCGAAATCCGCGTGGCCGGGAGTATCTATGATATTGATCTTTACGCCTTTATAAAAAACTGCCGTGTTTTTGGAAAGTATGGTTATTCCGCGCTCGCGTTCGATATCGTTGGAGTCCATTACGCGCTCCTCGACTACCTGGTTCGACCTGAACACACCGCTCTGCTTCAAAAGCTCATCCACAAGCGTTGTCTTACCATGATCGACGTGGGCGATGATCGCTATATTTCTTACATCTTCTCTCTTCATCTTATTTCTCCTGATGCCTTTGTTTCTTCTTATGTTTATGTGTTTAACCTTTTGCCATTTTAACACAATTTTTCAGAATGGCAAGTGTTTTTTCTTCTTTGCCTTGCAGTTTGTTTTTCAATGCTTTATAATCTTCGAAGAAAAGCCTTTTTCAAAAATCCGGGCTCGGAGGAGTATATGAAATTTATTATCGACATCCTGCGCGGTGTAGTGATCGGCATCGCAAATGTGATCCCAGGTGTGAGCGGCGGAACTCTTGCCGTTTCCATGGGTATCTACGATAAGATCATCACATCCGTGAACAATCTATTCAAGAAATTCAAACAGAGCATAAAGACCCTGCTTCCCTACGGCATCGGCATCGTGCTCGGCATCATCGGCCTTTCCTTTGTGATCAGCACACTTTTTGACAAATATCCGCTGCCGACAGTCATGCTTTTCATAGGTCTCATCCTCGGCGGCGTACCCGTCATCCTGAAGCGTGTTTTCGCAAGTGCCGCAAAGAAGCCCAATTTCCCTCTCTGCGTCCTGTTTTTTGTGCTGTGTGCAGCCATCATCGTTGTCCTGCCCATTATCGCAGGCAATGAAGGTGAGGCGGACGCCCTGGCCCCCGGCTTCCTTACCGTAGTCAAGCTTTTGTTCGCGGGCATCATCGCTTCGGCAACAATGGTCGTTCCCGGCGTCAGCGGATCCATGATCCTTCTGGCACTCGGCTACTATCATCCGGTTATCGATGCCATCAAGAACCTTGTCCAGGCCGCCGTTCATTTTAACTTTTCGGATATGCTGGTTCCCATTGCGATCCTGCTGCCCTTCGGTATCGGAGTTGTTCTTGGGATCTGGCTCATCGCAAAGCTTATCGCTTTCCTTCTTGCAAAGTTTGAAGCCTACACCTACAGCGCCATCCTCGGCCTGGTAGTGGCATCTCCCTATGCCATCTTTGCAGCCACAAAGTTTACGACACCTTCGGTCCCTGCCGTCATCTTTGCGGTAGTTGCCCTTGCCGCAGGCTTCCTTGCAGCCTTCTTCCTTGCAAGAAAAGGCGAGGAACTGAACAAGCAGGACTGACCCGGGGGACTGACCCCGGGGACGGTTCTCCGGTCCAGACTGACCCGGGGGACGGTTCTCCGGTCCATTTTTGACCCGGGGGGACGGTTCTCCGGTCCACTCCGGTCCAAAAAAATAAAGGCCTGACCGCAATTGAATGTGGTCAGGCCATATTTTTATTTTTCAAAATCAAAGTGGAAGTCGAGTCCCAAGTCGTCTCTAACCTTGATGAATTCCTTTTGGACTGCCTCGCCTACGGGAACACCCTTGTCTTTTCTCTCAAGCCATACAAGGTATTCTTTCTCGCCGGCGGTGTAGATCCTGTCGTGACCGGGAGCCTTTTCGGAAGCTCTCAGTTCTCTTAAGATATCCCCTGCAGTCTTTTTGAAGCTCTCAAGGCCCATAAAAGCTTCCGTATCGATAGCGATAAAGAAGTGACCAAGATGATAAGGAACCTTCTTGCCGTCCGCATCGAGTCCCGAAAGAGCCTTTAAGAAGCTGCCTGCCTGAAGTGCTGCGGAAAGGATCTCGACAACAGTCGCATAACCGTAACCTTTGTATCCCGCAAGCTCTTCTCCGATGCCGCCGAGGGGCGCGAGCGCTGCCTCGCCCTTTGTAAGATCCACAAGGATCTGCTTTGAATCGGTCTTTGCGGTGCCGTCACGTCCGATGACCATACCCGCGGGGGTAGGCTTGTCGTTTCTTGCGAAATACTCTATCTTGCCGCGCTGTGTGATACTTGTTGCGCAGTCCAGCACAAACGGGAATTCCTCGTCTGTGGGCATTCCCACAGTCAGAGGGTTGGTTCCCAGCATATTTTCAACACCGAAAGTAGGTGCGATGGAAGGTCTTGCGTTAGTACCCGTGATGCCGATGCAGCCTGCCTTTGTAGCCATTGTTGCATAATACCCCGCAATGCCGTAGTGCGTCGAATTGCGGGCAGCGACCATGCCCATTCCGTACTTCTTGGCTTTCTCGATCGCCATGTTCATTGCCTTGTAGCCCACTATCATACCCATGCCGTCGTGACCATCCACAACTGCCGTCGTAGGAGTCTCTTTTACGATCTCGAACTCCGTTACGGGCTTCTGGATGCCCGCATTGATGCGGTCAACGTAGATAGGCTTGAAGCGGTTGCAGCCGTGGCTCTCGATGCCGCGCCTGTCGCTTTCCATAAGGACATCCGCGCATATTGCGGCCTCCTCCTTCGGAACGCCCAGCTTTTCAAAAGCTGCCGTCATAAAATCCCCGATAAGTTTCCAGCTTACATAAGGTCTGGTTTCCATGATAATACCTCCTGAATACTATTAATGCATTGTTATTGAACAGATTTGATTCTGTTTAGTTCGTTGTCTGCGCAGGTTCTGTTGTCGGCGTGGGGTCTGTTGCCTCCGTAGGCGCCGTGTAAACGTAAACCTCAAGGACATCTCTTACAACTTCGTTTGTACCTGCCGCCAGGTCTTCTTCCGTAGCGTATCCTACGGAAAGGATCCTGTAAACGCCGCCTTCTGCGGGAGTAAACTTTCCGTTGACGATCTCAAGATTTTCGCAGG
>JAEEGL013090518.1_pt1 | contig 13821 bp, 18 predicted proteins | sample 9134231 | NCBI WGS metagenome assembly JAEEGL01 (sample SAMN16246548, study PRJNA631951) | gut metagenome | biome: gut microbiome; feature: rumen; material: fiber-attached | host: Bos | place: Iran: Karaj | collected 2018-10 | reverse complement strand
TTTCATGCATTCTAATACTACTATATCATTTGAACATAATAGAGGGAGGCTATCTAGCCGTTTGCACGTTTTTTGTGCTAAGCGGCTATTTAAGCCTCTCTTCGGCGTTAAAAAAAGAGAACTTTTCAATCAAAGAATACTATGTAAGTAGATTCAAAAAGATTTATTTTCCGTTATTAGTTGTGACATCAATTACTATAATCGTGTTTAATTATACTTCAAGTGATTTATGGCTAACACTTAAAGCCGAAGTACAGTCGGTGTTTTTAAACTACAACAATTTCTGGCAATTAGGAGCTCAATTAGACTATTTCACAAAGCATTTGTCATCGCCATTAATTCATCTTTGGTACATTTCAATATTAATTCAATTTGAACTTGTATTTCCAATAGCGTTTGTACTATTAAAGAAATTAGATGAAAAGATAAACAAGCATATATCTGTTGCTTTAGTAGGTATATCTACTATTGCTTTAACGGCTGTGTTTTACTTTATGAGCATTACACAAGATTTAATGTCGGTTTATTACAACACTTTTGCGCGTGCGTTTTCGATATTAGTTGGTGTGTTTTTAGCTTTAGCTGGTTCAAAATATGGATTGAAAACGGAAAAGAAACATGCAATAATTAATACACTTGTATTCTTATTCTATCTTGCTTTCTTAATTGTATTATGCGTTTTTGCAAATGTGAGCGAATCATATTATTCAATATATATGATTGTTGCAAGCTTTATTAGTGCTAGATTGATTGCATATGCAGTTACAAATGGAGAAGAAAAGAAAAATGAGAAGTTAAACTATTTTTCAAGACTAACATATGTATTTTATCTTGTTCAGTATCCAGTAATGTTTTTTATGCAAGATAAAGGAATAGGTACTCCAATTAAAATAGCACTAATAATTGCAGTATCATTTTTAATTACAATGTTAATAGATATGTTATTCAACGTGCCTAAAAAGCATAAAAAGATTAGATTTTTGTGTGGCTTAATATGTGCTTCAATTATAGTTTTTGGAGTATATACAGTGGTAATGTATGATGATCATGCTGAAGAAATAAAAGAATTGCAAGAAAAATTAGATGACACTTTAAAGCTAGTTGAGGAAAGAAAAAATGCGTATTTAGAAAAGGCTAATAAAGAGCAAGAAGAATGGAACCTGGTTTTAGAAAGTATGGAATCGGGAGAAAAGGCAATTTCTGAGTATGTGCACAACCTTCCAGTAGTTGGAGTTGGAGATTCTGTGCTTTTGGCAGCTTCTAAAGGATTATATGACGAGTTTCCTAATGGATATTTTGATGGTAAAGTTTCTCGTACTATTTTAGGCGGTCAAGAAGTGCTAATGGATTTGCAAAATAAGGGAAAGCTTGGAGAAGTAATAATACTTGCACTTGCCAATAATGGAGATTATATTACTAAGCGAAATCAAAACCTTATGACAAAACTTGAAGGAAAGCAAGTTTACTGGATAAATGCGGTAAAGGCAGATGTCCCTGAGTTTAATGAATACTTTAAAGAGTTCGCAAAAGACTATCCAAACCTTCATATAATCGACTGGGAAGGATATTCAAAAGAACATCCAGAGTTTTTCTATGCAGATGGAATTCACGTTAAAGGTGATGGAATAGGGGCGTATGGAAAGCTTGTTTATGATTCGATTTATAACGATTATTTAAACGAATATAGGGCACAAAAAGAAGAAATGATAAAAAAGCACGAAGAAGAAGTAAATGAAGAGTATCGTTTGTTAGAAGAAGAAAATCAAAAGATGCTTGATACCATATATGATGAACTAGAAAAAAGCACTCACTTGAATTAAGACTGGACAAAACGGGACAACCTTTTTTGTCCAGTTTTGTTTACATATCTCCATTTTCGTGGTACAATTAGCCTACAAAATAAATTTGTGTGGAGGAAGTATCATGTTAATGATAGCGCTTAAGGCGGCAATGCTAGTTTGCATGCTTGGTACGATTTTCTTTCTGCTTATGGTAATTGGATTTATTCCAAGCGAACGGATATGTAAATGGTTAAGAAAAAATGAGTGGGCGCAAGTGTGTCTTTTGATCATTGTGAGCGTAGGGCTTATAAGCTCTGCTTGTGCAGTTTTCTAGGCAAAAAAATGATGACTCAGAATTGAGTCATCATTTTTTGTGTAACTAAATCTCCTGACAATTGTCAGAAGTTGTAGAATTCGATTCTGCTTTTTCAGCCTCTTTTAGTTTTTCACGCCTAATTAATTCTTTCAATGCAGCTGCAGCAACCTCTACCTGATCGTCGGTTGGTTCACTAGTTGTAAAGAGTTTCTGCATAACCAGTCCAAAAATATTGAAGGGCAGAAATCCGGATAAGAACAGGACTGCGAGGATAATTAGAATATCCCATATGTGAAAATGGAAAAAAGCCATACAAAGAGAACCAGTAAGATACATAAATAGAGGCGTGCATAAAAGGTTGGTTCCACATCCTAAATGAACACGGGAGCACTTTTGCATACCCTTAATATCATCAAGATTTTCATGTTTTTTCGCCCAATTTGCTACTTTATGCTCTGCACCATGATATTGGGTAACTAAAGGTTCTTTCAAATAATGTCTTGCTATAGCGATTAATATTAGAATCCAAGTAAGTACAGGAAGATGGTAGAAAAACATCGGAAGATGGATTAGTACAACAATCCGTCTCCAGAAAAGAATAATCAATAAAATACCGATTATTATCCCTTTTTGTTTTTTGTTTAATGTAGACCAACTATTTTTAAGTTCTTGGCTATTGCCAAACGACATCTTGAAGTCTTCAATAGCTATAGAACCATCTTCTTGCCGGATAGCTTTTACACCGAAAAATGAATTCTTATACGTATATCCGACACCATTTTTGAAACAACTCCCGCCATGGACTTTAAATTTAGTTTTGGGCATAAATAATCCTCCCTTTACACTCGTATAGGTTGATTTATCAAAATTTGGATACCGGCTAAATATAGCATGGTTACAGAAAAAATGCAATAGAAGTTGACTGGTTTACATAATTATGATATAATGCGTTGCCGAATTGTCTATACAAATATTCTGCCTTGAAAGGAGAAAACTATGCTTGAATTACGGTTAAGCAAGGAATTCATGCCCAAAGCCAAGATTAAAGATATGAAGCGTTTTGGCTTTAGGAAAAAGTCTCGACTTTTTTCTAGGTTTGTCATTATGACAGTACCGGATGATGTACAAGTAGAGGAGGCTATGAACGGGCAAGTTTACATGCTGAAGCAAAACGGTATCTACGTTGGATACGTTTTGGATCCGAAGTCTCCGTATGGTGCAACCATTACCTGGAACGGAGATAAGGGCATTCCTGAAAGGATTTTCAAGCCCACGGGTGTGGTAGCCTAAATATATAGGGACAGACTTTTTGTTAATCATACGTTAACAACAAAGACTGTCCCTGTTTGTTTCTTAGCTTAAAGTTCAATTACTTTAGTCGCAATTTTATTTACAAAAGTATTATCATGCTCAACAAAGATTAGCGTTGGCATGTATTTTAAAATCATTTCTTCGATTTGTTCTCTTGTTTGAATATCAATAAAGTTTAGTGGTTCATCCCAAACATAAATATCTGCGTTTTCTGTAATGCTCTTTGCAAGCAAAACTTTCTTCTTTTGACCTTCACTTAAGTTTTCAATCTTTTTATCAAACTCTTCTTTTGAAAATCCCATCTTTGTAAGCATTGCTTTGAATATACTTTCATTTATTTTGTTTTCTTCGGCATATTCTCTTAAAGATCCTTTTAAATCATTTGTGAATTGTGAAACGTAAGAGATTTTTAATTCGCTTGCTACACTTAAGTCTCCGCTCTTGATTTGAAAGTCCGTTTCACCAAGTATCGCTTTTAAAAGAGTACTTTTTCCAGAACCATTTTTACCTTTAAAACAAACTCTGTCACCTTTATTAATCTCAAAAGAAATGCTTTCTAAAACTACATTTTCGCCATAAGCTATGCTTAATTTATCTGCTACAATAAGCTTGTTTCGCTTGGTATCCAGAGGCTTTATTACTAATAAGTCTTGTCTATCTACATCATTTAATAAATTTGACTTTTCATCAATTTCTTTATTGATTCTTCGTTCAATTGATTTAGAACGTTTCATCATTTTGGCGGATTGATGACCAACATGGCCTCTATCAAATTCGTGAGTTCCAATTTTAGCTTTTTCAATATCATTAGACCACTTGTTAGTGTCAGCTGCGGCAACTTTTAATCTGCTAATATCTTTTTCTAACTTTTCGTTTTGAGACATTTCAAAATTATCTTTATAGGCTTTGTTTTGCTTCCAACTAGTGTAATTGCCGGCTTGCACATCAATTGTTGTGTTATTGATTGAAATAATATGATCAACAACTTTATCTAATAGTTCTCTATCGTGAGATACTAAAATAAAACCTTTTTTAGATTTTAAATAGTTTGCAATCGTTTCGCGAGAATTGGTGTCCAAATGATTTGTTGGCTCATCAATTAATAAAAAGTTGTTAGCCTTTAAAAATAGCGCAACTAATAAAACCTTGACTTGTTCACCACCGCTAAGTGTTTCAAATGGTCTATATAATATATCAAGGTCTGTTTCTAATAGATTTAGTTCTTTTATAATTTCCCAATCCTCAGCTTGGGTAGCAATCTCTTTAATAATATCCAAAGTATTCTTTGAATAATCATTTATTTCAAATGGAAAATAGTCTATATCTACATTTTTTGAAATATGTCCTTCGTATTCTAATTCTCCATTTAGTATTCTTAGAAAAGTAGTTTTTCCTTTTCCGTTTCGGCCTATAATTCCTAATTTCCAGTCTGTATTAATAATAAAACTCGTATCATCAAATACCTTTTCATATCTTCCAGGGTACGAAAAAGAAAGATGACTAACGTTAATTTCTGACATATAATCACCCTTTCATATATTAAATTCAAAAATTAACGAATAATCATTTTCTCACCCCTCTCGTTAAAACTAGCTGTATTATACCACGTTTGGGGCTATCTAGCAACTTTTGTAAAGACCATCCTTATTGCAATAAGCATAAAAAGTGCCTTTTCCACGATTGAAGAATCTTGCTTCAGCATTTTGCTCAGGATATAGTTTTTGTATTTCGCACCTATCATTTACAATGTATGCAATAAAAGAAATGTAGTGTTCTTTGGTCATTTCATGGTCTATTGAAATATAGAATTCGTTTTCAATAATCTCACATTTAATTTTGTGTTTTTCATCTTCTAGTTCTGCTCCTAAAGCAGGCAAAGTAATGCCACAACAAGAATTAATGTTTTCGCCCATTGAATGAATAATATTTCCACAAATAGGGCAGACCGAGAAGTGAGATTTTAACATATTGCACGATTTATTGTTATTTGTTATATATTCGCCATTCATTAATTCAATTACTGATACCTTCAAAGCCCTTGCTAATGGCTCAATTAAAGAGATATCTGGCAGGCCATTACCGGTCTCCCATTTACTAATTGTTTTATCACTAACATTCAACAAATTACCTAGTTCAAGTTGCGTTAGTTTTGCTTTTTCTCTTAATTCTTTTATTATTTTCCCAGTAATGTATGTATTCATTTTTCTTCCCTCCAAGATTAAATATAACTGAAAATAGGATAATTTCAACCTACTTAAAGTAGAGAAGATGAGAATTCGCTTGATTTTATGCCGTTTCTGTGATATAAAAGCTATTGAATTTCGATAATCCTAAATGGGATTAAACTATGGCAACCCCGACAATAATAGCTTTAGGAGGTTACACTATGACAGTATCCAATGATTGTTACAAAGGTTTTGAAGAACATGCTTTGGCTGAAAGGTCTCCATATTTAGATGAGCCGGTATTAGAAACCCCAATGCTTCCTACTACTAAAACGGCTGAGTGTCGGAAAGTTTTGATTCAGGCTTACGCTCCACTATTCGAAACTATAAAAAAAGAATTGGATGAAGATTTTTCATAGTTCATTTTGAGCAAAAGAGATATTTTGTTGCGTTTCACATTCGATTGTGGAACAAAATAGAATGTCTCTATTTTTATATTTATATAGATTACAAGATAGTTTTTAAGTATAATAACAATGGATGATTAAGTGAAAGGAATAATATTATGAGCGAAAAGTATTTTAGTAGATTAGCAGTTAATTTAGTATTAACAAGAATAAATGAAAATAATGAGAAAGAAATATTACTTCAATTAAGACAAAATACAGGATATATGGACAACATGTATGACTTTGCATGTAGTGGTCATGTTGAAAAGAATGAATCTTTTGCACAGGCACTTGTAAGAGAAGCAAAGGAAGAAATTGGAATAAATATAAAAGAAGAGGATTTAGTTTTGTTAGCAGTAAATCATCATTATCAAGCAGACCATGTTCAATTATTCTTTGCAACTAAATCTTATGAAGGCACTCCAACTGTGTGCGAACCAGATGAATGTGGAGGATTAATATGGGCAAATGTTGAGGCTTTGCCAGATAATACGATTGAGTATGTTAAAAATGTAATTAAATGTATTGAGCAAGGAATTCAATTTGATGATGGCGACTTTACACATTTAAACAATGGATGGAACTAAAAGGAGGAATAAAAATGGGATCGTGTATTGAAATAAATGACACTTTGCAAATAACTAAAGAGCAAGGGTTTCCAAAAGAATTAGATATACAGCAACATTTGAAAACGCCATATACTGCAGAACAATTTGCGGATAGAGTATTTGAATTTAAAAATAAACCTAATATAAGACTTTTTAAGATTCCACCAGTAAGAAATTTCTTAGTAGAAAATATAGATGGAAAATGGCTATATTGGGGACTTGTGCACATTATAGAAGTTACGCATGATTATATAAATAACACTACATCTGGAAAGTTTAAAATAATCTATATAAATAAACCAGAAGAAATGGAAATGGCACATCATTTAATTGATAGAAATAAAGACACTTTTTATAAGCTTTAAAATAAAAACAAAAAACAGGGGGCAAGATATCTTGCCCCCTTTAGGTTATTCAGTTTTTTCAGTTGCGAGTTCGATGCCGAGAATCTTGGTTTTGAGGTCCAGATTCAAAGCTGAATAGAACGGCGAATCCTCGGTAAGGATGATTGTTCCACTCTGGAATGAATCCTCAAGAGCCTGGAGTTCTATCAAGTAGTTGTAGAACTCCATACGCTCAGGCGTAGAAGAGTAAGCGTTTGCCAATATCTGGAAATACTGAGATTCGCCTTCGGCTTCAATCTTGGCAGCTTCGACTTGCGCGTTAGATTCGATTTGCCGCACTTGCGAGTCGACAGAGGCAGTCTTAGTCTTATAAGACTTATCGCCCTCTGCAATATACTGTGCCTCGATTACCCGGCGCTCTGAAATCATGCGCTGGAACACACCTTGCTTATTATCTTTCGGCAGGTCGAGCAGTTTCATCTCGACTTTGGTTACAGCCAGTCCGTATTCATCGGCCATCTTGATGTTGGTTCTTATTCGCTCACCAAGGGTTTCGTCGCCGATTGCTGTTTGCTGGTCGGACGACGAGATGATATTTTTCATACTATTGTAGATAGAAGGATCAAGACGGTTCTCTGCGGTTTTTGAATTCTTTACTTTCTGATAGAAAGTAAGAGGATCTGTAACGCTCCATACAGAGTATGCGTCAGCTATCATCTGCTTCTTATCAGCAGTGATTACGAAGGAAGATGGAAGATCATACATTTGATCTCCCATGTACTCTGCCTGCACAGTCTCGAAAAAAGGAATTATTAAAAAGGGACCATCGTCTTTGACTACTCTTACTACCTTGCCCACACGAATAACGAGACTATTCTCGTTATAATGGTTAATTTTTACCGCCATGCCGACAAGAATTAGAGCAACTATGAGGGCGATCGTAATAATATGTCTAGATTTTTTCATATCTTTGTACCTCTTACTTGATTACTATGACGTTGTCGTTGCCAAGGATTATCTGCATCTTGGGGAAAATCTTTGCAACGGTTTCGTAGAACAGTTTGGCTTTTACCGTACTCGGATTCTGCTCATACTGTTCATAGAGCGCGTTAAACTTGGCTACCTCCTGGGTAGCAGAGTTTATTCGCTCAACCTTGTTTGCCTCGGCCTGCTTGATAGTTGCGGTAGCCATTGCTTCAGCCTGCGGAATTTTTTCATTCTCGTAGGCCTGAGCTTCATTTACACGTTTTTCGGCAGTCTGCCGGGCAGTTTCAACAGACATAAAAGCCTGTTTTACTTCCTCAGTTGGTGCCTCTGCATCCTGAATCTGAATGCTCAAAAGTTCCAGGCCGGTGTGCAAAGTAAGAAGTTCGTTCTGTACATCCGTACGAATTTCCGATTCAATTATCGACTTGCCAGTCGTCATGACTGTGTCGATTTCATATCGACGAATTGTGTTTCGAGCGCTGGCTATAATTGCGTTTTTTAGCAGTCCAACCGGATTTGTCGAACCATAAAGATACTCGGTACCATCGACTATACGATATGTAGCGTAGAAGTCGATGTTTACCAAGTTAAAGTCTGCCGTTATCATGAGGGAGTCGTCCTCTATAGACTGATTGCTTCCCTCTTCGTAACCTATCGGCATGCCTTGGATTGTTGAGTCCAGTCTAACTATATGGTTCAAAAAGGGCCAGGTTGTGTGAAGGCCAGAACCTTGGTATTCCGTTGGGTGGCCAAGCACTTCTACGACGGCAATTGTTTGCTCGTCAGTCTTGAAAAGCATATCAGATATGCCGAAAAGAAGTAAAAGGATTACGATTACTAAAGAACCGATTGCCTTCGTCCTTTTGGCATGCTTCTTTGACTGATGGCCTTTAGACACTACATAAGCGTAGACGTAGAACAGAATGATGATAACCGCTGCAATAGACAGAATAAGTGTCATGTTTTTCCTCCTACAAAATGATTGAGTGCGTTAACAAGTTACTGGTATAGCCAAATACGTTTCTATACCCGGGTTTCGAATAACCTCCTTTACCTATAAATACTGGAAAATTATATCATGAAAAGAGGGAAAAGTCAATATTATGTTAATCAGATTGACAAATCATGTAAATGACGCTATAATGGCGACGTCGTAAAGAACATAATTAATTCTCTTAGCAATTAGAAGGAGGACCAAATTTATGAAAAGACGGGTTTATAGTGGCATTTTTCATGATATGAAGAAGTATATTCCGGGGCTAGATGCTAGTCAGTATAAAGTAGTTCTTGATAATGAAACTGACCCATCGGTAATTGAGGAAGTAAGAGCGTACTATGATACTCATTTACCTGTGGACTTGGTGGCTTGGTTTTTAGTAAATGAACCCAGAAAGAGCCTAATTTTTAGGGAATCGTACTATAATCAGTATCATTTTATACTCGATAGGCTTCGCTATTTAGTACAAACCGGTAGTAAAGATCTTTATGACCATCCCGTAGAAGTGGTTGGGACGCACGTTTCCAAAAGCATAAAATTCCCAGTATATCAAATCAAAAATGAGGAATATGGTTTAGAAATGATTCTGCGGAATAATTACTATGATTGGCTAGTTTCAATCAATTCTGAAAAGCCACTGGACTTTGATTACGCTCCAATTTTTGATTTGTTTGATCCGGCTCGCTCAGATTTTGGCTATCAAGGTTTCCCAAGCGATAAGTGTTTTGGGAGTTATAATGATAATCATTCGCAGTTTACCGTTGAGCTCGATTCGAATTACTCTCTAGATATTTTTACGTTCATAATGATGAACTATATTAAAGCTAATGCCTAATATGCTTTTGACACAGCTACCATTTATTTGGTGGCTGTGTTTTTTTGCTTTAGGAGAGTGAGAAGAGCTAATTGTATTGAACATTAGAAAAATTATTGTTATTCTAATAGTGAAAATAAGAAGGATTGGAGTTTGATACGATGAAAAAAATACTAAGTTTAGCATTAATAATGTGTTTAATAGCTTTATCATTAACTGCCTGTGGAAGAGGAAAATTAGGAGATAGATATGATAAAGCACAAGCTGAGAATGACCAAGAAATGGTTGAAATGTTGGATGAAAAAATTAAAAACAGAAATTATGATTTAGTATATTGGAAACTTGTAGACAAATATGTTGAATCTACACAAGAAGAAGTTAATAGAGATGACGAATGGCAAAAGGTTAGATATATTTTTAAATGCGGAACACAAAGACATAACATGACACTAGATTATGAGCCACTTACAAATGATAAAGGAGAAAGCTCAAAAATACCTGCTTACACACAAAAAGTTGAATGCGTATGTGGAGAAATGCCAGCAGAATTATTCAATGGAAAAAGTTATACAATCGATGTAGGAGCTAACTATCTTGAAAAGAATGATTATGCAGGTATCTCTGCTGACTGTTGGTTATATTCAGATAATGACAGTGTCAAGATAACTTGCAATGAAGGGTATGCTAAAGGAGAAATTTATGCAGGTGATAGAGGAGAAGGCGTTCGTGATTCTTTCAACGCAACGTTTACATTAACTGCACCTGAAGAAACTACAGATGACAATGAAGATTTTATTATTTATTTTGAATCAACATGTGGTAAGACAGCATATAAGTATACATGGGTAAGTGAATAAAAATTGAATAATATAACCGCTGTTAGATTTAATCTAACAGCGGTTTTTTGATTATTATAAAGCTTTTGTAATTTCAATAAAGAATTCTTTGCTCCATACATCAAGTGACTTTTTGTCTTTGATAAAAGGCATAACATCGGCTTTGGCATCTTTATAATTAATCGTGGTAAACTTATCATTTAGCATTTGCTTTAGAGAATTAATGTCAAACTTATCTTTTTCTTTTAATACCTTTGATGATACTAGTTTTGATTTTAATAGTTCCATATTAACTGATGTCTTTTTTGATAAAAAGAAAATGTAGTCGTATAAATCTCTTCCTTTGGTTCTCAAATTCCAATTGCGGCACAAAACAGCATGAATTTTCCCTGCAAATAATGATGACTCATCATATAGATTTACTTCATGAGGTGATGGAAGGAGCTTGTATTTTGCCTCATATTTAGCACCGTCTGGTGGAGTAGTGTCTACTTCGAATTTTATTTTCAAATATTTTACTGAAGAGGATATTATATTTTCTTCACCGAAAAACTTTAAAATGTGTTCTTTGGTACCACCTTTTAAGAAAGCAGAAGAAATTGCGATGTCCTTTGTTTTTTCTTTTGTGGTAATTGTCATATTTAATCCATAGGCCTTAACTTCGTTTTCTATGGCATCAAAGTATTTTGATAAATCAAAATCTTTATTAGGTGCTATTAATGCAAAGTCTAAGTCTTCTGAAAACCTATCTAAACCATAAAAGATTCTTAGGGCTGTACCACCATAAAAAGCGGCTTCTTTGAAGAATCCGACCTCGGCTTAATCCACACAAAACAATTTCTTGAATTATCTCGATTAATGCGTTCTTTTCATCTTCAAAATTTTTTATCTCATAGTTTTGAAGCATTTCATTAATGATATTATTCATGTTTCCACCTCCTTAAAAATTTGTACAGCAATGATACATTTGTTGAGTGATATTTTGATGCTAGAAATCCAATGCTTTCTATGTCTAAACTATTTAAAGAATCCTCATCGATTCTTAAATCATGAAGCAACAAATCTTGCATTTCGATAATGTTTTTCATAGGTGGTATGGTATATAGTTTGTCGCAAAGAGCTTTTTCTTCTGTGGCAATTTGAAAAATGGTACTTCCGTCTATCTCAAGTCTAACTCCATAAGGGTAGACACTTGAAGGAACATCTCTATAGGTAAATGTTCCAAAATATGTATCGAAACTTTTCTTTTTCTTTTTATCAAAAGTTGCGCTAGTATAAACAACAACTCTTTCAGGAATCATACCATAGTAGTATAAAGCGTAGTCAAAAGATAAATATGACGGACCATACATGCTTGAAGCAAGAGAGCAGGCGGATACACTTGGATCGGTTTCGTAAAGACCTCTTTTTAATCTTTTTAGCTCTCCAGATTTTATACTCCTGCTAATCTTTCCGTTTTTATCTGAATATTTAGTTAGATTTTTTTTATAGATATTATTAGAAATTGGCATATTTTCACCTCTTAATTGTATTATACACAATTATCTGGCGAAAATCAAGGAAAATGCAAAAAACAACTGCTAGATTAATCTAACAGTTGTTTTTCGTTTTTTTCGAAATAATCGCAAAATGTATTTGCCTTTTGAGATAAGCTATAGTTTTTCTATGGCCTCGCATAGGTTCTTCATAGAATAAATCTTTTCTATTTTGTCATTTTGGAAGGATAAATTAAAGCAATTCATTGCCATAAAAGTTGTTATTCCTAAAGAGCTAACTGCTAAGCAGTGCTTTTCAGAATCATCCATAAATAAATCAATATTGTGTTCTATGCAGCATTGTCCTTTATTTGAAATATCTACATATAACTCATCATAAGGAATGCCATATTCGTTTAACCACTCTTCAGTAATTCTGCGAGCTTCACCTGTGCGAAGCGCTTCTCCTCTTGGAGTACATTCTCTATCGTTTCGAATGGTAATAAAAATGATTTCGTGCCCCATTTCTTTCAATTTAGTAAATGCCTCTTTAACACCAAACTTTGGCTCAATTTCTTTTAATGCATCTAGATAATATGTCCTAAAGAAGTTATTTACTTCATCACTATTCCAACCAAATACTTGTGAAAAATCGTTTGTGTCATATTTAAGAAGCGGTTTGTTACCATGTTCGTTATTATATTTTATGGCATACTTCATTAACACAAAATGCGTGTTGCAAATTGTATCATCTATATCAAAGCCAAGTCTCATAATATTTCACTCCTTCAAAGTGCAATTCCAAAGAGCGGTTTTTCACTTTGGAATCTTAATCTAATCTTCATAATGTCCTCTACATGAATATATAATTAGGTTCTTGTTTTCATCAAAGTTATATACTAATCGATGTTCTTGAGCTATTCTTCTACTCCAAGCTTTGCGATGTCTTAATGGTTCTGGTTTTCCAGCACCGTTTTGATAGACCATTTCTATGAATATCTTTTATTAGTTCATTGATTTTTTGAACGACTTTTTTATCTTCAAGTTGCCATTCAATATATTCTTCCCATGCTTCATCGGCGAAAATATTACTCACTTGCCATCGCCTCTAATTCTTTCATAGATTTTTTAACAACTCTTCCTTGATCTACTTGTCTCATAGCTTTATCTATTTTCTTCAAGTATTGTTCATTTCTTTGCATTTTAAGAAATTCATTGTATTGATCAAGGCTTATTATTACCACATTTTTTTCACCTTTTCTGGTTACAATGATAGCCTCGTTGTCATCTGTGGCTTTATCACAGTATCCTTTAAGATTATTTCTAATTGTTGAATAATTAACTGCTACCATAAAAATCACTTCCTTTCATGTTGTACAGTATATTGTACTATTTATTGTACCACAATTAATGCATAGTGTCAATGTATCAAGTAGTAAATATAGTTTATATAGCAAAGAAAAAAGCTGTTAGATAAATCTAACAGCTTTTTTGGAGCCAGTGATCTGAGTCGAACAGACGACCTACTGATTCGTACCACTACAACTTTCGTTGCCACAAATGTGTTTGCAGTCTGGACTTGCTCTTTGCCATAGCTTACGCCTTAGGCACACCGTATAAAGTCTCTACACTCGGTATTGCTACCTAGCTCGGGATCAGCATGTGCTAAGCATTTAGCTTTCCCCGAATTAGCGGTGTCCACCTTAAATATTTCTACTTAAGGGTGCAATTTTGTTTA
>JAEEGL015871096.1_pt1 | contig 13822 bp, 10 predicted proteins | sample 9134231 | NCBI WGS metagenome assembly JAEEGL01 (sample SAMN16246548, study PRJNA631951) | gut metagenome | biome: gut microbiome; feature: rumen; material: fiber-attached | host: Bos | place: Iran: Karaj | collected 2018-10 | reverse complement strand
CCGTTACGAGGGCGTCAATTTGCATTAAGTTCGAGATGCCAGGCTGATTGAACATGTCGAATTTAATTTTTCCGAGAGAGTCGGTTGTTGCAGACATGATTTTCTTCGCGGCACGCTCTGGAGTGTCGCTTAGCATAATCTTGGAATTATCAGCAGCAGTCGACTTAGACATCTTCTTTTCCGGGTTCAATAGATCGCGAATCCTGATACCGTTCTCGACATTCATAAACTTTACCTGGTCAGATGTTTTGACTGGGAGGACGAAGGTTTCACCGAATTTATTATTGAAGCGCATTGCGATGTTACGCGTTAGCTCGAGATGTTGGAACTGATCTTCGCCGACTGGCACGTATTTAGCACTGTATAGCAAGATATCAGCGGCCATAAGGACTGGGTAATTGAAAATTCCAACATTTACGGATTCTTTGCCTTCACTCTTCTCTTTGTATTGAGTCATGCGGTTTAATTCACCCATTGATGCGGTACAATCAAGGATCCAGCATAGTTCAGAATGAGCCGGGACACGAGATTGGCGATATATATGAATATTCTCGTTCAGCTCGAGACCAGCAGCAAGATAATATTTGAGTGAGCGGATTGTGTTTGTAGGGATGTCGCCATCAACTTCAGAAATAATAGTATGAAGGTCAGGGACAAAAATGTTGACATTATAATCCTTTGAATATTTGTTAGCAAGGCGCACCATTGGCACGAGTGCACCCAAAAAGTTGCCGAGCGTCAGCTCACTATTGACGCGAATTCCTGTTAGGATTGTCTCTTTCATAATGTCCCTTCTTTTTCATTATTATATCATTATTCGTAGCGCAAAGAATCAATTGGGTTCTTGTGGGCAGCTTGGCGAGCTGGAAGTGTGCCAGCTAGGAACGCAATCAACATAACGATAAGTACGATTGGGATGATATTTGATGAAGTAAATTCAACCACATGGAAGGTTGGGAAGGTTTCGAGAATGTTCCCTTCTGCGTGTAGAAAAGTATCCACCACTGTGCCGAGCACGACCGATAGGACAATACCAAAGGTTGAGCCCCAGAAACCAAGCATGACGGCTTCGAGTGAAAAGCTTAGGAATACTTTCGGTGATGACATGCCAAGAGCTTTATCAAGGCCAATCTCGCGAGTTCGCTCCTGAACGGACATAAATAAGGTATTGATAATACCGATAGCAGCCGCAAGAAGCGCGATGCCGCCAAAGACGTCAAGGACGGCAACCATAACATCAAGGAAGGTCTTGAACATGCCGACCTCATCCGAGACGGTTAAAGCAGAGATATCGATATCTTCGAGGGCCTTTTTGATTTCTTCGGCAGAATAATGTTCGTAATCGAAATCGGCACAACCTGTATATTTAGCTTCCTTTTGTGATTCTGGAAGATATTTAACATTCTCAGCCGTAATTGCATCGATTAGGGCCAGGTTTGCACGAACAGGTGCCATGCTAGACATGAGGCCTTTGGCCATCACACCAGTAACTCTGGCTTCGATTTCTACGTATTTTTTCTGGAATGGATCAAGGATACCAAAACGAATTTTTTGATTTACTGCATCGTTGTAATTTGAAAAGCCTAGGACTTTTGCATAATCAATATTGATCTCAATTTGGTTTTCTTTTGCGAATGGTTTATTCCCTTCACCGGCAACACGTTCAAAGTTCAAAGATTCTGATGGTGTAGCGCCAATATTGGTGACAATATAGCGTTTGTCAGTCTTATCGCTGGTTATATAATCAACACTTGGATTAGCGCCAAGGAGCGTAACGGTCTCGGCCTTAATTCCTGGAATATTTTTTAGCTTCTCGGCCTGTTCGTCAGAGATGGCGAGTGCAGTCGCAGAATTTCGCTCTGGATTGTATTCTTGGATTTCGCCAGACATTGATGCCATATATGACGACATGGTGTCGTAGGTAGATTTAGACATAAATTCAATATAGCCTTCACCACCAATAGCATTGATTTGGTCGTCAACATAAGAGTTAACGCCAGTTGCAATTGCGTTTGCAATAATAATTACGAAGCTACCAATAAAGATGGCGAGAATCGTAAGAAAAGTACGGCCCTTGTTGCGGAGCAGATTACGGTTTGATTCTTTTAAAATATCTAGGAATTTCATTTCATTTCTCCATCTGCAATATGAATTTGACGCTGACATTTTTTCGCAAGATCTTCGTCGTGGGTTACGATGATGAGTGTGACACCTTTTTTGTTGAGCTCGAAGAGCAACTTCTCGACCTTGGCGCCAGTCGCTGAGTCGAGGTTGCCAGTTGGCTCATCAGCAAAGATTACTTTTGGATTATTGACGATGGCGCGGGCAATACAAACGCGTTGCTTTTGGCCACCAGAAAGATTATTGGCTTTATTCATGGCTTTTTCTTCAAGCCCAACAACCTTCAAGGCTTCCATAGCGAGTTTTTTACGCGTACGGCGGCGAGTGCCAGAAATCTTTAGTGGCAAAAGAACGTTATTTAGAACCGTGTCATTTGCATTCATAAAGAATTGCTGGAACACAAAGCCGAAATAACGATTCCTCATCTTATTGAGCTGACGCGGCTTCAGTTTGGTCGAGTTTACCCCATTTATGTATATGGAGCCACTGGTCGGCTTATCGAGGAGTGCCAACAGGTGCATTAAGGTTGATTTTCCTGACCCTGATTTTCCAACAATAGCAACCGATTCGCCCTCGAATATTTCCAGGTCGATATCTTTCAGAGCACGAAAGGCTGCGCTTTTCTTGCCGTAGGTCTTCGACAAGTTTTTAGTTGTAATAATTGATTTCATTAGAATATTGTAGCATTATAAAGCCCTTTATGCTATAATAAAGGAGCTGGGGCATTAGCTCATTTGGTAGAGCGCTTCCATGGCATGGAAGAGGTGAGGAGTTCGAATCTCCTATGCTCCACCACAGTAGGAACCGAACAAAAAAGAGAGTTTACTCTCTTTTTTTAAGGTGACGCCCTGTGGTCTTCCGCGTAGCGGATGGACCATTTTTTTGTTTCACAATACTTACAAAAAAGTGGAGCTCGGATTTCGCTTTGCTTGAAGCAAATCTTCTGTGCTCCACTATTTTTTTATCTTGCTACGCAGCGGACGGTTATACCAGCACCTCTACCATACTGTGACTGACTAATAGTATTAGTATTAGATGGATCGTTGAATTGCGCAGGATTATAAACTTGCAGTACGAATTCCTGCCACATGTCCACAAATCCAACTCTAGCATAGTAATACCTATTTGTTGGGTACATAAGGATTATTCCAGGATAATTTACATACCCAGGATCGCCGTTACTCGACCCTATAACTGTACCGCTACGTACAAAGTATAGTGGTTTTGCCATCAGTGCTTTTTCGTTTATTGTTGTAACTGTTGACCCATTAACCGAAATTGCACCGTAGGCCGAAAGTAATCCAAGGTAGTCAGAAGGAAGCGTCCACCCCTTAGGACAAATCGAAGTATTAGTAGTTCCAGTAGATTTCATACTCGTAGAGTCATTAATCGCAGAAAATGCTTGGAAGTTATAATAGTTTCCTATGTGACCATGCATGCCATTGCTTACAAACGGAGTAGTATTAAAGTTTGCATTTGCACCGTTCGTTGTGTAGTTGTGCTCAACTACACTTGCGCCTTCTTGGTAGTACCAATTGCCAGGGTCATATGAATCAGCACTATCAATTTTTACCGTCCACGATCCAACCTGATTTGGGGCATACATATTTCTATTTGGCGTCCAGCTTGCAGTAACATCTGAATCGCTTGGCGTTAGCGCTTTTGAAGTACTAAGATCAAGATCGAGGTTCTGTGTCATCCAACACTTACCATCTTTGAGCTTCGATACCCAGTAGGTCTTGCCGTCGCGAGTATCAACAAGCTGAATTTCTTCGTTATTGTCGTTAGTTGTAGCGGTTGGGACAAAGTTACAAATACTGGATGTCATATCCTGCATCTTATAGTAGTCTTTGCCGTCATTTGCAGTCATCTTTGTCTTGCCAGCTTCCCTCATACCTGCGATGAAGTGATCATCGATATTCCACTGGGCATAAAGCTGAACCGTGTCGCCATTTGCGTCGACATCGAATTTATCTGCACGGCCGCCATCAGTAATGAGGCTGCCAGTGTTATCGCGCTTCCAGCCAGCAAAGCTATAGCCTTCGCCACAAGAGAATGAATTAGAAGTTAGGGTTGCGCCTGCGTCATAAGTGATATTGGTCATATTATCCATTGAACCAGTACCTGTAATGTTTTGACGACAGTTCATGTTGAACGAAATATTATAAACTTCTGGGGTCCAAATTGCTTTTGCGGTCTGAGACGGTTCGTCAACAGTCCACTTAGAAATCACGCCTCCAAGGTTGTAACCCGTACCGTTTAATTTCCAGCCCGATTGGGCATAACCTGGTCTTGCAAAGGTGTCACTCGTAAAAGTAGCTTGTTGATTATAAATAAATGTGCTGTTCGCTACGGTACCAGTTGCATCAGTTACGCCATCACCTGATGTATAGGAAATTGTCGTTTGATGAGGATTCCACATTGCGTAAAGTATCTTCGTACAATCGAGATTATCACCACATGCAATAATATCGTCATTTGGATAATATTCTTCATCGGCGTCATATGCTTTTTCGCCGCCGTCTGAGAGAGACCAGCTACTTACAGCATCATATCCCGCGCGAGTATAATAGTTCTCACTCATATAATACGCTCTGTCAAAGGTTGCAGTTTCGCATTTATCTTGCCCGACGATTGTTGAGTCTGAAGTGGCAGTATAGCAGATATTCATAGTGCGTGGAACGAAATCTGGGGCAATTTCGATCGTCGAGCCGTCAACGGTAGTAAGATTTTGGACACTGTCGCCATTATCATAATGAGTCCTACCGTTGGCCCAACCATTTGGCAGGTAGCCTGGCTGGGTTGCGGTGTTCGTTGGGAGAGCAAAGCTTTCGCCATAAGAAACCGTTTCAACAATATCTGCATCGCCGTCGTTATCAGTATCAATCGCAATTGCGTATTCGATTGGCAGATAGTTTGGTCTGATTGACAAGGATTCGCCATTTTCGAGAAGAAGACTACTAATATCTTCCCCCTCGGCATAGGTGTTTCCTTCGCTGTCGATCCAGCCGTTTTCTCTCGAGCCCATATCGGCTGCCGGAATTGCTGGAAGAAGCGCTTCCTGCCCATAGGTTACGGTCAATGTAGTATCATCTTCACCATCACCGTCATAGTCAAGGCCGACAGTAAACACATTTGGCGCAAAGTCCGGAGAAAGTGATACGGTAGCACCATCTTCTGCTAGGGCACCACTAATGTCGGCACCGTCATTATAGTGGTTGCCATTACCATCGGTCCAGCCATTTGGATGATGACCTGGTTTTTCGGCATGGTTTTCTGGCAAGTTGACTTCCTCGCCAAAGGTTACATCAAACGTTTGATCGGTATTACCATCGCCATTGGTGTCAAGATTAACTGTGAAGTGGTTTGGTTCATAATCTGGCATGAGGGTAATAGAGCCACCCTCATCGGTGACAAGACCGCTAACATCGGCACCGTCATCATAATGATTGCCATTACCATCGGTCCAGCCATTTGGTTTGTGACCAGGCTTCTCGCTGATGTTTTCTGGCAAGGTTGCAGTTTGTTCATAGTTTACAGGAATTGTAATATCGGCATCACCATCCCCATCCGTATCGATTGCGATAGTGTAATTTACTGGAGTAAAGGTTGGGAAGATTTTGATATCTTTGGTCACAATTGTCGACATATTATAAGGATTATTATCTTCATCTATCCAACCCGTGAAGTTATATCCACTCTTATTTGTGTCGGCGATATTAGCTGGTTGATTATATAGAACAACTTCTTCATGTTCGTTGTTACTACCGTCTGTCCAGGTAACCACGAAGCGGTCATTAATAGTAAATCTTGTGCTAAGGGTGAGAGTGTTCGGGCTTTCGGTGATTGCTTTTGCAGTTGTTGCAATAGTGACGACCGAGACAGCAGCGATGAGTACCAAAACAGCCTTGGCAGCTTTTTTGCGATTCTTGGCAAAAATCAAGGCGACGATGCTTAGACTAATAGCAAAGACGATTAGAACAATACTATTGTCTAGAGACGAGTTGTGCTGGACTTTGGTCTCGGCACCAGTATTTGGTACCATAATGAACTCTTCGTCATCGTCATTAACTAACTGGATGGCAAATTTAACATTACTAATCTCCAATCTCTCACTTGGATTTGAGATTTCGTTTACATATTTTGCCGTAACTACGAAGACGACATCATTTCCAGCGGCTATAGTTTGATTGGCGTGGTTGTCATAAGAGAAGGTTATATGGGAGCTTGCATTATCGTCTACGATTTTGCTAATCGTGTGCTCTTCTGAGTCGGTATTCTTAAAGGTTATAGTGTATTTTGCGGTGTCTCCTAAGGTGTGGAACGTAACGTCTGAAGTAACTATCGCGTCGTCGAAGCTCCAGATGCTTCCCTCGGCGCTACCCGTTAATTCAGTAAGTTCGACATCTTGGATCTTGAAGAAAGAGCTTTCTGCAAAAGATTTGATCGTAAATGATAAAGACAAAAGAAAACCTACGGCAAGCACCGTAAGGACTGCAAAATATTTGTTTATTCGTCCAAGTAGACGCATTTTACCTCCACAAAACTATAACCTTAATGTTTTAATTATACACATAAGCATAATAAGCATCAAGTATTTTTATATTCTTTTCATAAGTACTATATTTTTTCCCTGTTTTATGTTATAATATAAGTATGAAGCGTCTTAAGACCCTATTCTTGATTTTTATTGCAGGTTTTTTGTCGGTTTCCCCTGTTTTCGCAATCGACCGCGAGACTTTGAGATTCTTTTCTGATGCTGGAATTTTCTGGTACGACAATAGTGATTTACTCGCCGGATGTATCCCAGACAAAACCCCGCAAGGAAGCAGCATCACTTGGCTCGGTGATCGCAATATGATTGGCTACAAGGCAGAAATCGAAGCAAAGTTCCCTGGCATTGACCTCAGTCAAAGATCCTATAACAACAAAACAATCTCGTTTGTCGACACTGAGCGCACATTCGCTTCCGGCATTAAGGATGTCGAGACCCTCGTAAAGGAAGGTGACATTAAGCCTATTCTAATTTATGCAGTTGGAATTGATGATCCAATCAATATTATGGATATTAGACCACTCATGGAAGCCGTCGGCGAGTCACATAATGTTATTTTGACGACTCGAAACAGAAATTCATCCTTTGGCAATGCGTCTATGAACTATCCGAATGTAGCTATTGTCTATTGGGATGACACAAAATCTAAGGCCGAGATGGTCGATGCGTTTTACGACGCAGCCATGACTCTGACAAGTGCCAGAGCTAGCCTGACCACGCAGAATATTAACTATGCTGGCGTTCAGGTTTGGTCAGACTCAGAAATTCAGATGATTCAAGCTAATCAACCAACCTACCAAAAAATTGCAACTAAGTATAATATCCCATGGCAGACGATTGCCGTAATTCACAGCATTGAACATAGCCTCCTTCGTACAAATCCAGACAATGGACAAGGTATTTACCAGCTCTACTCTTACACTGAGGGTGGTACCAACGAAAACCGCTTTGAGCCAACCTCAACTGCTGTTTCCGTTAGCGAATTCGAAAGGCAGACCGAACTCGCTGCTAGTATTATTGCTGGGTATAATCTCGATCTCAGCACCGACGCTGGCGTGAAGAAAATGTTCTTCAAATATAACGGCGCTTCTGAGGTCTATGTTAATAAGGCCCTCAGTATGGGCTTTACCGCTGAGGAGGCCGCAAACGGAGAAGGTTCGCCATATGTCATGAATCGTTTCGACGCAAGACGTGACCCAACCAGTTCGCAAATGAACCCGGTTTGGGCTGGCCGTTACACCGGCGACAATAGCTATTCAGCAAACTCAACTTCCGAGAAGTTTGGTGCCTTCGTCAAATATCAAGCACTTGGCGGATCAAGCGGTTTTTGTGCAGCTTATAGCCAAAATATTACCGAAGTTGCTCTAAAACTCTCGTGGCCAGGCAATCGCACTCATGCAAAAGACGATCCAAAACCAGAATATATTACTGCAATGAAAGATGTTGGGAACTATATCGACCCATGCAACGGCTCTGGTTGTGCTCCAAAAGGCGCCAGCTGCGACATCTTCGTTAGTACAGTCATGCGCTTCTCTGGCGCTGACCCAGATTACCCACAATATGGTCCAGAGCGTATGCGCGAATACATGCTCGCTCATCCTGATAAATACCAAGAAATTGAACATAATGGAGATTTTGGCACACTACAATCTGGCGACATCTTCGTAACCAATGGCCATATTCTTCTTTATGTCGAGATTGATGGCAATCCTGGCCAAGCCTCCGCATCATTCAATGAACGTACTGGCGAGCATTATAATGCAATCTATTTCGAAGATACTTTGAACTCAACCACGCGTTATTATCGTGTCTTTAGGAGAATTTATTAATGAAAAACAGAAAGCTTATTATTGGACTTGTTGCGGCAGTCGCTTTCATTGCTACACTCGCAACAATATTAATACTCAGTAGCAGACAGACCGTTCCCGTGACCGACGACCAAGCCAAAAGCCAAGCCATGATTGATAACGCAAGAATGATTGCCGAAAAATTTCCACTCACGACCGAACTCCCAATTCGCGTCGATCACTATGAAAACTATTCGAATTTGATTAGATATGAGATTACTTACAGAATAAATAATGCTGATTCTGTAACAATCATAATCAACGACGAGACTGGCGGTAGCTATGACCGTGCTATCGCAAATATTAAGAGTCGCGGATTTGATGCCGACGAATACGACATCGAATACAACGACCTTTCCGACGACGGTTCCTGGGGACACGCTGAGTAATATATGATATAATTACTCAAGATTAGTTGGTGGTGTAGTTTAAAAAATTTACAAGGGAGGGTTGTAATATGGAAATACATGCAACTGAAAAAGGTCTTAGACTTTTTGAAGCTTATTGGGAAATGTTCTTTTGGAACTTCGCCGTTCGTGCCGGTTATAATATGACCGGTGTTAATAGGTCTTTCAATGACAGAGGCAAACCTCGTCCTTATGACTTGGTTTTCGATTATTCTCTTCCGCAGACTGATGGGGCGCATCTTTGTATGCTGACTCAGCTGATTACTCTTCTGAGGCTCTTTTACCCAGAACGAGTCAGTAGCCATTTGGCCGAGCAGGCACTTTTTTACATGCCCTCGATTCATGAGCTCGGAGAGCTTAATGGTGGCGATGTAGCTGACGACGGGCGCAGAGACGAGAAGACCAAGGACGCCGAAGAAACCGCATTCGCGCTGTCTTTCTTTGAGAGAGCATGCGATGATTATGGCTCACGTCTGGTCATGAAAAACAATGTTGGAGATTTCTTCAAGCATTTTACTGCAGCAGACACTAATGAAGCATGTTTCTATAAGTGTCTCGATAAGTGCGAGGCAATTCTCAGCAATCTCGTTTACGAGAGCATCTACTATGACGAGAATGATCACTCTAGACTCGTTGAGCCAGACTGCCCTGGCGCGATCTGGAGAGGCGGCAGTGTCGACTACAAGAAGAAGACATTCAAAGATGGCATCTCCAGAAAAGAAGAGTTCTGCCTTATACACGTTGAAGAATCCGATCTTCCGTCAGAGAATTGGTTCTTCGGGTTCCTAATGTATAACTATCAGAACCCTTGGGCCTCACTCTTTGCTGAAATCATTCAGTCCGGATTCAAGAAGATTCATGGATACGAAATGGATTGGATCAATAATTGCTTCGACTGGAACACTAAAGATGGCAATATTGCCAAAATTGATATACCCACCTTCAACTAATCTAAATCCCCGGGATTATTCCCGGGGAATTTTTTTGTGGTAAAATTAATAAAAATGGAGGTTTTATGAGCAAATTCGATGAACAATATCTTGACCTGTGCGAACGCATTCTGAAAGATGGCGCCAAAATCGTGACTAACCCAAAAGTTCTTGATGCTAAGACTGCAAAATCTACTGGCACCAACATGCCAACCCACATTGCGCAGACCGCCAAGCCAACCACGACTTATTCTTTGCCACAGCAGGTTCTTACTTTTGATTTGTCTGAAGAGTTTCCAATTCTAACCACAAAGTTTGTTGCCTTTAAATCTGCAGTCCTTGAGATGCTTTGGATTTATCAGGCAATGAGCAATGATGTACGCTGGCTTCACGAACGCGGCATTAAGATTTGGGATGAATGGGAGATCGACGAAAACGGCGACTACATGGGAAAGCATTTTGGTAAGGAATTTGCCCATACAATTGGGACCGCCTATGGTTGGATTGTCAATCGTTATCAGCTAACTCCATCACTTATCGAAACACTTAAGACTGACCCAGCCAACCGTCGCATGATTATGTCACTCTGGCAAAACGAATGGCTCCCAACCGCCGCTTTGCCGTCCTGTGTCTGGAACTCTCAGTGGAACGTTACTGATGGTCGTCTTAATATGATGGTGACCGTCCGCTCCAATGATGTGCCACTCGGTATGCCATTCAATGTTGCCCAATACGCTGTTTTGTGTCACCTTATCGCACAGTGTACCGGCCTCAAACCAGGTCAGTTCACATATGTTATCAACAATGCACATATTTACGAAAACCAAATTGATGGTATCAAGGAACAGCTTGCTCGTCGTGACGAGAAGCTAGCCAAAGATGGCAAACTATTTGATGCACCAAAACTATGGATCAATCCAGAGATTACTGATTTCTTCAAGTTCGACAACTCAAAAGAACTCAAAGATATCAAGCTCGAAAACTACGAGCATCAAGGCAAGATTTCAATGCCAGTTACGGAGTAAAATGTTCAGTATTATTGCAGCAGTCGGGAAGAATAACGAACTTGGCAAGGGCGGAGATCTAGTTTTTCATATCAAAGAAGACATGAAATATTTCAAGTCCGTCACGATGGGACATCCGGTTTTCATGGGCAAGAAAACCTTCCTAAGTATCGGCCGCGCCCTTCCTGGCCGCACAAACTACGTTCTAACACATAATCCAGATTCTCTACCTGAGGGAGTTTTTGGCGTGACCGATATCGATAAGTTCATCTCAGATAATAAAAATTCGGACGAGGAAATTTTCGTGATTGGTGGCGCCGAGGTTTATGCTGAGATGCTGCCACATGCTACTTCGCTTTATCTCACCGAAGTTGACGCTTCGGCAGATGCGGACGTGTTTTTCCCTGAGTTTGATAAAACGTTATATAATAAAACCATAATAGAGAGAGGTTCTAGCGATGATTTAAGTTTTACCTTCGCGAAATATACTAAAAAATAAAGGAGTTTTGATTATGAAAGATCCAGTATTTGATTTAATCGACAGTGAGAAAAAACGCCAAAGCGAAGGTTTGGAACTTATTCCGAGCGAAAACTATGTTTCGTCTGATGTTTTGAAGGCGATGGGGTCAATTTTGACCAACAAATATTCTGAAGGTTATCCACGCTTTGAGGGTGTTGGCTATAGCCGCACAAACGAACCAGATTATGAGGAGTGGGACGAATCTCGTATTGCTAGCGAAGTTCTCGGGAACTATCGTTATTATGGCGGCCAGATCAATATCGACCGTATCGAGCGCATCGCGATTGATCGTGCTTGCCGCCTTTTCCATGCTGACCATGCTAACGTCCAGCCTCACTCTGGCGCACAAGCAAACAATGCCGTTTATTATGCCTGGCTTGAGCCTGGAGACACGGTTCTTGGCATGTCTCTTCCTGCTGGCGGTCACCTTACTCATGGTGCCCCTGTAACGCTTTCCGCTCACATTTACAACTTTGTTGGTTATGGTGTCAATGAAGAGGGCGACATTGATTATGATGATTTCGAAAAGAAAGCCCTTGAATGCGATCCAAAGCTCATGCTGGTTGGCTATTCTGCCTTCATGAAGATTCCTGATTTTGACCGCGTCGCTGAAATTCGCAAGAAGGCCGAAGAGAAATTCGGACACGAAATCCTTCTTATGGCCGATATGGCACACGTGGCTGGTTTGATTGCTGGTGGTGTTCACCCAAATCCACTAGACCACGGCTTTGATGTCATGACAACCACAACCCACAAGACCCTTCGTGGCCCACGTGGCGGCGTAATCCTATCGAAGGGCAACGTTGCTTCCCCACTCAAGAAACCAGAAAAGAAACTTGAGAATATCCCTATTCTTATTGATCGCGCCGTGTTCCCTGGCACTCAAGGTGGTCCACTAGAACACGTTATCGCTGCTAAGGCGGTTGCGTTCGGTGAAGATTTGAAGCCTGAATTCAAGGAATATGCAAAGAACATTGTCGAAAATGCCAAGACCTTAGCTGACGAACTTAAAGGATACGGATTCGTCCTCATGGGCGGCGGAACCGAAAACCATCTCATTCTTGCCGACATGAAGAGCAGCTTTGGATTTGACGGTAAGATTTATGAACGTGCACTCGACATGGTTGGTCTTACACTAAATGCAAACGCTATCGCAACCGACAAAGGTGGTGCATTCCGCCCGTCCGGCGTCCGTTTAGGTACTCCTGCCATCACTACTCGTGGTCTCGGAGTTAAGGAAATGAAGACTCTCGCTTCTTGGATGAAACAAGTTGCAGATATCTGCGCTAAGGCTAAGGATGAGGATCTAAGCCCATTTAATGAAGAACTAGGAAAGATTCGCGACGAGGTCAGAGAACTTGCACTTAAGTTCCCAGTGCCTGGAATCTAAATCTTGAGCCAAAAGAGCGCCGAAACACTCGGCGCTTTTTGGTTAGAGTAAACTTGTGCTATAATTATCTGAGATGGGGCGTTAGCTCAGCTGATAGAGCGCGGCATTCGCATTGCCGAGGTCGCGGGTTTGATTCCCGCACGCTCCACCATATCAGAGTATTATTCAAGGCATGACCTTGATTTTTTATTGTTTTTATGCTATAATATATATGTTACTTGATGTGTTTTTGGGTTTTAATGAAAGGTGGTGTTACTATGGCCCAGCAGATTGAGGAAGGTTCTTTTAAGGAATTACAGGTTGTTATACGTGATGCAGTACGAGAAAAAGTGCGCAGTATCACCGATCAGAAGAATGGCACTATTCGTATACTTTTCCGCCCTCTCTGTGAGGAGGAGGATGAGTGGTATGGCGGACTTAGCACATTTGGTGAGACAAATGATATCGCTGAGTACGAAGTGTCATTCGTATTGATGCCCGGCGGAAGCCATACGATTGTATATGACAATGAGGATGGTACTTATGACAGAGTCAACACCTTCGGGTATTCAGAGCTCAAGATCGCCGATTGCTCGCTTGCTATCAAAAACCAGATCGGATTTGAGTCTGGACTAGCGTATGACGATAAAGATCGCATTGAAGAGAATGGCTATGCAGCCCGCCGGGGAGCAGTTTGCTACGAAGATGAGAAATGTCGAATCTATGTCGCAGTATCAGGCCTCACTCAGGAAGAGGACAGAGAATGCGCCCTTGCCGGAAGAAAGGCCATAAGTGACTTTATGAAAAAATACGGGTATTAACAACCAAAAACCAGGCCTTGTGCCTGGTTTTTCTATGCATTAAAAAGGGCGATCAGTGATCGCCCTTACCTTAGCTTAAGTCTTATCTTCTTTTCTTGCCTTTTTTCTTGCCGCCTGACTGTTCATTCTTCTTTGCGCTATTTTTCTTTGCTTCTGCTCTTTTTGCTGCCTCGGCAGCCTGACAATTAAGTTTAGCTTTTGAAGACATACTAATTCCCCCTTTCTTTATAAAATGTACAACTTTTGGTG
>JAEEGL013142606.1_pt1 | contig 13822 bp, 11 predicted proteins | sample 9134231 | NCBI WGS metagenome assembly JAEEGL01 (sample SAMN16246548, study PRJNA631951) | gut metagenome | biome: gut microbiome; feature: rumen; material: fiber-attached | host: Bos | place: Iran: Karaj | collected 2018-10 | reverse complement strand
TTCCTGACATTCCAGTATTTGCATTTTGTCGAGCCTGTAGCGCTGTACAGATGTGTTGCTGCGCCTAATGCCGCAGTACAGGCAGTCACACTTGCAGAAGTTGGTGAACTCCACTAGGCCGCGTATGAAGATGCGGTTGCCGAATTGTGCCTGGCGCAGTTTGTTGGCGCATTGCCGTGCGTATGCGACGTCTTCTTCGCTGGCCGCGGTGATAAGGCACAGGAAATCTGCCACGGAAAGGCGCTTGCCCTCCAGCAATTCGTCAATGAGATGTCTGGCAGTTTTGTGCATAAAAAAACACGCCCTGCTTTGGAAGCAGGACGTGTGCATTACCAGTTGGGTGATTGCGCCCTTCTTCCTCGGCACGAAGCTTAGGAGTCAGAAACTTGCGCAAAATATAGCAGAAAATGCCGTAAAAACAAGCTGCGTGGATGTACTTTGAGAATGTTGTTTTCGTTAGCCGTTGGCGGTCTTTTGCTAGTGTGAGAATTATGTTATGATGTATTTTGAAGATGTTATAAAGGACATGTTCCTTGGAGAGCAAGAAGACAGTATTTTTAACAAAAATCAATTATTTTATTTTCTGCGATTTTGGGTATAATATACAATGATTTTGTAATTGAAATGAATGCGGACATAGAACAAATAATAAGAAGAAGCAAGTGAATTAAAGGGGCAATTTGCAATGGAGATGCTGTCGACTGAGTTTGGAGCCAAGGCTTAAGTTGACAGAAACTGACGAAAGCGCTATGGTTGCCTATGTATCCGAGATATTGATGCTGGACTTGTTTTCGGAAACTGCTTGGGAATGAAAACAATGAAGAATGTAATGCTTTGTCTTGTCCTGTTTTTTGCTGGAATACTTTTTGCTGGCGAGCCGTCCCCAGTCCTTAATTATGATTTCACGGCGGCGGTGATTAGGCAGGGTGGCAGATATGAACAGCCTCTTTTGTCTCCTGACCTCAGGATTGCCGCTCCAGAGCAAGCACTTATATTGACTGGCGAACGCGGTCAACAGGAACTGCTGGTGCCTGAGAGCGCTGGTTTTTCTATTGAAGAAGGTTGTACTTTTTACGCATTGGTCAAGTTTGAACAGGATGGAACCAAGGCATCCCAGAACGACGCACATGATATGATTCTGTTCAAGAACAAGGATTTTCTTTTTGGACGTTTCTGTGACAAACTTTATTTCAATGCAGGTGAAAAGTGGACTTGGAGTGTGATGGCACCTGGCATACCAGTTAAGCGGTGGACGGCGCTTGCAGCCTCAATTAGGAAAACTTCACCTGAAAACTATACCGTTCAACTGTTTATTGATGGCAGTAAAGTTGCTGAGAAAAGTTTCCGAGGGAAGATTGCCAAACCAAACAGCAATCCAGTTTCAATCGGAAAAGGCTGGGGAGGACCATGGTTTTTTTACGGGCTTCTTGGAAAAGTCCTTGTTTTTGAGCAGGCGCTTGATGAAAAGTTGATTTTGGAACTGACAAAGAAAGAACCATACCTGAAGAAATGAACTTGTTCCAGATGCGAATTGCGTGAAGAGCACGATGTGCGCATCTGGAAACTGCTTTCTCGAATGGGTGAAATCATTTTGATAAAATATTGAGCAAATGGAGGCGAAAAATGAAGAAGAACTGCCTTGTTCTAGTGCTGTCCGTACTGTTTCTTACCCTTTGCGGAAGTGAAACGACTGGTTTGCTTTTCCAGTATGATTTCAGCCAGGAGGTTAAGTTGGAACTGCAAAAGAAGGCTAAAATTGCCGATGGCTCACTGACGCTGGACGGCAAGGGGGACTTTGCGTATGTGCCCAACAGCGAGGGCTTGCATTTCTCAAAAAGGGGAATGACACTTGTCGCCACAGTTAAGTTGAATTATGATCCAGGGGACAAATCCTTGGACAACAGGATGGATATGTTCATTTCCAAAGGCAAGGAATTCATATTCGCCAGAGCTGGCTCAACCTTGTATTTCAACTTCAACAATGGAAAGGAATGGTGCGCAAATGCTTCGACATGTGAGGGCACGGCTCCAGAGTCGGGCGAATGGGCCCACGTCGCGGCAGTCGTGGAATATGTGAATGACGCCGCACAGGGAGATGTGGGCTATAGAATCAAAATCTACTTGAACGGCGAGTGTGAAATCACAAAAAAAATTCTATATGTGGAGCCTGTCATCAATACCGACAAGGTTGAACTTGGCAAGGGCTTTGGAGGAGGCCCCTGGTTTATGAACGGGGAAATTGCCAATGTGGCAATGTACGACCACCCGCTGAATGCTGCTGAGATTGCCAAATTGTGCAGTCAGGAATCACGTGTCAAGGCTGTCAGAAAGGGATTCACACCAATTGGCCCCGAACTTCAAAGGGCGCTGGATGGCCTTTCTTCAGGGAGAATGCAGGCCATAGGCTGGTTTTCTGGAACTTTGAGGCGCGCTGCCGCCTCTGGATATGACCAGCAGAGACTGCTTCAACTCGCCTTGTTGGCAACCAAATTCAAGGATTGCGATTTGGAGACGCTGGCAAAGAAAATCAACAGTTCTCAGAAACTGTGCAATATACTATTGACCCAGGAATTGGCGGCTATGGTGCTTGTTGGTGAGGGGAGCGGCTCTCATCCAGTAACTGGATTGCTTGCCCGCCGCACTGGTCGGGAAGTTTTCGGGGAAAAGTCAATCGCATGGAAAATGCAATGGCTAAAAGGCAAGCAAACTGGCGTGGCGGGCAACGATAGCGCAGGTGTCACATGGAAATCATCCGTAAACGGCAAGAACATCAAGGTCATCTGGACAGGGAAGGGTGCTCCTTCATTTGTTGCTGAATCAGAGATTAGCCTTAATGGCTCAAGGATGGAAAGCACTTTCAAGATGCAGAATGACTCTGATTATACTTTTGACACTGTCAAGTATCCGATGTATTCCCTGGCGCATCTTGGCGCAGGCGATACTTTGGTGCATCCATATATGTCAGGCGTTCTTGTGCCAAACCCAACTTTGGAGCAATTCCGCCACGGACAGAAAGGAAGTTCGCCTTCTGGTTCAGTCACTTTGCAGTTTGGCGCCTATTACAACGCCGCGCGTGACGGTGTCTATTTTGGCTTTGAGGATGGACTGTCTCGCACCAAGACATATTCCGTGGAGGGAAGATACAACAACTTGAATGTCAGTTGGGAAAATCCAGTTATAACCGACAAAGGAAAAAACAATTATCTTCAGAATGGCAAGGCTGTATTGGCGACTTATCGTGGACAATGGTATGAGGCAGGCAGGATTTACAGGGACTTTCTGGAAAAGGAGGCCGCCTGGTGGATTCCTGAACTTCCCCGAAAGTCCACACCAGAATGGTTCAGGAACAATACGCTGTGGATTCTCGTCAATACAAAGGATGAAAAGGAGGCGGAGGACGTCCTGAACACCTTTACATATCTGCGTAGTTATTTTGAACTGCCTTTCAGTGTGCATTGGTATCAGTGGAGTGATAACAAGAAATTGGGATGGCCGCACTATCCAATCAAGGACTTCGCTCTGAAATTTAACAATGATCTGCAAGCCCTTGGCATTTACACAGTGCCATACATCGACTCAAGGCTTTGGAAATTGAAGGATGGTCCAAATCTTACAGATTTCCAATTCACTTCACATGGCAGGAAATATGCCGCCAAGGACGTGAATGGAGGACTTTACACGGAGGATTATGGCGGTGGAAACGTATATGCGGTCATGTGCCCATACGTCAAGGGCTGGCAGGATGTACTGGAGAAACTGGTGTGTCGTGTTGCTGACTATGGCGTCAATGGAGTTTACCACGACCAGGTCGGCACAGGCGCACCGCGTATATGCCATGACCCCACTCACGGGCATCCGCTCAATGACAGTTCGGTGTGGTTGGAAAAGGGGTACTGGCCAATGTTTGACAGGTTCTTTGCTGAATTACGCAAAAAACATCCAGAATTCTGCCATACAACTGAGGAAAATGCCGAACCCTACCTTAAGCAAATGGACGGATATGTGGTCTGGCGCTGGACTGACGATTGCCAGATTCCACTGTACCAGTCCATTTATTCTGGGCGTGCCCAATTCGTGGGCAGAACTTTCAATCACTATCTTTCAGGGGAAAAGCAGTCTTTCTTCAGCAAAATTGCGCAGCAATTGGTCAATGCCGAGCAACTTGGCTGGTTTACTCCCGCAGAGATGCGTGATGCTGACAATCGCAGGATTTTTGCCAAAAAGGCAATGCATATTCGTTTGGCTCTTCTGGAATGGTTTAACTGCGGGCGCATGCTTGCGCCAATTGATTTTGGTGGCACGATGAAAATTGAGCAACCGATTTGGGGAGGCAATTTCCCCCAGCACGTGAAAATGCCAGTAATCGCGAATTCCGCTTGGGAAGGCCCCGATGGTTCAAGGATGTGGCTCTTTGTCAACACCCAAAGTGAAGAATCTACAGCCGTTCCTAACATAGATAGCAAAAAGGGATTTTGGATCTGCAGGGAGGGTGCTGCGTCAGTAGTGTTTGCCAAAAAGGCGCAAGCCCTCAAACTGAAGGGCTTGGAAACAGAAATATGGGTGGAAGGAAGTCGTTCCAAAGCAGAAGCAGTTCAGTCCACGCTCAGAAAAATCGCCTCATTTGATGCTGGTAAACCAATTCGCCTGTTTTTGAAGTTTTCTGAAAAGAAAATCACTGGTGTCCCTGACCATTATTACACGCCAGCGGACTGCTCAGGGAATCTTTACTGCAACGCGACCGAGAATAACAGCCATTTCGGCTGGATACAGGATGGGGCCATGATATCCTTTGGCTGGGTCGATTTTGGCGCATCTGGCGCAAATGAAGTTGTTTTGAAAGTCGCGGTGGATTCAGGTTTTGAGGGAGGTTTTATTGAGATGCTTACCACACAGGCTGGCAAACCAGAGAAACTTTCGGCGCTCCTCCAACTGAAAAGCACGGGAGGCTGGCACAATTTCCGCGAATTCAAATTGCCTCTCAATGAGAAACTAAAGGGCAAACATCAGGTCTTATTCAAAATTAATGGCTATGCTGCCTGTAATTTTGCGTCATGGAAGTATCTTGAGTGACGTGCCATGGAATCACTCTTTGTTTCGCTGGAGCCAGTTCCAGAAGTTGGAGGGGGAGGAGAAACCAAGTTCGGCGGCGATTTCCTTTTGGCGCATGCCTCGTGCCAGTGCGGCTCTGGTGTATTTGCGGCGCACCTCGTTGATGAATGCACCGATACTGACACCTGTGTATTTCTTGAAACGGTGTGCCAGATAAAAGCGGTTGTAGCCTGAGAGTTTTTCCAGTTTTTCCAGTGTGCAGTCCAAGGCGTTATTGGTCTCAATGTACTTTTTGATGTTTTCAATGACTGCATCCACATTGGAGGCTATGCCTTCATTTGCCGAATTGGCCCATTGGCTTTGGAACATGATTTCATCCAAAATGGCATTAAGTGGCTCCAGCATCAGCGTTTCGTAAGTTGCCTGGTCCAGTGTTTTCATCTGTTGCAATATATTCCAGCGTCGAGTCAGGATGTGCACATATTCCTCTGGCAGCAAGAGGCTAGGGGACCGTAGGCTGAAGTTTCCGTTTGAAGTGACTTTGACTGGATTTGCGATGGCCCTGGACTGCGAACTGAAGTAAATCCAGATGTGGAATAGGTCATTGTCCTCCTTGCTATAGCCCACGGAATGAGGCAGCCATGGATCGATGATGAATGCCGTGCCTGGCTCCGCCTGGAATATCTTCCTGTTGAACATGTAATTCGACTTGCCGTTTATGACGTAGAGCAACTCCAGCCATTCATGGACATGGCTGTTGTTCAAGTCGGCGGCCTTTGCCGCAGTCCCTTGTGAAAACTTTGTAATGATGTGCTCTACTGCTTGCATTTATTATTGTTGCTCTCTTCTAGAGCAAGAAATCAGTATTTTTAACAAAATCCCATTATTTTATTTTCATTGATTTTTGGTATAATATACAGTGTTTTTTAATAATTGTAATGAATTTGACCAAAGAACAAATAATAAGAAGAAACAACAACATCAAAGGAGCGAACAGCAATGAAAAAGTTGGCGATTGACGGTGGAAAAATGGTGATTTCAAAGGCTCTGACACCAGTGCCATGGCCACCTCTGTATCCTGAGACCAAGGAAAAATTGGCGGAAGTCTATATGCGCGGGCACTGGTCTTTCTACGGACCAGAGGAAATACGCTTCAATGAAGAGTTCGCCAAGTTCACAGGCGCGGCCAACTGCATCGCAATGGCGAATGGCACAGTCACTCTCCAGTGCGCCATGGAAGCTCTTGGCATCGGACCTGGAGACGAGGTGCTGGTTCCCGCATTCACATGGCTGGCCACAGGCACTGCCGTGGTAGATGCAGGTGCCGTGCCAGTGGTGGTGGATATCGAACTGGACACATGGTGCATGGACGTGGCGGCTGCAGAGGCGGCGATCACTCCCAGAACACGCGCCATCATACCCGTGCACCTGTTCGGCTCAATGGCGAACATGGACAAGATCATGGCACTTGCCCACAAGTACAACCTGAAGGTCATCGAAGACTGCGCACATTCACACGGCGGCTGCTGGGATGGAAAGCACACTGGCACCATCGGCAACGCGGGCAGTTTCTCATTCCAGGAAAGCAAGGCTCTGGCTTCTGGTGAAGGCGGCGCCTGCATCACGAATGATGACAATCTGGCGGAAACCATAGGCCGCCTGTCACACATCGGCTATCCATTTGGCGCGAAGCAGGGCAAGAAATACACGCCTCCGCCGATGGGGCTGGTATGCCACAATTTCCGCTTCACAGATTTCCAGGCGGCGATTCTGCTTGGGCAGTTGGCGCATCTTGAGGAGGATACAATCGCACGTGAGAAAGCAGCGGAATACCTGCGTGCCGAACTTGAGACCATCCCTGGCGTGAAGTTCCAGGCGCGTGGCGCAAAGGCAACTCGCCAGAGTTACTATATGTTTGGTTTCTACATCGATCCGTCCATGCTCAAGCCTGGCATCACACGCAAGGAAGTGTCGGCTGCGCTGAAGGCGGAAGGCCTGCCTTTGGGCAATGGCTGGGGCCAGCCCATGTACCGCCAGAACCTGTGGTCCGTGCCACCAAGCAAGTACCGCATAGAGAGTTGTGCCGTAGCAGAGGATGTGATCTACAATAGGATGTTTACCACTGGTCTTGCCTGGTTGAATCGTCCGAAGAAGGAACTGGATCTGTTTGTCGAGGCGGTCAGGAAGGTCATGACGGCATATCTTGCATGACAAATAACCATAAGACAAATAACCACAAAATGGAGAAAACGATGAAAAGACATTTCACGCTGATTGAACTCCTGGTTGTAATAGCGATCATTGCGATTCTGGCGGCTATGTTGTTGCCCGCGTTGAGCAAGGCGAGAGACAAGGCACGCAGCATTTCCTGCACCAACAATCTGAAGCAGATGGGGCTGGCACAGGCGCAGTATTCCGGAGACTATGAGGACTGGATTGTGCCAACCTCAACAAGTGCTCCTGCGACACCATATTTGCATGCAAGGACCTGGTATGGTCTGCTTGCCGGTTACAAGCCAGATAATAACACAGCCGCTCTTACAGGTGGATATGGGTGCGAGTATTTCGGTCCATACAAGACTGCAGGCACCTTCAGCTGCCCCTCAGAGCCAGCTGTGTTCGGAGATAAATATAATGATGGTCAGTTCTACTATTCACATTATGCGATCAATACCTTCCTTTCCAGCAGCAGCAATAGTCGCTCTTCGCGCTACTATTTCCAGCGCACATTGAATTGCGTGAGGGATGCCTCTAGTGTTTTTCTGTTCAGTGACAGCAGGCGCTTGAATGCCTGTGGTTTGCTTGGAGTGGGCTACATTGGCTTCAGGCATGGTGCTCCAGATCCCCGCGTGTACCAGGCGGAACCTTCTGGTGCCGAGGGAAGCGCCACGCAATGTTCTGGGAAGGGGCAGATTTGCTTCATTGATGGACATGCTGGTTCAATGAGTTATAGCGAAATGGTTGCTCTATCCGCAAATCAGTGTGTCAAGCCGCTTCACGAAATGTTTGCTGATGGTTATGTCCCAGTCGTGTTCAAGTTGGGATATGACACGAATCTTTAATTGTAAACGCAGAAGGAGAAAACAATGTATAAATCAATATTTTCCGTATTGTTGTGCCTTGCATTGGGCTTTGTCTTTGCTGATGAAATTATCGCCGAATGGGATTTCACCAAGGGCGAAATCAACAGCGTGGATGGAAAGTTCCAGTTCAAGCCCAGGGGCTTCACCAAGATTGAGGAAGGCGAAAATGGCAAGAGCCTTAAGTTGGGCTTGTCCCCCAAGACCAAGCCGGAAGGCATTCAGGCTGTGAAGAAATATCCAGAACTTACACCAAAGGGCGCATTTAGGCTGGAGTTCACATTTACGTTGGGTGAGCGCAGTTCCGACAATCCAAACATGTGCCTTTGGGACAACAAGTACCTGATGGCAAACAACAAGAAGGGCGTGCCTGAGGCAAATGGCGGCATGATAGTATTGCTTTATGACAAGCATGATAGCAACTACGTGCCATACGTCTGCATCGGCAATGGTGATGAGACAATCACATTGTGGGGCTCGCAGGCTAAGATAGAGGAAGGCAAGGTAACCACTCTTGCATTTGAATATGATGGCAAGAGCAAGTACACCATCGAGCTTGATGGCAAGGTTAACAAGAGTCTTGCTTATAAAAAAGTATTGGGGCCCTTGGGCGAATCCGCGTATCCCCTTGTCATAGGCGACCGCTTCAACGCTACTTTCTGCCATTTGGACGGCGCAATCATGAATGTGAAGCTGATCAACAAGACTGTTGAAGAGGCAAAATAAAGGCAAGACAACAGCAATAATGTGTGCGGCCACGGACTGCGCACTCATGACGGGGGTATTCCCAAATGTGCCCAGTTGCAGCCAACTGGAAGTCCAGCGTCCTGAGTGCGCGGCTCGTGGCCGCGCACATATAAAAACAAGGGAGTTGATTTATGAGAAGCATACTTGCGGGAGTTTTGTTTCTGTGTGTCGCGTTTGCTTACTGCGACATGGAAGGTACGGCGCAACTGAAGCGTTTGCAGCAGGATGAAGGGGCTTGCCTCAAGGTGTTCCAGGATGCATCTGCCCCAAGTGTGGAGCGCCGCATTGCATACCGCAAGTTGCTGGAGGGGACGAAGCACGCCGATGCCACGCTGGTTTCCGCGTTGAATGACAAAGACCCAGTAATACGCAGGAATGCAGTGTATGTGGCATTTCAAAGGAATATGCCTGGCCTGTTCAATACGCTGAAGACACTCGTTGCTGATGAGGATTTTAATGTGGCGAGGATGGTTCTTGACTGCGCAAATCAATTCCCGAATGCGGAGCAGCGCACGGAACTGTTGACGCTGGTCAGCAAGAGTAGCAAGCATACTGAACTGCGGAAACTGGCTTATAAGATTGTTGACTTCCCATTCAACAGGGAGAACCGTCGCCTCAAGGACACGCCTGGATATGACCATGAAATAGTGACGGTGAAGAGCATTCCGTTAGCATTAGAGGGCTGGAAAATACGGCTAGACCCTGCTTTGAACGGGCATAAGAAGGGCTTTTTCAAGCCTGATTTTGATGACAAACTATGGAAGGCGCAGAAGATTGGCGACTGGGAATCCCAGGGTTTCCCTGGATATGACGGCGTGGCATGGTACAGGTTCAAGTTCAAGATGCTAGAAAAGATCGATTCCAATGCCGTGGAACTGCATTTTGGCGCGGTTGACGAGGTGGCATGGGTGTGGCTGAATGGTGTCTATATCGGGCAGCACGATGTGGGGACTATGGGCTGGGACAAGCCATTTGACCTGGATGTGAGCAAGGAAATCCGCTGGGGCGAGGAAAATGTGCTGTGCGTGAGAGTCGAGGATAGCGTGGCTGCTGGCGGCATTTGGAAGCCCGTCGTAGTTAATGTCCTGAAGTAAAGGAGGAGACACCATGATGAAGCATATTTGTTTTTCTTTGTTTGCCGCATTTGCGATGGTTTCCCTCTTCGCTGATGGGCTTGGCATATCCACTACAGGAGCAAAGGCTTTTGTACGCAATGACAAGGGCGTCCTGCATGTTGTGCTTCGCAACGATGGGGCAAAGGCATTGACGGGCATTAAACTGGATGGAAATTGGATTGGGGGACATGTCACTGGCGCCTTGGACAAGCTGGAGGCAGGTGCTTCCAATGAATTGGCATTGCCTGTGGAGACCAGACTGGCCGTTGGCAAATATGACCTGGAATTGCAGGGCACCGCAAAGGCTGTGGATGGCTCTGCCGTGACAGGAAACTGCAAGGTGCAGATTACAATTGCAAAAATGTTGCAGGACAGGATACCCATCGTCATGAATGACAGCGGAGGCTGGAAGGATGCACATAATCTTGGCTTCACACATTCCATAGACTATATCTGCTATTTCCTGGCGAGGCGCCCCAATTTCAAATTGTCATACGAGCATCTTGACAATGTATTGGCGACTGGCCATCGTTTTCAAGAGCAAATCTGCACGCCGCCTGAATATGTGAAGAAATATCCGCGCCTGGATAAAAATGGAAATCCATATAATTCCACACGAAATATGGATGTGTCGAATCCTGAATTCCTCAAGGAGTGGCAGGCATTCTTCACAAAGGCAATGGGCTTTGCAAATACCCATCCTGCTTTTGAGACGTACTGCACAATGTCTGAAAGCCATGACAATACGCAGCCCTCATTCACCAAACATACCAAGGAGGCATTTAAGAAATATGCAGGATATGACATACCTGTGGAGATTGACAGCAGGGAGGCCCCCCATTACAACAGCATAAAGAACTTCCCCATTTCCCGCGTGATTGACGAAGATGACCGCATTTTCAAGTTCTACACCTGGTTCTGGAAGGAGGGCGATGGCTGGAACAATCTTTACAGTTTCATACATGATATGGTGAAGGAGAATGTCAAGCATAAAAATTGGACATTCTTTGACCCAAGCGTGCGCGTGCCGCCAGTATGGGGCAGCGGAGGCAAGGTGGATTACATAAGCCATTGGACATACGCATATCCCGACCCAATCAGGGTGGGCGTCGCCACTTCTGAGCAGCAGGCAATGGCGGCTGGCAGGCCTGGGCAGAAGATCATGAACATGACTCAGAACATAGCGTATCGCAGCCAGGTCGCACCAAAGGGCGCGAAGGTGTCGAAGCAGCCATCCTGGGTGAACGATGAGCCAAACGCAGTGTTTATTACATTGGCGCCAGATTTGATGAGGGAGGCGGCATGGACGCAGATTTCCAGGCATGTGCAGGGTATTATGTTCCATGGACATCCAGCATTGTTCAAGGTGCCCAACAGCAAGCATGGCTATCGTTTCACAAATGGTGAGACAGCCGGGGTGCTGAAGGACTTTTTCGCCAGAGTTGTCAAGCCATTGGGACCAGTGCTGAAGAGCGTGCCTGAACGCAATCCTGAAGTCATGGTTCTGGAGAGTTTTGCATCCTCGGTCTTTGCGGGCAGAGGCACCTGGGGCGAGCGTGGCTGGGAATATGATGCCTCGCTGATGATGCTGTGGGCGAATATGGCACCTAGGGTAATCTATGAGGAAAAAATTGCACGTGACGGTCTGGACGGCGTGAAAGTCCTGGTCATGCCATACTGCGATGTGCTGCCCAAAACTGTTTACAACAAGATTTTGGATTTCCAGAAGAAGGGCGGCCTGATTGTGGCAGACGAATATGCCGTGCCTGGCATCGTGCCAGACATTTCAATCAAGGCGTACAGGCGTACTGGTGATCCACGCAAGGACAAGGAAATATTGCAGAATGCTGGACTTGAATTACGTCGTGCATTGGCGCCGTACTACAGCCCTTATGCCTCCGCATCGAATCCAGATTTGGTGACATGGGTGCGCTCTTCCGACAAGGCGGATTATCTGTTCGTGGTTAATGACAAGCGTACCTTCGGCGACTACTGGGGACAATATGGCCTGGTGATGGAGAAGGGCGTGTCCAATTCTGGCACGGTCACGCTGAAGCGTAAGGCTGGCGCAGTTTATGACTTGGTGGAGCACAAGGAAGTTGAGTTCTCCAGCGATGGAAACAATACCACGATGGACTTTGCATTCAATGCACCCGACAATGGGCGTCTCTACCTGGTATTGCCTGAAAAACTGGCTCCACCAAGCGTGAAACTTGCCTCCAAGGCAAAGCGTGGCGAAAATGTGGCGCTGGCAATTGAACCAAGATTTGCCTCTGGAAAGGCAGTTAAATCCATTCATCCTTTGCAAATCGAGGTAAAAGACGCCAATGGCATTGTCACTGACGACAGCACATTCGCAGCCTCAATTGATGGCAGTTGCAAGCACAATATCTCACTGCCGCTGAACGCCGCTGTTGGCACTTGGAACATCACAGTCACCGACCTGGCGACTGGCAATGCCGTTGCAAAGACACTGCAAGTCAAATAAGCCAAGGTGCAGAGAGGGTAGCCAGCGCGTCCCGCGCTGGAAAGTAGGTTCTCCAGCGCGGGACGCGCTGGCTACCTCCTGCGTTAAAAAGCGCCTCTGCGTTAAGAATGATTTGACAAGGATAGTGAGAATATTACATTAAGCTCGATTTTCATTGCGAATAATAAAAAACTCTAATTCAAGGAGAGAACAATGGCGTGTTTTGCGGTACCAGTTGCTGAAGCAGTCGTGACGACGATTGTGACGAAGATTATCGAGAAGAAAGAGGCATCATGCACCGAGAACAAGCAGGCTGCACCTGCCAAGGTTCCGTTTTCCAAGAAGTTGAGATGGCTCAACAACCTGCTCTGGGGTGGTTCTGCGCTGTTGGCGTTTGAGCATGTATGGCATGGCGAGGTTGTTCCGTGGTTCCCCTTCCTTACAGCGGCTGCCAATGCTGATGACAGGGCTGAAATGCTGCACGAAATGGCCACTGTCGGCGTGACCATGGCTGTGCTTGTCACAGTTGTTTGGATTGGTATGCTGATTGTTTCCAACATGATTGAGAAGCGCGCTCAGATTGGCCAGACTGTCAAAGAATAAGGAGGGGCAACATGACACTTCTTATTACTGTTTTCGCTGCGATAATCAGCACAATCATCTGGTATCAGTCCTCGAATCGTGAAAACATGAAACTGGGCGTGCTCAGTTTGATGTTCTGGGGCGCATCCCTTATGTGGTTTGTGGATGCTATCTTCGAGTATGCAGAACTTCAAGAGAAATTCTTCACACCAGAACTCAAGGACATGCTTAATGACACATATCTGGGCTTCTCCGTTGTGGCTTTGGGACTTGTCATTTGGCTTGTGGTTTTGCTGGCCAAGGATCCCAAGGGCGTAGTGAGGTCCATGCTTTACAAAGCAAACTAATTTCATAGCAGTCCCTCCTTTTATTGATTAAAGGGAGGGACTTTTTGTTTACAATACTCAAATGAAATAGGTGCATCGCATGAAAACTGAGATAAAATCCTTGCTGGAATCTGTACGGGAGGGGACTGTCTCGGTGGATGAGGCACTTCTGAAATTGAAGACGGCGCCCTACGAGGACATCGGCTATGCAAAGGTGGACTTCCACCGCAAGATAAGGCAGGGCGTTCCTGAGGTGATCTACGGCGCGGGCAAGACAGTTGAGCAGATTGCAGGCATAGTCAAGACCATGCAGGACAATGGGCAGGAGCGCATTCTTATTACCAGGCTTGATGCTGGTTTTGCGCAGAAATTATCCAAGAACATTCCCTTGAAATACTACGAGGCCGCCAGGGCAGGCGTCATTGGAGACATTCCCAGGCCAGACGGCATTGGCAG
>JAEEGL011572209.1_pt1 | contig 13822 bp, 9 predicted proteins | sample 9134231 | NCBI WGS metagenome assembly JAEEGL01 (sample SAMN16246548, study PRJNA631951) | gut metagenome | biome: gut microbiome; feature: rumen; material: fiber-attached | host: Bos | place: Iran: Karaj | collected 2018-10 | reverse complement strand
TTTGATATATCAGTTTGATAATAATAACTATTTAATTTTAAGTATCTTGTATCTGTTTCTGTTTCAATTATTATTTTATTTTCTTCTATGGCTTCATCAATTACATAATCATATTTAGTAGTATTTTCTTCATTATTTCTAATTATAATTAAATTATCTTCATAATCTAGATTAAGTGTTTGTTTAACTGGTTTTATGTAATAGCTATTATCTTCTATTAGGTTAATGTTTTTAACTGATAGTATGGTTGTTGCGGTACCTACTCCACATAGTACTAGAGAACTAATAAAGATAATTATAAACAATAGAATGTTTACTTTTTTATTACCTATAAAATAGATACCTATAGTTATGAAAGAAATACTGATGGTTATTAATCCTAGTAAGCCTAAAAATATACCTATAAATAGAGAATGTATTGGTATTAGACTAGCTGATAATACTAATAATATTATTTGGACTATTGCCCCTAGCGTAAACATAAATAGTATCCAGAATATAACGAATTTTATAGACCAAATTAATATTGTTGATAGTACTTTTAAAATTGATAAAGAACTTGATTCTTCTTTTATATTTTGTTTTTCCTCCATTACTATTTTTTCATTACTTTCATTTTTTTCTTCTTTAGCATTTTCTTTTACTTCTCTTTTATAATTATTAAGATATTTAGTGTTAAATATGTGTATTAGAATAATGATTCCTATTATGTACCAAATTATATATAGTATGGTCTTTACTATTGCTTCTACAATTTGTGATACATTATAACCAAATACACGGAATATGTTACCAAATATATGACTTGTTGTGCCACATATTATAAGCCCTACTATATATAAGATAAAGCCTATACATAACATTTTGAATAAACATTTAAATCCTTCAGCAAAACTCATATTTGTAAACATATTAGTTGTTTTTGTAATGAATTCCATAAATGAATCTTTTGCTTCATTTAGATTCATTCTATTTGATCTACTTGTTTGATTTATATCAGTAACATTATCATTGATTAAATCATCCATAGAACAATCAAATATATTACATATCTGGACAATTTTATCTGTTTCTGGATAAGTATTATTACTTTCCCATTTTGATACGCTTTGTCTAGATACTCCTAGTTTTTCGGCTAGTTCTTCTTGTGATAATCCTTGCTTCTTTCTAAGTTGCATTAATTTTTCTCCAAATTTCATAATATTTCTCCTTTTTTATACATTTATTATAGGACAAATATTGGTTGCATTCTATATAATTTACTTGGAAATTTGTCAACTTTCGGTTGCATAATTCGTTTTTAAGCTATTTTTGGGTTTCCTCTGTCTATTATTTGATCATACCTCTCTCTTGTTGCATCATGTGGTGTTTTTGGAAATTGTTCGGTTATTGGAGGTATTTTTATTTTTGTAGTTTTGATAGTTTCCATGAATCCCCATTTTTCTTCATCATCAATTTCATCTGCGTATACTTTTGCTATTCTTCCATCATTATATTCTATTATTAGATGGTTATACTTCTTTGGTGATGCATTAGCAATATTAGTTATTTCTTGACATGTCTCATAGTATATTTTTTCTTGGACTAAGCCTAGTTCTTTTAATTCTTCTTCGGTGTATACTTTCCCTTTATATGTTGCTCTATGGCCTGTTGTATCATATATTACGTCGTTTGCTGTTTCAATTCTTGTTGTTAGTCCGCTATAATTTTTTAATTTTTGAACTTCTGGAATTTCCTCTTTGGTACATTCATGACTTTCATAATATAATATTCTAACTATGCCTTGTGTATCTATTTGATCTATGTAATATCCTGGTTGTTCTTCTTCTATTGTGACATAGTGGGGGTTATAATAATCTTTTCTAAATCTGTTGAAGTATAGCTTTTCTATTTCTTCATCATTTCTTATTTTGTTAATTAGGAAATTGTTGCTTATTTCTTCTCCATATTTGTTATAGTACATTTTTGATAGTATGGCAAATATCTTTTCGTTTAATTGATCTTCTTCTTCTGGTGTCATATCTAATAGTTCATCTCCTGTTGTTTCAAATAGCTTTAGTAAGTCTTCAGCTTCTTGGGGGGCTAAGTATTTTTTTATTGTGTTTTCAAATGGTTCGTCGTTTTCGTTATAGTTACTTTCTATTATTGGTTGTGGGCCTATTATTTCTAATAATATTTTTAGGTTTTTCACTTCTTGATAATAGCCACTTGTTTCTTTTAGCCCATATTTTGTTTCGAGAAAATATTCTATTGTGTTGTGGTTAGTATCATTATCAGTTTCTCTAAATTCATCTTTAATTATATCTGTTAGGGCCTCTTTTATATAGTAATATTTTGTGTTACCTTGTAATATGTGACCAAATTCATGGTCTACATTTATATAATAAATATCTGATCCTGTTTCTATGTCTTCTCTTATAAACATTATATTTGGATATAATGGGTTTACGTACCCGGTTGGATCTTTTTCTGGATCTCCTTTAAATCTTTTTATTTTGCCGTTTGTTAAACCCTTTCTTAGACTGTTATCATTTCTATCTTTTGATGATTCTATTACAAATCTAAGTAGGTCTTCATTGCTTAGTAATTGTTTTTCATCGTCTGTTAAATGTGGGGTCTTATTAATTAAATCTAAGGCCTCATCTAACGTAATATCCTGTACTAAGTAATATGCGTTAGGTTCAAATGCTCTATTTGTTATTGGGTTATATATAGATAATAATCCCGATGATATTATTAACATTACTGCTGTTTTGCCTATTACTAGCTGGAATTTTTTAACTTCATGGAATGGCCTAATTTTTTTTAATCGGTTTTCAATTTCTTTATTATTTAAGTATGATAGTGCACTTTTTCCGTTTTTGTAAAAGGATTTTGTATAATCTTCTTTTCCGTTTTTGTAGAATCTTTTATTGCCAGCTTCATCTATATATACATCATATTCATCTTGCTTTTCTTTAAATATTAGTTTTGATGATAGTAAATGGGCAACTAAGTTATATATTTCTGCCTCATCTAGAGCTCTAATGCATCCTTTAGTCTCTTCAGTTATACTTATTAATTGTTTGTCATCTTTTTGTTCTAGATAAATATTGTAGGTTTTCTTTTTTTCTTTGATTATTCCAGCTAACATTTATTGCCACCTTCTATTTGTTTTTTTCTAGTTCTTCTTTTTCTAGAGCTTTATAATCTATTTTACTATAAAGGGTTTTTGGGAATTCTTTTCTTACTTCAAATTCTTTTGGTATTGAATATACAGATAGTTCTTTTTTACATAGTTCTTTTAATTCTCTTTTTAATTTAGAATTATCTTTATATCCTTCTTCAAGTAAAATAAAGGCTTTTGGGACGTGCATTTTATAGGGATGAGGTATTCCTATTACACAGGCTTTTTTTACAGCAGGGTGCTTTTCTAACGTTGTTTCTATGACTGCTGGATATACGTTAAAACCTGATACTACAATCATTCTTTTTAATCTTTGGGTGTAATAAACTATTCCATTTGTTGCTATATATCCTATATCACCGGTATGTAACCATATTTTACCATCATCGTGTTCTCTTAACATTTTCTTTGTTTCTTCTTCGTTATTTAAATACCCTTTCATTAAAGTAGGACCATTTACACAAATTTCGCCTTCTTCCCCTATTTCTAATTCTTTACCGGTTTCGGGGTCGCATATTTTATAGGTATTACCTACCATTGGTATTCCAATACTTCCTGGTTCGTTTGTACCTGGGAAGGTATAAGCAGTAGCTGCAACTGATTCTGTCATTCCATAACCTTTTGCGATATTTACATGAGCTCCATGTTTATGTAAGAATTCATTGATTCTGGTTTCGGCTGGTATTGATAAATAATCTCCCCCACTAACAATATATTTTAATTGACTCATATCTACATTATCAAATTTTGGGTTATTCATCATTCCTTCCCATAATGTAGGGACACCTAATATTACATGAGGTTTATCATTTTTCCATATTTTATAAAATCTATTAGCGTCATACTCTGGCATTAAAATTGTTTCTACTTTTAAACATAGTGGTGTATGAACACATACTCCTAAACCAAACCCATGAAAGATTGGTAAGATTGTTACGATTTTATCTTTTGGTCTTACATCAATAACATTTACAGCTGATTGTTGAGCTAGAGCATTAAAACTATAATTTGATATCATTACTCCTTTAGGTGAACCTGTGGTTCCTCCACTATGAAGAATTAAAGCTGTATCATCTTTTTTGACATCTGCTTCAAATTCTTTGGTATAGGTTGATCCTTTTAACATAAAATCTTTCCATTTTATATAATCAGTATCAAACATATTTGGTTTTTTCATTGTTAGTGTTCTGGTTATGGTATACCCTATATTTAAGCCTAATGGCATACTTAATTTAGGTGATACTAATATTGTTTTATAAACTAATGTGTCTTCTAATATATCTTTTATTTTGTCATAATTAAAATCTACTAAAAATAAAAATCTACTTTTATTTTCTTTTAAATAATATTTGACTTGTTCTGGGCTACTTAGAGGGTGAATAATATCTACAATAGCTCCTATTTTATTACAAGCATATATTACATAGATTGCTTCTGGCATATTTGGTAAACAAATAGTTACTATATCTTTTTCTTTTACGCCATAACTTCTTAATGCTCTGGCACAGACATTAATATTATCAAAAAAATCATTGTAATTAATTCTGTTACCGAAGTAATTTAAAGCAATATAGTCTTTATAATCTCCTACTTCATCTTTCATAAAATGATAAATAGATTTATTTGTAAACTTAATTTTTCTTTCTTTACGAGAGTAATAATCTAGCCATGGTTCTTGTTTATGCTTTTTTCTAAATATTTTATTTATTAATCTTTTTATGAATTTCATATTGTTTCTCCTTACTATTGTATATATTTATTTTACTCTTTTTTCTTTATAATGGCAATTTATCTTAAAAAAAGAATTGATTTTTTATCAATTCTTAATTTCTTTTATATTAATTACTTCCGATTCCTTATTATATTTTATTGTTATAGTATCTCCTTCTTTTAAAAATGGCAATTTATTTTTATTGGTTTTGATTGATACTTTATATTTTTGTTCATCTTCATCTTCTAAATAATAATAAGTATTTCCATCTATAATTGCTGTTGTTATGCTTTGAATAGTTATCTCTTTTTCTATATCTGTTGTTGTTTCTTCTTCCCCTATTTCATTTAAATAAGCTTCGGCGGCTTTTTCTATTCCTTTTGAGGAGTCTGTTGCAACTACTTTTTGATAATCCACGACATCTACAAAGGCATACATTTTTACTAGGCCAGCATTATCTTTTAGGGATACTAAATATGTTGGTTTGTTATTTAGATTTATCAATAATGGGAATGTTGAGTTGTACTTCATTTGTTGCACTTGACCTTCAGCCGAATCCATAGCTGAGTACTCTTCAGCACCGGCAACACTATAGTATTTTGTTTCTTTAGTCCTTAGGTTTGTTAAAATAAACCCAATATTAGATTCATCACTAATTACAGAAGTAATTCCGGTATATAAGTAAATATCATTATCTTGAGCTAAATAATTATAACCCGTAGTAGTTTCAACTACACCTTTTTGACTGATAATTGAGTTAATGAATCCTTTTCCGTATCTACCCCAATCTGATACTTGTTCTAGGACTAAATCTGCCTCATAGACATGATCTACCCAGGTAGGAATTTCTGATAGTGAATAGTATTTACTCTTACCATTTATAGGATTAAAAATAATTACGCCGGTAACATCTCTTCTCAATCCTACTCCGGCATATTTCACAACACTTGCTATCCAGTAAGGATTTCCTTCGTTATCTATTTCAAAATTAATGCTTTCTATATTTTTAGTTGGATAAGACATTTGTATTTTTCGATATAAATTTTCATTGAAATAAGCAGAAGGGGCGTACTTTAAACCTTTTTTTAGTTTTATTAATTTAGCTGTACCAGTTGTTGAATTAACTGTTATATATCCTTTTATACCATTTTTACGGTTAGTAAGCCATTTTATAAAGCCATTATATTCTAGTGGGGTAACACGCATTATTTCATCATTATAATTAATCTGAGTATATTGATCTGATACGTCGAATTGGGATACTAATTCACTCATTTGACCCATTGTCCTATCCCCTATTTTTAAAGTAGAATCCCTATCTAGTAATGGTAATTTATTAAAATCTACTTCTTTTATTTCTTCTTCGAATATTCCATTTGTATCTACTTTAATTCTATTATAGTAGGTCTTAGCTTGAAACATTGGTGATAGAAATGAATTCATAATAAAGATAGTTATATAGATAACAGGTATTATTAAAAATATCTTATATGCCTGAAGTGAATTCATAGGTTTTCTATTAAATAATTCATCAATACTTATTCTAATTGTAAAAATTGAATATGATATTAAGAATACTATGATAACTCCTGTTAAGTAGAACCAAAAACCCCATGATGTTATATTAATTGCTGGATATGTTAAATAATACATTACTGCTGAATAAATAATTGTTACTAATATACTTTTTAATATTCCTTTATTTTTCATATAATCACTCCTAGGTATATTATAGCATAAAAACAAGAATTATTATTCTTATTTTACTTCGATATTATTTTCTATTTTATTAAGTTTCGCAATTATTAGTTTATATTTACCTCCATCACTATGGATATTTTGATTCATACTACATGTTTGGAGAATTAATATTTTTGTATTATTAGATAGTGTTGTTTCTTTAAAGTAATTACTTTTATCTTTTAGTTTAATTATGTGTTCTAACCAACTTAGTCCATTAAAATTATTAATATTTACATAATCAAAATCTTTTGTTTCTACATAGCTAGAAAATATTTCATATATATAAATATAATTCTTTGAATATAAATAAATAGTATCATTTTCTTTAAAATAATTTTCATTATCATAATTATTTAATATATCAAATGGTAATTCCTTTTCACCACTATGTCCATAGATTAAGATTTTACGATCTTCAAAAGTTGTTCTGTAATCCATCATTACAGTTCCTTTATAGTTTGATCTTTTTTCGATATCGTGATTTAAATAATATTCATTGTTATCTTTTTGTAATACTGGATAACTAATTACATTTGGTATTACTATATATCCTATTATGTCTTCATTTTGATAATCATTTTGTATTTTTTCTATATCTATTTTTTGAGTAGTGTCTTCTTCTTTGTCTTCTACTATTTTGTTATCTATTATTATTTCTTTTTTTTCTTGATGTGTATTATTCAGTACTATAATAATTCCTAATATCGATATAAATATAATAATCCAATATATTATTTTTTTATTTTTCATACGATCCCCTCAAATTTGTGCTTATTATAACATATTTTCTTGGTAGCGTCAAAAGTAAAAAGAAAATATATTACTTAAAGAGTTAAATGCAACTTTTTAAATGTAATAATATAAGAGTTGCATTTAGTCTTATAATAACTTTTAATATATACCTATCAATTGTTTTCTTATTGGTGTTATGAAAGGAAGAAACACAATGATAAAAACTAGGCTATCTATTGAAGATAGAATATTAATTGAAGAACTATTAAGGCAAAATTATAAGTTAAAAGATATTGCTAGAGCTATTGAAGTTCATAAGTCTACTATTTCACGTGAAATTAAGAATAGAAGAAAGTCTAATGAATCACTAATTGTATGTTATAAAACTCAAAGATATCCTTTTGTTTGCTATAACTGTCCAAAAAAAGTTCATTGTAATAAAAAGAAATATTATTATAATTATAAAGAAGCTCAAAAAGATTATGATAATAAATTAAAATACTCAAGAATTGGTATCGATATGTCTATTGATGAAGTTGAGTATTGGAATGATTATTTTAAGGATAAAATTAAGGATAAAAATCAACCAATTCTTCATATTTTTAAAAATATAGAAAACGAATTTCCAAAATCAATTCAGTCATTTTATAAATATATTCATAAAGGATATTTTTCTAGTATCAATGATGAAATGTTAGCTAGATCATTTAACTATAAACCTAGAAATAAAAAAGAAACTATTAAAACTATTTCTAAAGATAACATAATTAAAAAAGGGCGTAAAATAACTGACTTTGAAGAATACATTAGTAAAAATCCTAATGCCAATATTGTTGAAATGGATACTGTTATAGGTCAATTTGAAGATAAAAAATGCATTATGACACTATATTTTAGAAATTCTAAATTAATGCTTATGTTTCTAATAAAAAAGTATAAACCTTCTGAAGTTACTAAAGTTTTTAATTCAATCAAAGAACTTATTGGAAATGAAAAATTTAAAATAATGTTTGAAGTTATTTTAACTGATAATGGTTGGGAATTTTCCAAACCAGAAGATATCGAATTTAATTATGAAACTGGCGAAAAATTAGTAAATATATTTTATACCGAACCATACTCTTCGTGGCAAAAAGGTGGTATAGAAAGGAATCATGAATTTATAAGATATATAATTCCAAAGGGGATATCATTCGATAATTTAACTAAAAAGAACGTTATAGATATGATGAATAATATCAATAACGTTCAACGTAAAAGCTTAGATTATCAAACACCATATGAACTATTTACACAAAAATATGATATTGATATTTCTAACAAATTTCATCTTAAACGAATCCCAAAAGATGAAATAAATTTAAGCTATAAATTATTAAATAAATAGCTAATAAAAAAGAAAACAATTGATATAAATATTAATATATATAGTTGCATTTAATTTTTGAAAAAATATTCAAAAATCTTTTTAGTGTGCAATAATTTCCTTTTTCATCAACTATTTTACTAAAAATAATTAAAAAATCAAGACATTTTATTGCATTGTGTCTTGATATTATAATACTTTTATAAATGTTGCATTTTACTATTTAACTAACTTATTTTGTGCTTATTTTATATTTTTCTTTACAAAGATTTAGAAATTCTTCATGAGTCATTATTTTTTCTTCATCTAGGTTACTCTTTTTGGCAACACTTTTTAACCTTTCAATATTTTCAGGGGTTGTGATAATAGCAATCAATCTTTCAGGCTCTTCTGTAAAATGAATGGAGTCTACGCCCATCTCTACCATAGTACCTTTAGAACTTATCACCCCTTCAACTTCCTCTTTCTTGGGTATAAATACAAAGACTGCTCCATAGGGATCAATATAACAGCCTCCTAATTCCGCAAATTCTAAACTTACTTGAATATTATATTTATTTGTAACATCTATTTTAGTTGCATATGAGGAAGATTCTACACCTCTTTCTTCAGGGGTTAATAGTCCACCACTTTCGATTATTTCTTCTACTTGGCTTATGTTCTTATTACCATGAAAAACAAGTGCTACATCATCTGGTATTACTTCAGACACTTTTTTAGCAAATTCTTTTATTATATTTTCTCTATCTATTGTATCTTCTGCCATTGGCATTCTTAAATTATTCATTCTACCTCGGCAATTTCTTATTGTGTCCTCTTTTTTACTTATTAGTCTTTTATAGTACTCAATTTTTATTTCATCATTTTCTGTTTCTGATTGTTTTAATTTTTCTTTTAATTCTCTTAATTTTTCTTGGTTTTTTTGAATTAATTCACTACACATTTTCTTTAACTTTTCTATTTTCTCTACCATATTATCTCCTTGAAAAAAAACGTAATTAAATTACGTTTTTTAATTATTCCTACCACCTTTAAAGAAGCATACTATATATAGTAATGTAAGAAATAATCTTCTATTAAATTCTAATCTAAATAAATCCCATTTACTTGCATTTAAGTATTCTTTTACATAGTATCTTTGACTGGTTTTTAATATTTTATACTTTCTAATTCTTGCTATATTTTTATCTATTGTTACAGAATGATTGTGTATTACTTTAACTGTATTATCAAGAGCTATTTTTTTATTAATATCTATTAGTTTTTTTGATAGTATTTGTTCTTCATAATATAAAAAGGTATTTTCATCAAAATAATCTATTTCTTCTAAGATACTTCCTTTTACACAAAATATACAGCCTGCTACTACATCTACAAAAGATAAATCTTTTTGATAATGTTCTTCAGGATAAGTATTTTTAGCTCGAAATTTATCTCCTAATATTGGTAAATTAAATCTTATTTCATCTTTGGCATTTGGCAACTTCCAGCCTCTATTAATGCCTGTTCTTTCTATAATTGTGGGGCCTACTACAACTATATCATCTGTAATATCTTGATTTAATCTTTCAAGATCTTCTTCTTTTGCAATAATAATATCAGCATTAGAAAAGATAATATTACAATTCTTATATTTTTTATTTAAGTATTTAGCTCCTATATTTAAACCAGAAGCATAGCCTTTATTTTCATGGGCTTCTATTAATTCTATTTTAGTATTTTGATATTTTTTTAATTTTTTTACTGAGTCATCTGTTGATTTATTATCTACTACAATTATAGAATCTAAACACTTATAATCTTTTATATTTTCTAATAACTCGATGGTAGTTTTAGCATCATTATAATTAATAATAACCATCCCTAGTTTTGTTCTTTGCATTATACTGTCCTCCCACTGTTTTCATTATAAAGTAAATTAATTAGTAGTGCAACATATATAGAAACTGCTGGGGCGATTAAGACATGCCCCGTTATAAAGGCAAGTAATAATGAAAATATTATACTTATATAGTAAACTTCTTTTTTCTTTTTTATAATGTTAAATAATATATATCCTAGACTACTAATATAAATTATAAAACCTATAATACCATGGCGATAAAAAATATCAAAAAAATCCATTTCTACCATTTTCATTACAATGTCATCTGTTGCATAATTAGATATATATCCAATTCCTAATAATTTCTCTGAAAGGTAACTTTTTTCATAAATTTGATGGGTATTTTTTAAGAAACTTAATCTTTCACTAAAAATCATATGATCTATTGCATTTTTATTATTTATAAAATCATTTACGTTATATATTTGCCAAAACTCTAAATGGACAACAATATTTTTATAAAAATTTGTTTTAGGAATTAATAATACAAAAGTAATTAATAATACTATAAAACTAGTTACAATTATACTTATTAATTTATACTTTTTCTTTTGTATTAATTCTTTTATATATTTAATAAAAAAATAAAATATTAATAATAAGTATAATATTAAAGGCCCCTTTGTACCTATAGATGTAAATAGATAGGTTATTAAAATTATAGATATAATTAATTTTAGATATTTTCTTTTACTATATAAATCATTAATATAAAATATCATTAATATAGATAAAATAGCTCCTATTTCATTAGCGGTATAAAAGAAACCAATGCTTCCTTTTTTAGTTATTGCATATGTAGATAAACCTATTCCTAAGAAATTTGGTATTAATACTCCTAATGTATAAATTATAAATAGTATTTTAAAATTATTATTATTAAATTCTTTTCTATTATCTTTTAATATAGGAATTAATGATACTAATATAATTGGAAAATAAAATGTTTTTAAAGTATTTTTTAATTCATAAGAAAAGGGATTAAAGCCTTTTAAATAGAGTATATTTATACTAAAAGCAATTATATATAATAGTATTAAACTATAATATATAATATAATATTTTTTCTTTTGATTTGTTAAAAATATGGTGTAGTATACTGTATAAATCATAAATAATAAACGTAGGGCTAAACCAATTACAAAAGAATTATTTAATTTAGTTAAAGATACTCCTGTTATCATATCTATGAATGGTTGCATAAACATATAGACTGTTAGTATTTTTAGAGAGTTATTTTTTAAATAATTATTTATTTTTTTCATGTTTCACCACCTATTATTCGGCATCTAATAGCTCTGTTAGTTTTTTTATTATATTATTATTATAATCTTTTAAAGAATCTTGTTTCTTATTTTTCTTTTTAGCTTTTATAATAGATTGTTCTATATCAGTTACACCTTTTATATTATAGCCATTATATTTTTCTATATTTTTGGGAATAAACACTTCTAAGCCTAAAGCTTTGGCTTCTAATAAAACCATCCCTTGGCCTTCATATCTTGAAGTTAAGACAAAACCATCCATCAATTTTTCATATTTAAAAGGATTAGGTGTTTTCTTTATATGAGTAAAATAATCATTAAGTTTATATTTTTCTACTAGTCTTAATATTTGTTTTAATTTATCACCATCACCTATTAAATAGAAATGAATATCTTTACGTTTCTTTATTATTTCTTTATAGTTTTTTAAAAATATATCATAGCCTTTTTGATAACATATTCTACCTACCGATACTAAATTATACTTATTAGGGTCTATTTTAATATCATCTACTTTTTTGTTTGCTAGTTCAAATATTTCATCGGTATTAATTAGATTAGGAATTATTAACATTTCTTTATTATTTATTTTATTTAATTTTTTGAATGGTTCAATTACTCCTTCGCTTACTCCTACAAATTTATCAAAGAATTTATATTTCTTTTTCATAAATAAATGTAATATAAAATATTTAATATTCTTGTTATTTTCTTGATATACATCATTATGAATCCACATTATTTTTGTTTTAGCGGGACATTGAATTGTATTATAAGCTGTTTGAAATTGGTAAGAATCAAAATCTATGGCAATATCATATTGTTTAGTAATAGTACTTATATTTCTTCTATTTATTCTGAAAGCAAAATTAAATGGTATAAATTTAAAAATATATTTATGTTTTTCTAGATATATAATATTTATTTCTTTAGGAATTCTGTCTTTGTAAAAAATATTCTTATTAAAGAGATAAATATCTATTTTATATTTATTTAAATCAATTGTATTAATTATATTTATTAAAGATTTTTGGATTCCACCTATATTTAAATTATCTACAAATATAGCTATTTTCTTCATACTTGAATCACCTTTATTTATCATTATTTTTATTATAACATATATTATGTTTTAATACTTATTTTTTACATATTAATAATACTTGTTTAGTTTGACATGAATCAGTAAATTTGCTATTATATGAGGAAAATGAAAGGAGACTTATTATGTTTTTTATAAATAAACAAAAGAAACCTCTTATTGAACTACCAGAAGGAGCAGACTTTTATGATGAAATTTTTATATATGGAAAGAAAATTTATGATACTATTATGGGAATAGTTAAGGATAATGAAAATGGGGATAAGGATTATTATAATAATGCAACTATTCTTGTAGGTGGTTGTATTGTTTCTATTCCTTTAAATAAAAGGTTTCCTAACCTTGAATTTTATATAAATTGCCCTGATAGTGATACTATAATTAATTTTACTTTAGGATTTAATAATCTCAAGCCTGGAATGGGTTTTAGGATACTCTATTCTAACTTTCCTACTTCACGAATTACTCCTGTTTCTTTTGGAAGTTTAAAAAATCCTTTTACCTCTCTTGATGTTGAGGAAAAAGATTTTATTAGAAAAAGTATGCTAGAAGCAGTTCCAATAGCAGAACAAGCCCGTTATTTAAAAGGAAATACGCAAATTTCTTGGAATTATAATAAAAATGGTAGAGCTAAATATTTTACTAAAGCTATGGAATATATACAACAGATTGACCCTGAGAGGAAAGTTTTACCTGCTGTTGAATATGCTGTAAATGAAGTTGCAAAGTGTAGTATATTTAGTGAAAGTGAATACAAAGATAAAGTTGATTCCTTTAAGACTATTTTAACTCAAAAAGTAATGGAGGAATTAAAGAAGGGAAATCAAGCTTCTATTTCTACTGGTCAACATC
>JAEEGL010595130.1_pt1 | contig 13822 bp, 13 predicted proteins | sample 9134231 | NCBI WGS metagenome assembly JAEEGL01 (sample SAMN16246548, study PRJNA631951) | gut metagenome | biome: gut microbiome; feature: rumen; material: fiber-attached | host: Bos | place: Iran: Karaj | collected 2018-10 | reverse complement strand
TACCGCAGCGGGGACAGTAAGGCACGATCTTAAAGCCCTTGTAGAGCAGGTTCTTGTTCCAGATCTCTTTAAGCGCCCACCATTCGCTCTCGATGTAATTATCATCATAGGTAACGTAAGGATCGTCCATATCAGCCCAGAAACCGACGGTGCCGGAGAAATCCTCCCACATTCCCTTGTATTTCCAGACGCTCTCCTTACATTTCTTTATGAAGGGCTCGAGGCCGTACGCCTCGATCTGGTCCTTACCATCAAGGCCCAGCATCTTCTCTACTTCTATCTCTACAGGCAGCCCGTGAGTGTCCCAGCCGGCCTTACGGGGCACCTTATAGCCCTTCATGGTCCGGTATCTGGGGATCATATCCTTAATGACACGGGTAAGCACATGCCCGATATGGGGCTTGCCGTTGGCCGTAGGAGGCCCGTCGTAAAACATGTAGGTCGGGCATCCTTCGCGCTCGGATATGCTCTTCTTGAAAATATCCTTATCTTTCCAGAACTGCTCGATCTCTTTTTCCCTTGCCACGAAATTCTGATCCTTGGCTACCTTCTTGTACATAAATCTTTCCTCCCGTATATATTTCCTCTCCCCGGTACCTTAAGGATCCGCCAAAAAATGATCCTTATCCACCTGAGAAAAGGATATAAAAAACCACCCGCCCCGTTTAACGGCCGGGTATTTTTCTATCCTGTGATCTTATAAGCGTAGATTATAAAGCGAAAAGCCTTATAAAGTCAAGCATTATCGGCAAGCGGGAACATGCCGGCGCAGGGATCCTCACTTATCCTTTAAGGTGTTTATCTTCTCTATATAGATAGGCCTGTGCTTGAGCTCCATATAGATCCTGGCAATATACTCACCGATCACGCCCAGCAGAGTTATCAGTACTCCGCCAAAGAAAAGTATCAGAAGCACTATTGTACCGAAGCCGGATCCGTTATTCTCAGGATACCTTATAGCCTCATACACCAGATAGACGGCGTATATCACCGCAAAAAATACTATGATGCTGCCGAAATATATCACTGCCCGCAGCGGCGCCGTGGCAAAAGCGATAAAACCGCTCAATGCATATTTGACCAGCCCGAAGAAATTCCACTTGCTCTTTCCCGCAAGGCGTTCCACATTCTCATACGGTATCCACTTGGTCTCAAAGCCGACCCAGCTCATTATACCCTTGGAAAAACGCTCACGCTCGGTCAGCAGCAGTATGGAATCCACCATCTGCCTGGTCATCATACGGTAATCCGACCCGCCCTGGACCAGGTTCATCTCGGTCATATGATTGATAGTCCCATAGAACATCCTGGAAAAGGCGCTTCTGATCACGGGCTCGCCTTTACGGCTCACACGCCTGGCTCCGCAGCAGTCATAGCCTTCTTCTATGCCTTTGATCATCTCGGGTACTATGGCCGGGGGATGCTGCAGATCCGCATCCATAAGCACCACCATATCACCGCTGCTGTTCTTAAGCCCGGCGTAAATGGCAGATTCTTTTCCGAAGTTACGGGCAAAGGAGATATACTGGACCTTATCGCCTTCAGACTCTTTTAATTGTTCAAGTTCCCTTAAGGTTCCGTCGGTGCTGCCGTCATTTACGTAAAGAAGCGACCAGCTGTAGTCCGAAATACCGGCGAATACTTTTTTCACCTCTTCGTATAAAGGCCTTATGCATGGCTCCTCGTTATAACAGGGAACTACTATCTCTATATGCTTCAAATCACATGTCCACCTTTTGAATCGTATTCTATCATGCCTTATTTATGCGGTCAAACTAAGCCTCAGCGCTGCACGGTGACTGTTACGAGCCCATCCCTTACCAGTCCGTAATAATCGGCTGCCTCTATCGCCGTGGCTCTTTCAGTCTCAAAATCATATCCGCTTTGGATACGGTCCGCAACCCCTATCAGGTTCATGGGATCTGCCAGTACATTCTTTAAACTCTCCGATACACGCACATCCCTGAAATACTTTATGGGCGCCAGAGTGCCGTCATCGCTGTCGGATATACCGTTGTCGTCGTAATTAAAAGCTTCCTCCACACTGACGCTTCCGTTTTCGTACTTAAGAAAGAGCGTAATAAAATACCCCTGGCCGCCAAACTCTTCCTTATAGACAGACAAATAAGGTTTATAAGCCGCAGTGCCCGAATTGGGGATGAACTTCATCATCAGATAAGGCCTGCCGTCCTGTCCTATGGAGTATATCTTTCCCTCTCCGTAATGCATGTCTCCGTCGATCACCATAAGTTCAGGCAGGGCGTCCGAATCAAAATGGATAAGCGCCAGTCCGTTATTTGTATACTGCAGCGGAAGACGGTTACGTATCATGTCTTCATAGTAGGCTGCTCCCTCCGGCTCCTCTTCAAGGAACACATCTTTGGGCAGGGCTTTCACCACCACATTCCCGGCGCCGTGCTCGTTAACGCCGTCATCGCTTCCCTTAAGTATCACTTTTCCGTCGGATGCCGTTTCGCCGGGCTGTACTTTCTGTATGTATTCTGCCCGGGCGCTCATATCAAGCTCCACCGGTTCTTTGCCGCAGCCGCAGAGCAGGGCAGCCGTTATAGTTATCAGTGTTATGAGTCTTAAAGCTTTCATTATCACATTCTCCTATGAGAATACCAGCAATATGATATCAGCAATATATATCAGTGTAAATGCACCACCCGCACCGGCTAAAAAGACCGGGTATGCTATCCTGCCCACAGCGGCAGCGGACAGTTTTTCATCGAGCTTAAACTTTACCAGGCATACAGCCAGCACGAGCCCGGCGATACTTATCAGTATTCCCGCCGTCTGATACGGCAGATGATATCTGATCGTCAGCTCATATACGCCCTCTTCATCGGGAAACACCACAGCCATAAACCCGCCGTATACACTGACGGTCTCTGCCTTTTTTCCGTTAAGGCTGCATTCAAATCCTTTTATGTTATTGAGCGGAAGGAACAGATACTTTCCTTCACCTTTATATTCTACACGACAGCTTAAAGTATTGCCATGCATTTTAAGTTCACTTATACTGTCTCCGGTCTTTTTATCCAAGAGGCTGTTAAGGCTTAAGAAAGCTATGATCCCGCCATCCGGTGCGCTGATCTCTATATCCCCGCTAAATATGCCCAGGGTGCTGATCTGACGTGCATGAGCCTTGATGCTTTCACCGTTTACGCTAAGCTGCATATCGTTATCACTCATGCCTTCATAATAAAACAGGCTTTCATCCTCAGCATTAAGCTTAAGCGTCTCACCCGGGCCGGTCTCTTTAAGTGTAAAAAGTTCCTCCCCAAGGATATCCTTAGCCATCTTCTGCTGGTTCTTAAGCGCGCCCTCTCCGGCTGCATCCGCATTTTCCAAAAAAGCGCCAAACGGTGCAGTGTACAGACATTCGCTGATGTTTACGTTTCCGGCCTTTGCATACGGTTTGTAGAGCCGCTCATCGGCATCATCCTCCGTTATCGCGTAGCGCGTCCCCAGCACGGCATCCGAAAACACCGTACCGCCTCTGCCGTATAAGGCCGATCCGTCATGCTTATACCCCAGGGCATCGCATTCACTCTGGCATACTGCCGGGATGATATGTATCCAGTTTTCCTGCGAAGCCACGCGCGATACCAGCGTATAATTAAGCTGAAGCTTCCCTTTCTTATCTGCCAGGCGCATCGCGGGATCTGCCCCGCCCATCAGCGTATGCAGCGAATTCTCTGCCGCATATAATGCCTTCTTTCCGTAACCGAGCTCCGCGCGCTTCATGCGGTATGCACACAGCGGTATCAGCGCTGCCGCCGCTGCCACGGTAATGATGACAGCCGCCTTTTTTCCGCAAAGAGCTTTTGGCCATTTTATATCCTCAAGCAGCATCGCTATGAGCATCAGCATGACAAAGACCGGCATATAACCGCCGCGCAGCGGGAAACATATATACTCCCCGCCCTGCCAGAAATAATGGATGCTTTCTATGACAAGGGGCAGCATGAGCATAAGGGCAAATATAACAGTCCCCGCAATTTTACGCCTTATGGGCTTTTTGCTTATTAGCCTGAAAATGATAAGGATCACAGCCACCGCGCCGTATATAAGGCACGATCCCATCAGAAGCAGCTTCTGGGCATCATAGGTATGATCGGGATGAGCATTTGAACGCAGTATCTGTTTTATCTGGTAGATGATATTTCCGGACACCCTGGCAGTGTCACCCACCAGCGCTGCTGCCGGCAGCAGGATGATGCAGCTTATCATCGCCGCAGCTATGCTGCATAACGCCAGTCTTATCAGTGCACTTGTCTTTTCTTTCTTTTCCATGCCGGAAAAAATAAGATACAGCGCGGTAAAAAAGATAAAGAAAAGCACAAGCATATAATCCTGCTGTATGCAGATCAGCAGCGATACGCTAAGCAGGACCATATATGGAAGTCTGCGCATCCCCTTAAGGAGCGCCACAGCCTCACAGACCAGAAGCGGCAGCAGGATGGCCACATCCACCCACTGTGAAAAATACAGATAATGTATACTCCAGCTGTTAAACACATAAGCAAGCGATAATATGATCACCAAAGATGAAGGACGTTTTTTTCCTCCCAGCCGCCTTAACGCATATCTGAAAGAAAAAGCAAGCAGTACCATACGCAGCAGGCTCATGATATTTACCGAATAGAGCACAGCGCTGCGCGGGATGAAAAGATATACTATATTGAGCGGACTGAATATGCCGAAATGGATAAAGGATCCTACAGGCGATACACCAAAGGATGTATACCAGTCAAAGGAATAAGCCGCTTTAGCATGCAGCATATCCCAGAGGTAATAAAGCTCCGGTATATGCTGTCTGTATCCGTCGTCGCCTTCCAGCACCAGACTGCCGAAGGGCCACGCCCCGTGGATAGCAAACGATATGAGCCCTGCTGCCAGCACAGCCGCAAAAAGCAGCACAGCCTCTGCATAATGACTCTGCTCTCTGCTGTCAGACTGCCTTCCGGACTTTTCTTTTTTTTTGCTGTTTGCCTTATCAGCCCCCATTACCGGAGATCGCCCTTTCTGCAATACTCTTTTAAACCTGTATTTTACCACAGTTCTCTTCCTGCCGCCACATCTGCATCTGCAAAGCGGCTTCTCTTGAATAATCTCCCATATACTGTATAATGCAATAGTCACCGTAAATAAATGCGGATGCATCCGTCATCTGTCATTTGCAGCATGCCGCATAACAGGTCATCTGATAGTATCGCAATAAGCGGCATTTGTTCAACAGGAGGATCTGCCGTGAAAGAATTCCGTCTTGACCTGTGGAAACCACAGGAATACACCTACGAAGCAGCATACGGCTTTATGCCCAATGTTCATGCTTACCTGCATGATGAGGATGACAGTCCCAGAAAATGCATGATAGTTGTCCCCGGAGGCGGCTACTGCATGCTGGCTGCGCATGAGGGCGAGCTGCCGGCTATGGAATACTACCGCATGGGACTGAACGTATTCGTTCTTACTTATACCAACGATATCACCATGTGCGTCCCCTTAAAACGCCAGCCCATGGAGGATATCTCAAGAGCCGTACGTTTAGTCAGGAAAAATGCTGCCGCATACAATATCCATGCAGATAAACTCCTGATATGCGGCTTTTCGGCAGGCGGTCATGTATGCGCCAGCCTCTGTACGCATTTTGATGATATCACGGATCCCGATCCGGAATTAAACGATATATCAAACAGGCCTGACGGCGCTATTCTGTGTTACCCTGTGATAACCTCCGGAAAATATACACATATCTATTCCATACAGGCGCTGCTGGGCTATGAACCCACTGAAGAAGAGCTGGAATACTTTTCCCTGGAAAAACAGGTCAGTGAAAATACGCCCCCCTGCTTTTTATGGCAGGCCGCAGATGATTTTGCCGTCCCCGTTGAGAATACCTATCTCTTTGCAAATGCATTAAGAGAAAAGGGAGTTCCCTATGCACACTACGTTTTCCCCAGGGGCGGGCACGGTCTTTCCGTTGCAAGTGATGAAATGTTCGCCGGCTGGCACGGCGGAGAATATGTCAGCGAACAGCTGGAGCGCGCCCTTGAACACATCAAGGCCGGTACCGAAGTAAACATGAACGAAAAGCGCCACGCCGAGCTCATGCAGCAGTTCTTCCCTGAAGAACCCACCACCCCTCCGGCACCTCCTGCCTTTAAGTCCGGCTCCAATCCGTTCGAAGATGTCCACAGCTGGCTTATGCTCTCACGCGTATGGTTTGAACGCTTCCTGTAAAACTTTTGGCGCGAGCCGCCGGTCAGCTTTAGCTGACATCTTCCTTTTCGGCGGCTCTGCGCAATCGAGTAGGGAAGACGAAGTCGCACCCTGCTCGCGCGCGGGTCGCCGGTTGCCGCTAGGCAACGTTTTCCTTTCGGCGACCCTGTGCATAAAAAAAACCGCTCCGGTGATCCGGAGCGGTTTGTCTGTGAAAATCCTTATTTAATTACTGCCTTCTCAAAACTACGGCTTAGTCTGTCACGTAAGGCATAAGTGCAACGTGACGGGCACGCTTGATAGCCAGGGTCAGCGCACGCTGATGCTTTGCACAGCAGCCGGTAACGCGTCTGGGTAATATCTTTCCGCGCTCAGACACATACTTCTTAAGCTTCGCGGGATCCTTGTAGCTTATCTCATTGTCCTTACCGCAAAAAACACAAACCTTTTTGCGTCTGCGAATGCCAGTGCCCACTCTTCTCCTGGGTGCATCGCCCTTATCAGACTCTCTGTTAAATGCCATGATCTTTCCTCCTGTTTATCTGCAAAACCTCACATCAGGACCCAAACGGCATCTCGTCATCAATGCCTTCGGCAATATTCATGAACCCGTCATCTCCGTCAGGTGCAGGACCGGCATTTGAGTAGCTTCCGCCACCGCCATTTCCGCCGCCGTTTGCATTCTTGCTCTCGGCGAACTCGTGATCTTCTACCACAACATCGGTGGTATAAACCTTCTGACCGTCCTTATTGGTATAACTGCCTGTCTGGATACGGCCTGTAATGGCAACCTTTGTCCCCTTACGAAGATACTTTTCAGCGAACTCTCCGGTCTTTCCGAATGCCACACAGCTGATAAAATCCGCTGTCTGGTCACCATTGGAACCGTTTCCTCTGTTGAATCTCCTGTCAACCGCAAGAGTATATCTTGCAACTGCCATGGGAGAATCGCTGTTCTGTGAATATCTTACATCCGGGTCTTTTGTGAGACGTCCCATTAATATTACTTTATTCATTTTTCAATCCCCTTTTCTTTATGCCTCGTCTTGTCGAACGCATAAATAACGGAGCACGTCTTCCCTGAGTCGAACTTTGTTCTCGATCTCTGCGGGTGCGGTGCTGTCCGCTTCGAAGTGGATGAAATAGTAGAAAGCTTCGCTCTGATCATCGATCTCGTATGCAAGCTTCTTCTTACCGCCGTCCTCTACATCAGAGATCACGCCGCCATATCTTTCGACATAGCTCTTGCATTTCTCGACGGTAGCATTTCTCTCTTCCTCTTCGACTTTAGCGCTGACAACAACGGCTAATTCGTACTTGTTCATGCTACTTTTACCTCCTTATGGTCTGACCTGCGCTAGACAGGCCGAATGGCCCCTGTTTTCCAGGAGCAAGGATATTTCACGGAGCTTCATAATAACATGAGGGTTTGATCTTTGCAAGCATTTTTTTAAAAATATGGATTTAAGCCGGTGTATATAGTAAAATAGCATCCTATGAAGCTTATACTGATCTATCAGGGCATTGATGCCAAAAAAAATATCGAATACATAAAGCTTTACGAAGACGAATGCAAACGCCGTGGTCTGGAATTCTCCCTCCGTATAGCGGATGCTCCGCTCTGCAGCGGGACTAAGGACTTCTCATGGCTCATTGAGGGCTGCTCCCCGGCGGAAGATATCTTCATCAACCGCTCAAGATATGCGCAGATCACACATTTTCTGGAAGAAAAGGGATATAGAGTCTACAACAATTCCCTTGTGGCCGAACTGGGAAACGACAAGCTGCTGGCCATAAGATACATGCAGGCGCGTGGCATCCCGGTGATGAAGACTTACACCTCGCCGCCGGAGGTTTATCCCTTTGTGGCCAAGACCATCGACGGACACGGCGGGAACGAAGTGTTCCTGATAAAAGATGAAGCACAGCTTAAGAAGACGCTCTCTGAGCTTGATGGCCGGAAGGTGATATACCAGGATTACTGCGATACCCCCGGCAGTGATAAACGTGTGTACATCGTCGGAAACAAGGTTGTAGCTGCTATGCTGCGCATAAGCGATACGGATTTCCGCAGCAACTATTCACTGGGAGGGAGAGCGGAGGTTTCGCCGCTTACGCCGGATGAGGCGGAGATCGTCGATAAGATACTGGCGGCACTTGACATAGGACACGCCGGCATAGACCTGATATATCACAACGGCCGCCCCGTCTTCAACGAACTCGAAGACGTTGTGGGCAGCCGTATGCTGTACCGTTATACGGATATTGATGTGGTAGATCTGTTCGTGGAATATATTCTGGCTAATGCCTCATGATGACAACGGCAGCTATTATTTAAAGAAAATCTGCAGCGCGTGATAAAGATCCAGCTGCCATGCCTTCATATCATGTACCCCTCCCGGGATAATAAAGAAATCGTAATTCTTTCCCTGCTCAAGATAAGGACATACTGCAACGGCTTTTTCCATGATATCCTTATGCTCGGCATATGCGATATCATCCGTACCGTTGGCACAGAACATGTAGTCCAGCCTATAACCCTTCTTATCGCCCTCTTCCAGCGTAGTGCATATACGCTTAACTTCCTTTTCGTGATCTCCGAAAGGTCCGCAGCAGCCCGAAAAAGGCCCGAACCATGAAAAGATATCAAAGTTGTTGTAAAAAGCCGACCTGTATGTGGTCATGGATCCCATGGATAATCCGGCAAATGCACGGTGTCTTCTGGTCTTTACCAGATTCTCATCCGATACATCACCCCCGCAGTATGTTGAATACTTCTTCTCTATACCGGGGATCAGGTCCTTACGCAGTTCCTGATAGAACTGCTCTGTCCTCTCATCGATAATGCCCTCTTTATCTTTTTCACTCCTGTAGAAAGTGGGCGTTACTATGATGAGCGGCTTACACAGACCCTTTGCTATCATATTATCAAGTATGGTCACGGTATCGGGAAAGAGCTTAAACCACCACTCTTCCGTGAAGTTGCCGCCATGCATCAGATAAAGGATGTCATACTTTTCTGACGCATCATAGCCGCAGGGAAGATAGACCCAGGCCCCTTTGTGTATCGGCTGCGAGTCTCCCTCATCATAAGTGAAGGAATCGTACTCAAAGCGCTCTACCGTTCCTTTCTGTGCACATTCCTCAAGCATTTCCTTTGGCATTTCATAAACATAGTCCATTGTGGTCCCCCCTTGATCTTTATAATGTTGCAAGCCGCGTTTTGCCGTATTCAGGCATTTGCGCGGTCATTTACTATATACTCCAATATCGCTTCCGCTGCGTTTACTCCGGTGCAGTCATACAGGTTTTTAAAATGTGCGTTTGAGTTTACTTCGCACAATACCGGCTCCTCACCGGGGCCGAAAAGTATATCCACTCCCGCAAAATCCAGTCCCAATGCCCTGCAGGCTTCCACGGCCATCTCCGCCCGGGCAGGCGTTACCGCAGCCGTATAGTCTGTCGCAGTACCGCCGTTTGTGATATTTGCGCGGAAATCATTCCTGTTTTCTCGAAGCATCGCGGCCACGATCCTGTCTCCAACCACCTGCAGCCTTATATCCCTGCCTTCCGAAGAAGCTATATACTCCTGGATGATATAAGGCCTGTCCCCGCAGTCCTTAATACACGATATAAGCTCATCTTCGCTTCCTGCGAGCCTTACCTGCTGCCCAAAGGAGCCGAAGGCTTCCTTGATCACACAGGGAAATCCGATACGCTCACTCACAACGAGCGGCAGATCTTCATCGAAAAGACCGTCCGCATGAAACTTCTTCGGCGAGATAATGCTTTTGGGCTGTCTGATCCCCGCATGCTCACATGTAAGCCAGGTAAGCGTCTTATCATCGCAGAGCTCTATTGCCTTTGCCGGATTGTATACTCTTATGCCCTGCCTCTCTATCTCGCAGGCCAGGCGCACATCCTTATCCCAGAAGAGGACGAAATCCGGCCTGTCCTTAAGCTTATATCCGCATTCTGCCAGTCTAAGCCAGGCCTGTGAATTACTGATACGCTCAAGATCCACATCAAAAGGAGCTGCTGCTGCCATAAGCAGCGCAAACAGCTCCTCAAACTTTTCCGTTCTTACAAAATGATTAACTACCAGCCAGCCCTTCATCAGATCTTTATCTGTGAGAATATCTCACCAATCTTTCCATGTATTGAATAATCCGCAACCGAATCCCTTGCAGTCGCATCATAGTTTATAAGAACCAGTTTCTTTCCGCGATAATAATCGATAAGTCCGGCTGCAGGATATACCACAAGACTGGTCCCGCCTATTATCAGCATATCCGCATCCATGATGGCACGGATAGCGCCATTCATCGTGTCAGAGTCAAGCCCCTCTTCGTAAAGCACCACGTCGGGCTTGATATCGCCGCCGCAGGCATCACATTTGGGGATCCCGTCTGACTTATAAAGATACGAAGCGCTAAAGCCTTTGTGGCAGGATTGACAGTAGTTACGCAGTACGCTTCCGTGCAGCTCATACACTGTTTTGCTGCCGGCTGCCTGATGAAGACCGTCGATATTCTGTGTGATCACAGCCTTAAGCTTGCCCTTTTTTTCAAGCTCCGCCAGCGCCAGATGCGCTGCATTGGGCTTTGCGGGATTCTCCCCGCAGGTGCATTCCAAGAGCTTATCCTTGTAAAAATCAAAGAATTCTTCCTTGTGGGTCACAAAGAAACTGTGTGAGAGCATTGTCTCCGGAGGATATTTAAACTTCATGTGGTACAGACCATCAACGCTTCTGAAATCCTTGATGCCGCTTTCGGTCGAAACACCGGCTCCACCGAAGAAAACTATGTTGTCGGAACCGTCTATGAGTTCCTGGAGTCTGCTGATGTCTATTTCCATGTGACTACCTCCTTTTTTATGCAGTGACTTCTTTTTGGATGACAAAGACTACAGTTCAGCTATATCTTCCTGGGTAAGTACCCTGATGCCGGCGCGCTCAAGCGCCACTTCTGCTGTCTTATGGTCGCTGACGCGGAATATCATATATGCCTTCTGGGGTTCCTTACCTGCCGACAATGCATAGATATACTCCAGATTTATCGAAGCCTCGGTAAACACTTTAAGGACCTTATTAAGCCCGCCCGGTGTATTGGGAACCTCAACGATAACTACGCTGGTAAGTCTGTTTATATATCCGGCGTCTTTAAGCACTGTTGTAGCGCTGTAGGGATCGTCAACGATTATCCTTACTATGCCGAAGCCGTCTGTTTCGGCCAGCGACACCGCACGCATGTTTATGTTGTTCTTTCCCAGTATATCCGTCATCTCATCCAGTCTGCCGGTCTTATTCTCAAGAAAAATGGAAATCTGCTTTACGCTCATTTAGTAACCCTCCCGGTATAATAATGTATCTTTCAGATCTTTCTGTTATCTATTACCCTGACTGCCTTGCCTTCGCTTCTGGTTATGCTCTTGGGCGCGACCAGTGTTACCTTTGCCTTGATGCCCAGCATGCTTAAGAGCCCCTTGACCAGATCGGCCTGACGCTTGTTTATCTCCTTGATATCATCGGTGAACATCTCCGGAGTCATCTCAACATGTACATCCAGGGTATCGGTATTGTTCTCACGGCCTACGATGATCTGGTAATTTGCCTGATAGCCGTTCTCCAGAAGCACGGTCTCGATCTGGCTGGGGAATACGTTCACGCCGCGGATGATGAGCATATCGTCGGTACGTCCCTTGGGTTTCTCCATCTTGATAAGGGTACGTCCGCAGCTGCACTTCTCACGTTTCAGCGTGCAGATATCACGTGTACGGTAACGGATCACCGGGAATGCCTTCTTATCGATCGCGGTAAATACCAGTTCGCCCTGAGTTCCTTCAGGAAGCACTTCCTCAGTATCGGGATCTATTATCTCAGCGATAAAGTGGTCCTCATTGATATGCATGCCTGACTGGGCGCTGCATTCGAAAGCCACGCCGGGGCCGGAAAGCTCTGTAAGTCCGTAGATATCATAAGCCTTGATGCCCAGGGTATTCTGGATCTCGCGGCGCATTTCCTCACTCCATGCCTCAGCGCCGAAGATACCTGCCTTTAAGGGGATATCATCCGGAGTGAGCCCCATTTCCTTCATGCTCTCTCCCAGATATGCTGCATATGAAGGAGTGCAGCAGATAATGGTAGCATTCAGATCACGTATGAACATGATCTGGCGGTCCGTATTACCGGAGGATGCCGGAATTGTCATACAGCCAACCTTATGGGCACCGCCGTGCAGTCCCATACCGCCTGTGAACAGACCGTAACCGTATGATACCTGGCACACATCTTCATCACTGCCGCCTGCCGCAACGATCGCTCTTGCACAGCAGTCTTCCCACAGATCGATATCGCCCTGTGTATAATAAGCAACCACACGCTTGCCCGTGGTACCGCTGGTGGAATGTATACGTACCACATCCTTCAGCGGTACGCCCAGCATTCCGTAGGGATATGAATCCCTCAGATCATACTTGGAAATAAAAGGCAGCTTATGCAAATCATCAACGGATCTTATATCATCCGGTGTTACTCCCTTTTCTTCCATTTTCTTTCTGTAGTAAGGCACATTATCCCAAACATGCTTTACCTGCTCCACAAGTTTTTTGCTCTGTATCTCACGTAAAGTCTCCTCTGAAGCACATTCGATCTCTTCATGAAAATAACGCTCCAATGGTCTTACCTCCATATATTTAATATTTTTAAAGTATATCACAGTAATATATCAACTGCAAAGAAATATTGATATCAACTTTTCCCTGCGCCGCGGTAATACTCGTGCACCAGGCTTTTATACCCCCATTTTTTCATATCTTCATAACTGATACGGTAATTGCCTTTATAATGCCTGCCGCTCACGCACCAGCGTACATACTGCTGCATATAGGCATCCAGCTCTTTTAAGCTCTTATCGGTAGTGATGTTTGGGAAAAACCACCTGCTCCAGGAAAAAGTATCATCTTCGGAATGCACATAAAGCTTGTGGTTCATTGCCGTGATAAAGCCCTTGGCACCGCGCTCGGGAGGCAGTTTCCTGCCCGTGCACCATCTGCGCAGGGCGTGGGCTTTACGCCTCATCTTATCCTTTAATTTGGTCATGGTCATCGTGGAAATATCAATGCAGTCTTCGGATATCGCAAATCCGAGATACTCTATGGGATCACCCGGCCCGTATGTGTTAAGCTTACTCATATTAAGCTTAAGTCCGTCAGCCTCAAGCCTTTCAAACAGGGCTTCTTTGGCATTTTCAAGCTTTTCCCTGCTGCCGGCACATATGAGTATGTCATCGGAGTATCGCATATACAGAAGATCTTTATCCTCAAAGAAACGGTCTGTTTCAGTCAGATATACATTTGCAAAGAAAGGCGCAACGGGAATACCGGCCATAGCCCCGCGTTTCATTTCAACTGTATTTCCTGCAGAGTCTATGGCTTTGTCAGCCGTAAGCATCTTTTCAAAAAGAGTATAAAGCCTTTGATCGTCTTTTTTCAGGAAAGAAAGACGGCTTAAGAGTTTAGCGGTATCTATGGAATTGAAATAGTCGCTGATATCGGCTTTAAGACTGTATACCTGCGATCCCCTGACTGCTTT
>JAEEGL013714999.1_pt1 | contig 13823 bp, 15 predicted proteins | sample 9134231 | NCBI WGS metagenome assembly JAEEGL01 (sample SAMN16246548, study PRJNA631951) | gut metagenome | biome: gut microbiome; feature: rumen; material: fiber-attached | host: Bos | place: Iran: Karaj | collected 2018-10 | reverse complement strand
GAGAAGGTTCCAGAAGAGAAGAAGACAAAAGAGCCTTGGACAAAGGGCGTTCAGATCTTCGCTATGGGCGAGCAGCTCTATCAGAGAGGAATGTATTCCGACTCCATCCCTGCTCTCAAGCAGGCTGTTAAGTTCTGGTCAGGTCTTATTGAGTGATCAGTAATTCTAAATAATTAATGCTCAGAGGCAGACTTAACAAGTCTGCCTTTTTTATGCTATAAAATATCTGGAGATTATATGGAACCGACCAGCATTACAAATATTGACACCGCCTTCTGCAAGCGTCTTTCTATTTTCTTTGCAGATATTGATGATACTATAACCACCCTTGGCAAACTGCCGGCCACCACCTTCGACGCCATGTGGGAACTGAAGGAGAACGGCATCAAGTTCGTCCCTGTCACAGGCCGCCCCGCCGGGTGGTGCGACATGATAGCCCGGATGTGGCCGGTGGCCGGAGTTGTGGGCGAGAACGGTGCTTTCTACTATTCCTATGACGAGGCAAACCGCAAGTTCATACGCCGCTATGTGGACTCAGACGAAAAGCGTGCCGAATCGAGAAAGCGGCTCCAGCACCTGAGGCAGCGGGTCCTGAAGGAAGTGCCCGGCTGCGGCATTGCATCGGACCAGGAGTTCCGCACTGCAGACCTGGCCATAGACTTCTGCGAGGATGTGAAGCGGCTGCCTCAGGAGCAGATCGACAGGATCTGCCAGATAGCGGCAGAGGAAGGGACCACCGCCAAGGTTTCCAGCATCCACGTCAACTGCTGGTACGGCGACTACGACAAGGTCTCCTGCTTCAACACATTCATAAACGACTTTACAGGCAAGACCCTGGAGGACCTGCAGGAGGAGATCATCTTCGCAGGAGACAGCCCCAACGACGAGCCTATGTTCAAGGCGCTGCACCACTCCATTGCAGTGGCCAACATAAAGAACTTCCTAGACCAGATAACCTACAAGCCAAGGTACATCACCCGGAAGGAGTCGGGAGAAGGCTTCTACGAGGCGGTGCAGCTTATCCTTAAGAAGAGGAACAGCTAGGGTCATGACATTATCCGATCTTATTATCACAGGTCTTTTATCCATAGCACCTATCTCCGAGCTCAGGGGGGCAATCCCCTTTGCCCTGGCCAAGGGAATGCCGGTAATATGGGCCTATCTTTTCTGCGTCTCCATGAACTTTCTGGCCAGTGTCCTGGTGCTTATATTCCTGAACACCTTCCACAGGCTGTTCTACCATATCAGCTTATATAGAAGGTTCTTCGACTCTTTCATCGAGAAAGCCCGGAGAAAGGTGGGGGCCGAACTGGACAAGTACGGCACCTGGGGCCTTACAGTATTTGTGGCCATCCCCCTGCCGGTCACCGGCGCCATAACCGGCACATTGGGAGCATGGGTGCTGGGGATGAAGAAAAGGCAGATACTCCCGGCGGTCCTGGCAGGTGTAGCAATCGCCGGCATCATTGTTTCGATTATCGCCTACTACGGAATCGAGGCATTCTCCTTCTTTACAAAGCAAGTGTGACATCATGATAGACTTAGAGCATAAACTTAATCCCCAGCAGTGCCTCACCGCCCGGGAGACCGAAGGAGCCTTCCTGGTGATTGCCGGTGCCGGCAGCGGAAAGACAAGAACCATCACCTACCGCATCGCAAACATGCTGGACAGGGGCATCCCCCAGTCTGCAATCCTGGCCCTCACCTTCACAAACAAGGCGGCCAGGGAGATGGCCGACCGGGTGAAAGACTTGGTGGGAAGAAAGCTCCCCATGCTCACCATATCCACATTCCACGCCTTCGGAGTAAAGGTGCTGCGGGAGAGCATAAGCCACCTGGGCTACAAGGAGAACTTCAGCATCTACGACCAGGCCGACAAGATGGCGCTTATTAAGGAGACCGCAAGATCCCTGAAGATAGACCCGGCCGACCTTAATCTCTACGACCTGGCCAATCTTTTTTCCGACATCAAGACAGGAAGGACCCGCTGGGATGCCGACACAGGCATGTACAGTCCTATTTATGATGAATACAACGAGCTTTTAAAGCTCTACAATGCAGTTGATTTCGACGACCTGATAGTGCTTCCCATAAAGCTTTTCAAGGAGAAGCCCGATGTGCTGGAGAAATACAGAAAACGGTACCGCTACATCATGGTGGACGAGTTCCAGGACACATCAAGGATCCAGTACGACTTTGTCTACCTGTTGGCCAAGGAGAGCAGGAACATCTGTGTTGTGGGAGATGACGACCAGTCCATCTACTCCTGGCGTGGAGCCAATTACGAAAACATAGTGCAGTTTGAGAAGGATTTCCCCGAGGTGAAGGAGATAAAGCTTGAGCAGAACTACCGCTCCACCGGCACAATTCTGGATGCGGCCAACAGCATAATCGCCCACAACAAAAAACGGAAGAAAAAGAACCTGTGGTCCAAGTCGGGAGAAGGCAACCCCATAGAGCTCAGCTACCCTGACAACGAGATAAAAGAGGCTCAGTTCATCGCAGACACCATCTCTCTTCTGCGGATGCAGGAGGATCTCCCCTACGACAGCTTCGGCATACTTGTAAGGACAAACAGCCTCACCACCGCAATCGAGGATGCCCTTCTTATGGAGGGAATCCCCTATGCAGTCTCAGGCGGGCAGAGCTTTTTCCAGCGCAAGGAGATAAAGGATATCATCGCATACCTCAGGGTGATCACCAACCCGGACGACGACATAAGCCTGCTGAGAATAATTAACACACCACGCCGGGGCATCGGCAAGAAAGCCCTTGAACAGATAACAGAGCTGGGGAAAAAGGAGAAATGCTCTGTTTTCGCCGCCATGCAGAAGCTGGACAAGTACGAAGACTTTGTGAACATGATAGCTGCCTTCAAGAGCAAGTTCCTCTCCGGGAAAAATCTGGCAGCCGCCCTCACCGCCCTGGTGGAGGAGATACACTACTGGAACTACCTGGTCATGGAATACCAGAAGAACGAGAAAGAGGCCAAGTGGAAATATAAGAACATACTCACCTTCATAAGCCTTCTGGACAGATGGGAACAGGAGAACGAAGCGGAGGAGAGCATCTACTCTTACCTCAACAAGATAACCCTGATAACCCGGGATGATGACCAGGACGCAGAAGGTGGCAAGGTGGGGCTTATGACTATCCACGCCGCAAAGGGGCTTGAGTTCAAGGTGGTGTTCCTGGCCGGCTGCGAGGATGCTGTGATACCCCATGCAAGGGCGCTGGAGGAGAACCCGGCCAACATTGAGGAGGAACGCAGGCTGTTCTATGTGGCTGTAACCCGGGCCATGGACAAGCTTTACATAACCAGCTGCAGAATGCGTCATCACCTGAAGGAAAGCGTCACCTGCATCCCATCCAGGTTCCTAGAGGAAATACCTGCAGAGCTTATCCAGACAGAGGACAGCAAGAAAGAGGAAAGCCCCGAAGAGGCACACAAGAGGATGATGGCTCAGTTTGAGAAATTAAAAGCAAGATGGAAATAGAAAGATTATTTTTTCCCGTACTGGGCTTTATGCTTCTTGATGGCGGCAAAGGTCTGGTCGCTTATGACATGCTCTATACGGCAGGCATCCTCCAGAGCAGTCTTCTTATCAACCCCTAATGCAATCAGCATATCGGAAAGGACCACATGGCGCTCATATATCTTCTTGGCAACCATGCTCCCCTTCCGGGTCAGCTTGATAAAGCCTTTATCGTCCACAGAAATATAGTTCTCTTCCTTAAGGATGGAGAGGGCCCGGCTTACAGATGGCTTTGAGAATCCCATATCTTCGGCAATGTCGATTGCCCGGACTGTATCCTGTTTGTTTTTGAGGATAAGGATTGTCTCCAGATACATTTCGCCAGATTCCTGCATATTTAGATTATACCACTGCTTTTATAAAAAAACCAGTTTAAAAAAAATAAAAAATGTGCAAAAATAATGGCATAGGAGAAACACATGGCAAGAGAAACTACAGAACAGCGCGGTCTGGGAAAGGACTGGACAGCAGAGAAATACATTGAGACAGCAGTAAAAGAGATCAAGGCCCAGGTGGGAACCGGCAAGGTGCTTCTGGCACTCTCCGGCGGAGTCGACAGCTCTGTTGTGGCTGCCCTTCTTATCAAGGCTATCGGAAAGCAGCTTTACTGCGTGCATGTGAACCACGGACTTCTGCGCAAGGGCGAGCCGGAGCAGGTAGTGCAGGTGTTCAAGAACCAGATGGATGCAAACCTGATTTATGTAGATGCAACCGAGCGGTTCCTTACCAAGCTTGCCGGAGTTTCCGACCCTGAGCAGAAGCGGAAGATCATCGGAAAAGAGTTTATAGATGTGTTTGCCGACGAAGCAAAAAAGCTGGACGGCATCAAGTTCCTGGCACAGGGAACCATATATCCTGACATCACCGAGTCTGACAAGGGAGTGAAGGCCCACCACAATGTAGGCGGCCTGCCGAAGGAGCTCAACTTTGAGCTTGTGGAGCCTGTGAAGATGCTTTACAAGGACGAGGTGAGGGCTGTAGGAAAGGCACTTGGCCTGCCGGACAGCATGGTTTACCGCCAGCCCTTCCCAGGACCGGGGCTCGGAGTGCGGTGCATCGGCGCCATCACCAGGGACAGGCTTGAGGCAGTTCGTGAGTCAGATGCTATTCTTAGAGAAGAGTTTGCAAAGGTAGGCCTTGCAGGAAAGGTATGGCAGTATTTTACTATCATCCCGGATATCAAGTCCACCGGAATCATCGACGGCAAGCGGAGCTGGGACTGGCCAGTGATCATAAGGGCCGTGAACAGCACCGATGCAACAGCTGCGACTATAGAGGAAATTCCATATCCGCTGCTGCACCGTATAACTGACAGAATTCTGTCCGAGGTCAAAGGAGTCAACAGAGTTCTCTACGACCTGTCACCGAAACCAATCTCCACCATCGAGTGGGAGTGATTTTATAGGAAGCGTATCGAAGTGGTCATAACGGGCCTGACTCGAAATCAGGTAGCTCCTCTGGGGCTCGAGGGTTCGAATCCCTCCGCTTCCGTTATTTTATAGTAAAGATATCTGCAAAGCCGGTGATTGAGAAGACTTCCTTGATGTCATCGCATACATTGCAGATTTCCATAGTTCCTTTCTTGCTGTTCATGGTCTTCTGAGCCATAAGGAGCACCCGGAGTCCTGCAGAGGAGACATAGGTAAGGTCTTTCAGGTCGATGGAAAGCTCAGTCACCCCTTCCATATCGCTTTTTACAACTTCCTCCATCTGAGGTGCAGTAAGTGTGTCAAGCCTTCCAGACAGAGCCAGTGTCAGTTTTGCATCCTCTCTATTCTTTTTAATTTCCATTTTTCTTCCTCCCTTAGAATTGAAGTGTATCAACAGAATCAAGACGTGTCTCTATCTGATTCTTATAATGTGCAATTAATTTTCGCCCCTCTTCGGTGTCGAATCCGTTCCTGCGGATAAGACGGCGCATAAGACGGGTATAACCTAATATAGCAGATTTATCCTCGACTGCCTTGAGCTTTGCAGAATCTTCGGTGCCGAAATAAAGGGGCAGCATCTTCTTCCAGATTGAAATTGTAGTGTCATAGTCAAGCCCCTGGAAATCCACAGCAGCATCATGGTCAAAGTCATAGAAGCCCACAAAGGCGTTGTAGATTGAGGCGAACTCAAACACCGGGTCTCCCTGAGACAGGGTGTCCATATCGATAAGGAGCACCTCGCCGTTCTGCATCATAACATTCTTGGTGTGGTAATCGCCGTGGATCATATGATGGTTCACAGGAACTGCCTCCACCATTCTATGGAGCTTCTCCCATTTGCCGGCATCCAGGTAGTCCTTGAGGAAGTTGACCCAGTCTATGACCACAGCCCGCTGGTCAGGCATATCATCGGGCTTTACCTCGGTGGAGTGAATCTTCTTGAGCAGATCCACATACAGCTCCACATATTTGTCCAGGTTCTCAGGCTCAGCCGCAATAAGCTTGGAAAAGGATTTTGCATTCAGAAGCTCGAACACAGAGCCGTAGCTGTCACCCACCTTTGCCACATCATACGGAATAGCGGTAGGAATACCCAGGATAAAAGCACGCCTTGCCAGCTCCCGCTCCCGGTTTATCTCGGGCAGGGCGTCGGCGTTATAGTAGACCTTTACAATGGTGTCTTTATCCAGCCGGTAGACCTTGCCGTTGGCCCCCCGCCCTATCACCTCGCATCCCTCTATAGAGAGCTTGCGGTAGCCCTTCTCCACAGGAATCATTTCGGTAAAGCCTGTCATCTCGAAAATCTCGTAAATGGCAGATGATGCGTTGATGATCTTGAGCTCGGGTCTGGTCTTGCGGAGCCGCAGGATAACACGGAGACCTGCACTGGAAATGTAGGCCAGGTCATCAGCATCCACAACTATTGCAGGGCAGGTGCAGCCGCTTACGGCCTCAAGGATTTCCTCTTCCACCGGCGCTGCGTTGCTGGAATCTATCCTGCCGTGCAGCTGTATATAAAAAATATTGTTTTTTACTTCTGTTGTAATAAGGCTCATTTCAACTCCTCTTTGCCAAAAACCTCATCCATTAAAAATAAATATTCCTTGTATGCAAAAGTATCCTTAAGATCGGAAAGATACTCAGCTATTGTCTTATAATACCAGGCCTGCTTGGCGGGATCCTTCTGGTTAAGGTTCTGCCATATCTCGTTGCCATGCTCCTTGTAGGCCCTGTAGAAGGAGCGCATGTTGGAAAGCTTGTCCCCCAGCCACATTATCTTCACCCCCATATCCTTGGTATGCTTGAGCATAAGGAGGGAGTCGGACTTCCTTTCTATCCATGTCTCTGCCGGCGGCCTTGGATCAAGGCGGTCCTCGGAATCGCTCTGCACAAGGGCGGCAACCCGGGCTCCGAACTTCTCTTTTATAATGGCAGGGTCTACACCGCAGTCCTCGATCACATCATGGAGCACCCCGGCAGCAACTATCTTCTGGTCGTCGGTAACGGAAGCTATTATGGCAGCCACCTCCAGCGGATGTAGGATATAAGGAGTTTTAGAGAACTTGCGCATCTGCCCGTCGTGAGCTTTGGTTGCAAAAATAATAGCCTCTGCCAACAGGTTCATCTATTCACTTCCTCTTGGAGATAGTAAGGATGTTCTTGCCATCCTGCCGGACATAGTTCATGGAATCCATGCTCTTCTTAACCATGTATATACCCAGTCCGCCGATTTTCCGCTCTTCGGCCGACAGTGTCACATCCGGATCAGCCTTCTCCACCGGATTGAAGGGGATACCCGAGTCGGTAAGCTGTACCACAATGCTGTCTCCGGAGGTGTCGACGCCTATGACCACAGTGCCGGGGGAATCGGGATATGCATAGTGAGCCACATTTACAAACAACTCTTCAAGGGCAATCGCAAAGGTCATCATCAGCTTGGGGCTGCATTCAGCCTTCTCAAGCTCCTCCTCCAGGAATGCGCTGACAGAGTCCAGCTCTTTTATATCCGCAGGGAAAATTTTTTCTGTCATACAGCCTCCAGCAGAAAGCTTACAGGACGGAAACCGTCGTTGCATGAGATCATGGCAGACTTGGGATCCTTCATCCAGCCGTCGTAGAAGTTCCCGCCGCCCGATGCCAGCTCCTTCACAAAGGGGAGAACTGAACTCCAGGCGCTGTCGCAGAAGCCTTCGGGACATTCTCCACCCTTGGCCATAAACACCATCCCTTCTTTCATATCGCATGTATGCTCTATTGGGTTTTCGAACCTGGTGATCAGGTCGGGGTAGGTTGTTATGCGCATCACGGTGATCCGTACATCTTTCATAAGTATATTATATCAATACTTGCATAGACTTGCAACAAAAGAGATTAACGAATATTCTTAAATTATGGGAGCAATTGAGCCGTTTGCAAAGACAAAGCTGATCATGGGAGTCCTCTCCACCCTGCCGGAGAAGAAGGATGAGCTCCGCCGCATCCTGGTGGAGGAGTTCGGTCCCATCGACTATGAGAGCCGGGAGTTCGACTTCACCTTCACAGATTACTATGTGCCGGAGATGGGAAGCGGGATAAAGCGGTTCTTTTATTCCTTTGTGAATCTGGTGAATCCCGACCAGCTGCCCGGCATCAAGATACGCACCAATGAATTGGAGGAGAGGTTCGCTGCCGATGGAAACCGGAAGATAAACCTGGATCCGGGGCTCCTGAGCCTGAGCTCTCTGATACTGGCCACCACCAAGAACAATGTGCACCGGATACCGCTACAGAAGGGCATCTATGGCGAGGTTACACTGATGTATGTGAACAAGGAGTACCAGACCCTGCCCTGGACTTACGCCGATTACCGCACCCCCGCCTTCCACGATATTTTCAAGGAGATGCGCCAGCTTCTGAAGAAACGCCTCCGGGCAGAATAAAAAAAGGCACTTCATTTCGAAGTGCCTTCATCAAACCGTTGTTTTAAACTTATTTCTCGGCAATCAGCAGGGTCTTTGCATCAAGCATCAGCTTCACATCATCCTTCACGTCGCCGCCCTCGTCCTTCACTACCTTCATCTGAATGAAGTCGTTCTTGAACCGCAATGAGATGATGATATCAACATCATCCTTGAACTTGGTCAGCTCCACAGGGAAATCGTTGGCATCGAAGATAACGTCGTCTGCCTTGAGGGATGCGCTGATCCATATCTCCACATTCATCTTCTTTGCAAAGTCCTTCAAAAGGTCCAGATCCTTCTTCTCTGCCTTCTGGAAGTTGTAGCCGTCGATGATGATTGTATCGGCCTTGAAGTTGCCCGGCCCGATCATTGCCTCAAGACTTGCCAGGATCTGATTGTCCACAATGCCGTCCTGAACAAAGCTCATGATCACGCGGTTCTTCATGGTCTCTTCCCGGAGCTCTGCCACGTTGTCAATCTTCTTTGCAGCAGCCAGCTCGTTGAAAAGGTCCTCGTACCAGCTTATGATGTAGTCGGTGCGCTTGGAGAATGATACATGGAGCACCTGCTTTCCCTGAAGAAGCTTTTCAATGGCAATATGCACCAGACATGCAGTCTTGCCCACACCCTTCTTGGAAGCAATAACAGTCACCTTGCCTTTATCAAGTCCGCCCTTCACGCTCTCTTCAAGGATGCGCAGCGGGCTTTTGCTTGTAAGAATTGATTTATCCATCTCTCTTCTCCTTATTTTTTATTCTGTTCCTGATACTTCTTGATAAGCTCTTCAGAAACAGATTTCGGAACCTTTCCATACTTCTGGAATTCCATGGTGAACTCAGCCTTTCCCTGGGTAAGGGAACGGAGAACTGTCGAATATCCGAACATCTCGGAAAGCGGAACCTCTGCATCCACATGGCACATTCCGTTGTCCTCGACAGAGGATACGATCATACCGCGGCGCTGGTTGATGCTGCCGAAGATATTTCCCTGGAACTCGGTAGGACCTTCTACAGAAACCTTCATGATAGGCTCCATGATCTCCGGAGCAGCCTTCATATAAGCTTCCTTGAATGCGCCCATAGCTGCCAGCTGGAATGCCATATCGGAGGAGTCAACCGGGTGGGACTGACCGTCGTTTACAGTAACCTTTACACCTACAACAGGGAACTTGATCAGCTGACCTTTTGCAAGGGAAGCCTGGAAGCCTTTGTCAACAGCAGGGATATACTCGGTAGGGATCTTTCCACCCTTGACCTCGTTGACGAATTCGTAGTTCTTGCCATCCTCGTTGAGAGGTTCGATGAATCCGCACACCTTACCGTACTGACCGGAACCGCCTGTCTGCTTCTTGTGTGTGTACTCGAAGTCGGCCCGCTTGGTTATGGTCTCGCGGTATGCAACCTGCGGTGCACCTGTGGTCACCTCGGCCTTGTACTCTCTCTTCATTCTCTCTACATATACATCAAGATGAAGCTCGCCCATACCGGAGATGATGGTCTCGTTGGATTCCTCATCCACATGGCAGCGGAATGTCGGGTCCTCTTTGGTGAACCGGTTGATAGCCTTTGCCATGTTGTCGGCAGCCTTCTTGTCCACAGGCTTGATGGAGAGGGAGATAACTGCGTCCGGAACATACATGGATGTCATGGAATAGTTGAGGGCCGGACTACAGAATGTGTCGCCGGAAGCACAGTCGATACCGAATAGTGCCACGATGTCTCCGCAGCCGCCTTCTGAAATATCTTCCATGGTGGAGGCATGCATTCTTATAAGACGTCCGACCTTGAACTTTTTCTTGGATCTTGTGTTGTAGAGCTCGTCACCCTTCTTGATGACACCCTGATAAATTCTTATGTATGTAAGCTGTCCGTACTGTCCGTCCTCCAGCTTGAATGCCAGGGCCACAGTAGGCATTTTAGGATCTGACTTGAGAATGATTTCCTTCTCGTTGTCGTTCAGGTCCAGGGCTGTGTTCTCTACATCCTCCGGTGCAGGCAGATAGCGTACTACTGCGTCCAGAAGCGGCTGGATACCTTTGTTCTTATATGCGGATCCCATGAATACAGGAACCAGCTCCCGGGCCAGTACACCTTTGCGCACTGCCTCGTGGATCATCTCTTCCGGAATCTCGTCGCCGTTCAGATATGCCTCGGCCAGCTCGTCGGAGAACATGGATGCGGCGTCAAGCATAAGCTCCCGCTTCTCCTCGGCCTCGTCCTTAAGGTTTGCAGGGATATCTTCCTCAACTACATCAAGGCCGTTGTCACCGCGGAAGTAGATAGCCTTCATCTTAACCAGGTCTACAACGCCCTCAAGCTTGTCCTCAAGTCCGATAGGAATCTGCATGAGCACAGAGTTCAGACCCAGCTTGTCGTGAAGCTGCTCCTTTACCTTGTATGGGTTTGCACCGGTTCTGTCGCACTTGTTCACAAATGCCAGGCGTGGAACCTTATACCGCTTAAGCTGCCGGTCTACAGTGATGGACTGGGACTGGACACCGCCTACAGAGCAGAGCACCAGGATAGCTCCATCCAGTACTCTGAGGGAACGCTCAACCTCTACAGTGAAGTCTACGTGGCCCGGGGTATCGATTACGTTGATGGGAGTCCCCTTCCAGACAACATTGGTTGCAGCAGATGCAATGGTGATTCCTCTCTCCCGCTCCAGCTCCATGGAGTCCATGGTGGCACCTACGCCGTCCTTTCCGTGAACTTCGTGGATAGCGTGTATCTTGTTGCAGTAGAAAAGGATACGCTCAGAAAGAGTAGTCTTGCCGGAATCGATATGCGCACTGATACCGATGTTTCTTAATTTTTTCTCAAGATCCATAAATTATTTCCTTATATCGCAAAATAATACAAATTCTGCAAGGTTTTTGCAATATATATATTGATATTTTTAATTACAAAAAATATAGTGACTATACACTTTAAATTCGGAGAGAAATATGTTTGTTGTCTGTCTTGACCTTGAGGGTGTTTTAGTACCAGAAATCTGGATTAATGTAGCCGAGAAGACCGGAATCGAGAAGCTCAGGCTCACCACACGGGATATTCCTGACTATGATGTCCTTATGAAAGGAAGAATCGAGATTCTCAAGGAACATGGACTTACTCTTAAGGATATACAGGATGTGATTGCCACCATGAAGCCGCTGGATGGAGCCAAGGCTTTTATGGATGAACTCCGCACATTCACCCAGGCAGTTATCCTCTCCGACACCTTTGACCAGTTCGCCCAGCCTCTCATGAAGCAGCTCAACTGGCCTACCATTTTCTGCAACACTCTGATTGTTGACGACAAGAATATGATCACCGGCTACAAGCTGCGGCAGAAGGATGGGAAAAAGCATGCGGTGGAAGGCTTCCACTCCATGAACCTTAAGGTGTTTGCCTCCGGCGATTCCTATAATGACCTTTCTATGATCAAAGAGGCTGACGGCGGAATGCTCTTCTGCCCTCCGCAGCGGATTGTGGACGAGAACCCCACCATCGGTGTTGCCCACAATTACGACGAACTTTTAGCAGGAATTAAAAAGACTATTGCTCAGTGCCGCTGAAAGGCTCCGGGCAAAAAAAAAGCGAACCTTTCGGTTCGACTCCTCCAATTTTCAGAAACCCAAGCAGTGAGCTGCTGTTGCAACCGCGAGCACTGCTGCCATCACTAATACTGCGCGACCTGTAATCTTCATCATTTCAGGTGCTGGTACAAGGAATGCATTCATCATTCGCTTTACCTCCTTTTGTCTAAGGATATGTTTTCAAAAAACTCGTTATACACTATTAATATACGGCATATATCAATAAAAAGTCAAGAGTTATTTCTTTCGACTGAAGAGCCAGAGGCCGGCAAAGGCCAGCAGAGCATTCAAAAGCAGGATCTCGAAGCCGAAGGTGTATCCGAACAGAAGTTCCTTGGAGTAACGGTTTATAAGGTAGCTTGCCACAGGCGACAGAACTGCGATGAACGGTACTGCCCTGTCGTATACACTCCGGTTTTTCACCAGCATGCCGAAGCAGAAAAGGGCCAGAAGCGGACCATAGGTGTAGCCTGCTATTACAAAGATCGTGGAAATGAGGGCATCGGAATGGAACGGTTTGAAGCCGACAATGATGATCAGGAAGCAGCTGGTGAAAAATACATGCATCATCTTCCGCAGTCTGGTTTTCTTTTCTTCTGTAAGGTCAGTACGTTTCTCAAAACCCAGGATATCGACACAGAATGATGTGGTGAGGGCTGCAATTGTACCGTCTGCACTGGAATAGCCCGCCGCCACCAGACCTATCATAAACAGTATGGAAGAGACTGGACCAGCCGACAGTGCTATGGTTGAGAAAATTGCATCGGACTTCTGCGGAAGAACGATATGGTTCTGTTCTGCATAGGAGAGAAGCAGTATTCCCAGCCCCAGAAAAATCACATTTATACATACAAACAACACAGCAGTAAAAGTCATGTTATCCCGGGATTCACGTAAGTTCCGGCAGGTCAGATTCTTCTGCATCATATCCTGATCAAGGCCGGTCATGGTGATGGTCAGGCAGATACCGGATGCAAGCTGTTTCCAGAAGAAGGTGGCAGATCTCCAGTCGCTGTCATAGATTCTGGTCATCCCGGCTTCCCCTGCTTTCTTGAAAGCTGCACAGAAAGATGTTCCAAGCCCTTCTTTAAGGACATAGATGATTCCTGCCATTGCAAGGAGCATGCAGGTTGTCTGGAGGACATCGGTCCACACTACTGTCTTGATTCCACCTTTAAATGTATATAGAAGAATCAGGATGAGAATTATTCCTGCCAGAGCCCAGTAAGGAAGGCCGGTAGCCTTGAAGGTGGATTCATACAGGATAAAAACTACAAGATAAAGCCTGAGCGCAGAACCGATCAGTCTGGAGAGCATGAAAAGGAGTGATCCTGTAGTCTGGGTCCTGGCTCCGAATCTGTCCCCAAGATAACTGTAGATCGAGGTAAGGTGCAGCCTGTAATACAATGGAAGGAGGACAAAGGCAACTATAAGGAATCCAATGAAATTTCCGGCAACCACCCCAAGATAGGTGCACTGGCTCTGCCGCACATATCCAGGGACAGACATGAATGTGACTCCCGAAAGGAGTGTGCCGATCATACCATAGGAAACAGCAAGCCAGGGTGACCTGCGGTTACCTGTAAAATAGGCCTCGTTGGAGCTCCCTTTTCTTGATACAAACCGGGAGACCGCAATAAGCAGGAGGAAATAGGAAAACAGCAGTATACTGATTAATGGAATAGACAATTGCTTCAGAACTTATATCCGAACAGCCGGAGCATATCCTTCCGGTCTTTCTTGTCGGCATCGCCCTCCACACCCTTTGGTGCAAAGCCGTCTATAACACCCAGAATACCATTGCCCTGTTCCGATTCTGCAAGAACAATCTGCAGCG
>JAEEGL013708563.1_pt1 | contig 13823 bp, 11 predicted proteins | sample 9134231 | NCBI WGS metagenome assembly JAEEGL01 (sample SAMN16246548, study PRJNA631951) | gut metagenome | biome: gut microbiome; feature: rumen; material: fiber-attached | host: Bos | place: Iran: Karaj | collected 2018-10 | reverse complement strand
ATCCAAAATCGCAAAAACTGAAAAAAAGTAGGGTTGAGGAAAGTAAAATTAAGAGCTCGGACCCACCAAAATCGCAAAAACTGAAAAAAAGTAGGGTTGAGGAAAGTAAAATTAAGAGTCCAAACCCTCCAAAATCGCGAAAATCGAAAAAAAGTAGGGTTGAGGAAGGTGAAATTAAGAGTCCGGACCCACCAAAATCGCAAAAATCGAAAAAAAGTAGGGTTGGGAAAAGTAGGGTTGTGGAAGGTAAAAAATGGTCAAAGAATGGAAAAAACATAAAAGGATACAATAGTACGACAATAACTTGATACGGACCGAGTCAAAAATATAGACACGGACTGAGTCAAAAATATAGATAAGGACCGAGTCAAAAATATAGACACGGACTGAGCCCCAAATAAAGATACGGACCGAGTTAAAAATAAAACTACCATATGAATCAACATTGTGATAGAATATATAAAGATAATTGGGAGAACGACCAAGCGTATAATAATTATATAATAAACTACAAAATCCGAGCGATACGAGGTGAATGATTATGTACGAAGATTTAAACAAAAGACGCAAACAAGGTGCTGAACAGGGATTAAAGTTAATTGCAGGTTTCGATATGATGACAAAGAATCCTATGGGAGTACAAACGAAACTTTTATTGGAAATCCTACAGGAAAACAAAGATACTGAATACGGCAAAAAGTACGGATTTGGTGACATCAAATCAATCGAAGAGTTTCAGGAGAGAGTACCTATTACAGAGTATGACAACTATGCAGAATACATTGAAAGAATGTCAAATAATGGAGATAGAAACTTAATCTGTAATAATGATCCTATCTGGTACAATAAGACATCCGGTACAGTTGGAGTACCAAAGAGAATTCCGTATACTCAGAGAACATGTGATTGGTTCAATAGATATAGCCTTGGATATCAGCAAGGTTTTTTACTTAGAAATTTGGGTGAAGACTTTTATGGCGGACGAGCACTGAATCTGATTCGTTGTGGTGGTTCTATTGTAAAGGTTCCCGATGGGGTTCCTTATGGTCCGATTTCAGAAGCCTCTCTAAGACCGTATTTGGATCGTTGGGATTCAATTTTTTCCATGCCAGTTCAAGCAGTTTTTGCAGGCAAAGGTATAGATACACGATATTTGAATGCTCGCTATGCCTTGTGTGACAAAGATGTTAATAATATAGTATGCACATTTACAGGGTTCTTGTTAGACTTCTGCCGTTATGTGGAAAAGAATTGGGAATTACTTGTGAACGATATTGAAAAGGGAGTAATTGACGAATCTATCGAACTAACCGAAGATGTACGTCAGATGCTCTGTGGACAGATTAGACCTATGCCTGAAAGAGCTGCTGAGCTTAGAAAGATATTTGAAAATGGATTTGATACCCCTTTCATGCCGAGAGTATGGAAGAAACTGCAATATATTGTTGGCGGTGCATCTGCAGGCTTTGCACGTTATACCGATGAGGTAACAAATCGTTATCTTGGTAACGATATTGCTTTTTACTATCGAGGTATATCTGCGTCAGAGGGAATCTTTACCGTTCCTATTGAATTTGCTGATCATAAGTCCTGTCTTATTCCCGATTCTCTGTTTTATGAGTTTATAGAAATAGATAAAGATGGCGCAAAACCGGTTACTATGGATTATCTTGAGGTTGGAAAAAAATACGAACTATTAATAACCAACCACTCTGGATTTTTCCGATATCGAATGAAAGATGTTCTGCTGGTTGTTGATTATTACAATAAAACTCCTATGGTGGAGTTTCAGTACAGAATTGATAAAACTGTTAGTTTAATGGGTGAAAAGACTACCGAAATGGCTCTTCGTACTGCAGCTGAAATGACAGCTAAGGAGTGTGGCTTTCTATTGGTAGATAATTCTGTCTATCCTGACGACGAGAATGTCCAATATATTTACATAATGGAAATTGACCGCATACCGAAAGAGCTGACGGAAGATATGATTTATAATTCTTTAGAAAAGAATCTTTTTAAGGCTAATCCTTCCTACGAAAGTAAGGTTAAGGATGGTCTGATTAAACCAGTTAAGATATTATTTTCACAACCTGAGACTTATGTACTGTACAAAGAAATGATGCTCATGAAAGGCAATTCTATAGCGCAACTTAAACCTGTTACTGTTATAAGCAACGAAATGCAGAGAAAGTTTTTCTTCGGTCTTGTAGAAGATTTTGAAGTACTAAAAAGTCAATGTGAATTATAATAAAAAGTCCGATAAGAACCTGATACAGAAAAAATAACATTGACATATAAAGAAATGGACCGGACAAAAATAGGTAGATCCGCATTAATAATAAATAAGTGGTTCGGAAAAAATAATAAGTGGTTCGGAAAAATAAATACTTGACATATAAAAACTGTAGTGATAGTATGTTCTAATAAACCGCAGATGGAGAGTAAGTAGGTTTGACCAACTTTTTTACAGAGAGTTGCCGGTGGTGAGATGGTGATGTTAAGTGTTAAACTGAATGGACTTCAGAGGGCGAACTGAAATGATGATTCAAAGTAGGGGAGACGGAGTGAGGATCTTCGTAAACAAAGTCCGACATATAAAAATACGAAAGTATGGAGTATGTGCAAAGTGGGTGTGAATACACACCAAGCCGGGTGGCACCGCAGGAATATGTTGAATTACCTGTCCCAGCAATCATATTATATGATTGTTGGGGCTTTTTTTTATCGCAGAGTCGTCGAAATGAAAATGTCAGCAGAGCTGACCGACGACTTGCGTGCGAGTAGGGGGCGATTTCATCTTCCCTACTCGATTATCAAAGAGTCGTCGAAAAGAGGATGTCAGCAAATAGTTACGGAATTGGAGGAAAATATGAATATCAGACCAACACTTAAAGACTTAAAAAGGATAAATGTAGATGATTACAGGGTTGCACCTGTAAGTTATGAGATTCTATCTGATTTTATAACACCTATCGAAGCACTTAGAATTCTAAAGAACCTGTCTACACACGTTTACATGCTTGAATCTGCACAAGCTGATGATAAATGGGGCAGATACACATTTCTTGGATTTGAACCTAAGATGGAGATAACATGTCAGGATGGAAAAATGAAAGCAGGTGATGTTAGTTTTGTGACTGATGATCCAACAAAGTATATAAGACAGATACTCTCCGAGTATAAAAGTCCACGATTTGATTATTTACCTACATTTACCGGAGGACTGGTTGGATATTTTTCATATGATTATTTGAAATACAGTGAACCAATTTTAAGGATAAATCTAAATGATGAGGAAAAATTCAAAGATGTTGATTTGATGCTTTTTGATAAGGTGATTGCTTTCGATAATGTAAAGCAGAAGATTATCCTTATGGCAAACGTTAAACTTAAAGATATAGACACAGAGTATAATAGAGCTGTAAGCGAATTAAACAGGATGGCTGAATTACTTCGGAGTGGAGAAAAGTGTACAGACACAGTCGGAAAAGTTATAGGAGAGTTTAAACCTCTTTTTAACGAGGAACAATATACAGAAATGGTAGAAAAGGGAAAGCATTACATATACGAAGGAGAAATCTTTCAGATTGTTCTTTCCAACAGGATAGAAGCCGGATATGAGGGAAGTTTATTTAATACCTATAGAGTTTTGAGAACCATTAATCCTTCACCATATATGTTTTATTTTTCAGGAACTGATGTTGAAGTTGCAGGAGCATCTCCGGAAACTCTGGTAAAGCTGGAAAATGGTATATTGCATACATTTCCTCTTGCGGGAACCAGACCAAGAGGAAAAAATCCGAAAGAGGATGAAGAACTGGAATGTGAGCTTTTGGCAGATGAAAAGGAACTTGCAGAACACAATATGCTGGTAGATTTAGGAAGAAATGACATTGGAAAGGTCAGTAAGTTTGGAACAGTAGAAGTAGAAAGGTATATGGATATTCTGAAATTTTCACATGTTATGCATATAGGCTCCACAGTCAGAGGAGAAATAAGAGATGATATGGATGCACTGGATGCAATAAATGCAGTACTTCCTGCCGGTACGCTGTCAGGTGCTCCCAAGATTAGAGCCTGCCAACTGATAGATAAACTGGAAAACAATAAAAGAGGTATCTATGGTGGAGCTATAGGTTATATTGATTTTACCGGTAACATGGATACGTGTATTGGTATAAGGATAGCATATAAAAAGAATGGAAAGGTATTTGTAAGAAGTGGAGCCGGAATCGTAGCTGATTCTGTTCCTAAGAAAGAATATCAAGAGACTATCAATAAAGCAAAGGCAATAATGAATGCATTGAGTACAGAGGTGAATTAAAATGATACTATTAATAGATAATTATGACAGTTTCTCTTATAACTTATATCAGTTGATTGGCAGTATTGATCAGGATATTAGGGTTATAAGAAATGATGAAATGACAGTTGATGAAATAGATGCTTTAAGTCCGTCGCATATTATAATATCTCCGGGACCCGGAAAACCTAAAGATGCAGGAGTATGTGAAGAGGTTATAAGGCGACTTGGGGAAAGAATACCAATCATGGGGGTTTGCCTGGGTCATCAGGCAATATGCGAAACATATGGAGCTGTCGTTACATATGCAAAAAAACTTATGCATGGGAAACAGTCCATATGTACAGCAAAGGCTGATGAAAAAATATTTAAAGGATTAACAGATTATATGGTAAAAGAAGATAAAAGGGAACTAAAGTTTAAGGCAGCGAGATACCATTCTCTTTCAGTAAAAAAAGAAACATTGCCGGAAGAACTTGAGATTATAGCTGTTTCTGACGATGATGGAGAGGTAATGTCAGTTAAGCATAAAAAGTATAAGATGTATGGTTTACAGTTTCATCCTGAATCAATACTTACACCTGAAGGAATTGTATTAATTAAAAATTTTATAAATATTTGAAATGGAGGACAGGAAAATGATCAAAGAAGCAATTGAAAAAATCGTAAATAAGCAGGATCTTACATACGATGAAGCGTACAAAGTAATGAATGAGATAATGAGTGGGGAGACAACACCTACTCAAAATGCAGCTTTCCTTTCGGCTCTTTCAACAAAGAGTGCTAAGGCCGAGACAAAAGATGAGATAGCAGGTTGTGCAGCTGCAATGAGAGATAATGCTATTCCTGTAAATACAGGAATGGATATTTTCGAAATTGTGGGAACTGGAGGAGATAATGCACATAGCTTTAATATATCTACTACTTCTGCAATTATCGCTGCAGCAGGTGGTATGAAAGTGGCAAAGCATGGAAACAGAGCAGCATCATCAAAGTGTGGAACAGCGGATTGCCTTGAAGCACTTGGTGTTAATATCAATCAGGAACCGGAAAAATGTGTGGAACTATTAAATAAAGTTGGTATGTGTTTCTTTTTTGCACAAAAATATCATACATCAATGAAGTATGTAGGACCAATAAGAAAAGAACTTGGATTTAGAACCGTGTTTAACATACTTGGACCACTTACAAATCCCGGAAAACCTACGAAGATGCTTCTTGGTGTTTATGATGAGTATCTTGTTGAACCACTTGCTCAGGTTCTTGCGGATCTTGGTGTTAAGAGAGGAATGGTTGTATATGGACAGGATAAATTGGACGAAATATCACTTAGTGCACCTACAACTATCTGTGAGATAAAAGACGGATGGTATAGAACTTATGTTGTAAAACCTGAAGATTTTGGATTTGAGAGATGTGTTAAGGAAGAACTTATAGGTGGTACACCTGAGGAAAATGCACATATTACCCGGGATATACTCTCAGGAAAAGAACAAGGAGCAAAGAGAAATGCAACTCTTATGAATGCAGGTGCGGCACTCTACCTTGGTGGGAAAGCTGATACTTACAAAGACGGTATAAGTTTAGCAGGGAGATTAATTGATACAGGAAAAGCTACAGAGGCATTAGAGAAACTCATCAAATTAAGCAATATTTAATTTAACTGGAAATAATAGAGGTAAAGAGAAATGATATTGGATGAGCTGGCAAGGCTAACAAAGAGAAGAATAGAAAAACAAAAAATTAAATATTCGCCGGAGGACATTAGGCGGGATGCTGAACTTAAGGCAATATGCGAAAAGAAGGAGCAGGAGTTTTCTTTTTCTTTTGAAAAAGCATTAAGTGTAAACGGATTATCAATTATTTCAGAGGTTAAGAAAGCATCTCCCTCCAAGGGAGTAATAGCAGAAAAATTTCCTTTTCTTGAAATTGCAAAAGAGTATGAGACAAGCGGAACAGATGCCATATCCTGTTTAACGGAACCGGATAGATTTAAGGGGAGCGATGAATATCTTAAGAGAATTTCGTCTGAAGTGAGTGTTCCTGTTTTACGAAAGGATTTCACCATAGATACATATATGATTTATCAGGCAAAGCTTTTAGGAGCCTCAGCTGTCCTTCTTATCGCAGCCATTCTTTCTGATGAAGAATTAAGAACCTATTATAATATTGCGGATTCACTTGGTATATCATGCCTTTTTGAGGCTCATGACAAGGATGAAGTCAAAAGGTGTTTAAATGCAGGTGCAAGGATAGTGGGTGTTAATAATAGAAATCTTAAGGATTTTACCGTAGATATAAGTAACAGTATAAGATTGCGTGAGATGGTTCCTGATGATGTATTATTTGTATCAGAGAGTGGTATAACTAAACCGGAGGATGTGAAGGTTTTAAAAGAAAATGGAACAGATGCAGTTCTTATCGGAGAGATGCTAATGAGAAGTAATGATAAAGCAAGATTAATTAAGGAACTTAAAAAAATGTAACATAAATAATAAAGGAAATAAAAATGACTAAGATAAAAATATGTGGCATAAAAAGACTCGAAGATATTGATGTGGTTAATACTATTCATCCGGATTACATAGGTTTTGTATTTGCTTCATTCAGTCATAGATTTGTAGATAAAGAAAAGGCGAGACTTTTAAAAGATAAACTAAATTCTGAGATAAAAGCTGTTGGAGTTTTTGTTGATGAAGATGTTGAAAGAGTAGCTGAACTTATAAACGAAGGTATAATTGATATAGCTCAGCTTCATGGGTCAGAAGACAATGAATATATAAAAAAACTACGTGATAAAATATTAATAAAAAGTGCTGATATTAGTATTATTAAAACGTTTAATACAGATAAAGAAAAGGATTATAGTATTATAAACGATTCTGTAGCAGATATTGTTTTAATCGATTCCGGTATGGGCTCAGGTGAAACATTTGATTGGAGCAAGCTTAAAGGAATTGAAAGATCTTTTTTTCTGGCCGGTGGTTTGACACCCGATAATGTAAAAAATGCTATCGATATAGTTCGCCCTTATGGTGTAGATGTAAGTTCAGGGGTTGAATCAAATGGCATTAAAGACCCAATGAAGATAAAAAGGTTTATAGAAATGGTCAGGGATTGTTATTTGTCCTAAATTGATTATTTAGGACTCAACCAATGGTTGAGAAGCTCATAAATACAGCATTTTTATTAATATCAACCAATGGTTCGTGTTACTGTTTTTCGTTTTGAGGTATAGTGAATACCTGAAAGGAGGTGCCCAATATGGATCAAATTAAAATCGGAAAATTCATAGCATCTTGTAGAAAGGAAGTCGGATTGACTCAGGCAGTTCTCGCTGAGAAACTCGGAATTAGTGATCGGGCAGTCAGCAAATGGGAAACAGGAAAATCAATGCCGGATTCCGGAATAATGCTGGAGCTATGTGATATTCTGAAAATAAACGTCAATGAACTCCTATCGGGCGAAAGGATTATGACAGAAACATATAACAAAAAAGCAGAGGAAAATCTTCTTGCTATGAAACATGAAGTCGACGAAAAGAATAGGCAGTTGCTGAGACTTGAAATTATAATAGGAGTTCCTGCAACGATTGCCGGTTTTGCATTGTGTGGCGTTGCTGCATTTGTTGATATGCCAAATGGTCTTAGGATTGGACTTATTGTTTTTGCGCTTGTGATGATTCTTGCAGTTGCTTTTATAGCGGTAGGTATCGAGCAGATAGCAGGATACTATGAGTGTCAAAAGTGTCATGACAGGCATGTGCCCACATATTGGCAGACAAATCTTGCTCCCCATATCGGTAGAACAAGATATATGAAATGTCCTGCATGTGGCAAGTGGAGTTATCAGAAGAAAGTAATTAGTAAAGAAGAGGAGGAGTAGCTCGAATAAGTGAGTATTCCTTGAATTAGATATCTGCAAACAATAATAAAATAACAGATATGTAGTAATTGTTAAGGCGTGTAGATTTCTACACGCCTTTTTGACTCATATTATATAATTATAAGTGTTTACAAAAACAATTTTTATGGATAAGAGCACTTTTTTCTTTAAGCAGCTTCCAGATTTTCAACCGGTTTGATTGTTACGCCATCATGATAAATATTCAAAAATTCATTTTTCATGGAAACCGGATTGTATCCAAGTTCAGTATATTCAGCGCTTTTTGTCTCCCAATTTGATTCTTTTCCCCATTCTCTTTCAGAATCATCAGCAACGAGGATGAATGCTTCACTGGGATAGTTGTTGTTAGAAAGAGTATAATTACACATGCTGAAATCACCGGAGGTGTTTCCAAATGCAAGAACAGGTTTTTTTCCTATTTCTTTTGCGATGAGAAGGGTTTTGCTGGCTTTTACATCCTTCTGTACAAATTTACCTGTATATACGAGTTCATCACCCGACATATATTGATAAGTTGAAGTTAAATCGCTATCCTCATGTCCTTTGACAGTTACTTCTAACTCCGTCCCGATAATATTGTTTGGTTCAACATAATCAGCAATAGGTGAATTTGCTACAATTGCACGTACTGCTGTACGTTCTGTTCCGCTTACAACATAAATTGTAAAATTATTTTCATAGAGATACTTAACTACTTCGACCATAGGACGGTAGAAAGCATCTCCATATTTTAAATTATTGAATCTTTGTGAATCATATTTTCCAAATTGAACTGTATAATCATAAACTTCTTGAACTGTCAGTCCTTTAAAGGCTTTTGCAAATAGCTTTGCGGTTTCTTCTGTGGTGAGTTCATTTTGTGAATTTGTTTTTCCTTCAAGTTTTTTGGCTGCAGCAGTTAATTCATCATCTGCTTGTTCAGGGTGATCGTAAAGAACAAACTGAACAAACATGGCGGTATCAAAGTATGATGGAAATGTTTCACACATAAGAGTACCGTCCATATCAAAAACAGCAATTCGGTCCTTCACAGGAATATAATTATTTTTATCGGAAGCATTGGAGATTTTTGTAACATATTCTCTAATCTTTTTAGCGTTCGCTGAGTCGGCTGTCCACTCAACACTTAAAGGTGTTATAGTCGGAGCTACAATAGGAGAAGGTGTTGGAGAAACGGTTGGTACAGCAGTAGTTGCAGTCTGAGTTGAAGGAGTTGTTAAAGTTGCTTGAGAAGCTTCCTTAACAGTTATATTACACTTAAGAGTTTTATTTGATATTTTAGCTTTAATTGTTGTTTTACCGGCCTTATTCGCAGTTACCTTACCTTTTTTATTGACTGAGGCAACTGATGGCTTAGATGATGTCCATTTTACCTTTTTGCCTGATGCAATACCTTTGATTTTGATTTTTGAGGTATTTCCCACATTAATTACCAACTTAACTAAATTGAGTTTTATGGAAGATGCATCGGCTTCTTTCTGTGAAAATGTACATCCTATAATTAGTACCAGTGTCATAAATAAAGAGATTATTTTTTTGTTCATGTGAATTCCCTCCATGTGAATTATAAATAATAAATAATAAGGTATGATTGGTTAAATAATTAGTTTTGTAATATATGTCTTTTTTCACAATCACTGGTATGTTATAATAATAAAAGTTATAAGTCAAGTTATAAATAGAAATAGATTCCGGATGGAGTAAAAGAGTATTCGATATAAAGTAAAGGAAAAATATGAATAATTATCTAAAGACTCAAATAAATGAAATTAAAAAAACAAAAACTATTTCAAAAGCACAATTAGAATGTATACTATTATGCGAAGATGAAGAAATAATAGAGTACTTATATTCAACTGCAAGGGAAGTATCAGATAGGATATTTGGTAAAGCAGTATATCTTCGTGGACTCATAGAGTTTACCAATTTTTGCAAAAATAATTGTTATTATTGTGGTATACGACAGGGAAATTTAAATGCAGACAGGTATCGACTTACAGAAGAAGAAATACTTTCATGTTGTGATAATGGCGAAAAATTGGGGTTTAAGACATTTGTCCTCCAGGGAGGAGAAGATCCTTATTTTACGGATGAACGTATATGCAGTATCGTAGAAAAGATTAAAGATAATCACCCTTCCTGTGCAGTTACTCTTTCAATAGGTGAAAAGCCCTATGAGAGCTATAAAAAGTACTTTGATGCAGGTGCTGACAGATACTTACTTCGACATGAAACAGCAAATCCGACTCATTATAGTAAATTGCATCCTGAGACAATGATTTTAGATAACCGTAAAAGATGTCTATATGATTTAAAAAATATCGGTTTCCAGGTGGGGTGTGGAATCATGGTGGGTTCACCTTATCAGGAAATAGATCATATATATGAAGATATTGTTTTTATGCAGGACCTTGAGCCACATATGATTGGAATCGGACCTTTTATCGCTCATAAAGATACTCCCTTTAAAGAATGGTCCAATGGAAGCGTAGAAAGAACTCTAAGGATTTTAGCTGTTTTAAGAATTTTATTTCCAAAGGTTTTACTCCCTGCAACTACAGCTTTGGGAACAGCTGATACAATGGGAAGAGAAAAAGGAATTTTAGCAGGTGCCAATGTACTTATGCCAAATCTTTCTCCTGTGAATGTCAGAAAAAAGTATCTTCTCTACGACGGAAAGATATGTACCGGAGAAGAAGCGGCTGAATGTAACAGATGCTTAAGGAAAAGAATAGAAAAAATTGGTTATTACATTGATGACAGCAGAGGAGATCATCCGGATAAATCAGCTTAAATCGTGCATTCGTAACCCCGCTTTCTTTTTATGTTGACTGCAATTTTCTGATTTGATAAAATATTTCCATGGCTTATCAAATATAAAAACATAGACCGGACAGAATGCTATGAATGATTTTCATATAACAGTCAGTTTGATTGATAAGAGAAAAAATTAGATTTTAATTATGGAGGAAAAAGATGAATATAGCAATAGTTTTTTATTCAATGTCCGAAAATACAGCATTTGTTGCTGAAAAGATAAAAACTGAGATAATGTCAAAAAACAGTGGAACTGATATATATGTTGATATTATAAGACTTGAGCCTGTTAAGGAGTATCCAAGTGAAGGTGCTAAAAAGTTTATATTCGGTGGTAAAAGTGCTGTGTTTGGCAGTAAGCCGGCTTTAAAGCCATACACTTTCGATGGCTCTAAGTATGCAAGAATAATTATAGGCACACCTGTTTGGGCAGGTACCATGGCGCCTCCTCTTCGTACCTTTATAGAGGAGAACAGAGCAGCTATTAAAGAAAAGCCGGTAGGAATTTATGTATGCTCTTCAGGTGATAATGGCATGAAGGCAGTTGGGAAAATCAGAAAAGTAATAGGTGTAGATAAGCTTAGATTTGCTATGGCTTTAGTAGATCCAAAAGATAAACCATCACAGAAAAATGATGCTGAGATAGAGCGTTTCTGTCACAATATAGTATAGTTTTTCTTAATATTGAAGAATAAAAACATACAAAAAACAAAAATAATAAAAAAACTCTTGACATTACTATTTTTTAGATGTATGATACCGAGCTATGAAGACAAAGGCGTCTTGGATTTATAATATCCAAGGCGCCTTTTTCGCATTCTAAAGAAATGTCTTCAAAAAGTTTTATGTATTTAGATTATGTGACCGGGAGGGGATATACTCATGTGTTCTATTATAGGTTTTTGTGGTAAAGAATTTACATCTAAGGATGTTAAGGCGGCTCTTAAAAAAACTCAATCCAGAGGACCTGATGCAAGTAGGATTATAAATACAGGAAACGGGTATCTGGGATTTAATCGTCTTTCAATTATGGGACCTGCACTTAGTGGTATGCAGCCATTCATATGCGCAGGAAAGAAAACCATAACAGTTTCAGATAGTATTTTAAATGAACAAAGTGATAATAATAACCCCAATCCCAATAACGCTGATATCATTAACAATTGTGAAACCATTACAGTTTGTAACGGTGAGATATATGGATTTCGTCCTCTAAAAGAAGAACTGATAAAAAAAGGATATGAATTTATAAGTGATTCTGATTGCGAGATACTTCCTGCTCTGTATAAAGAGTTTGGAACAGAAATGTTTGAGAAGCTTGATGCAGAGTTTGCACTTGTTATCTATGATAAGAAAAATGATTATTATATCGCAGCCAGAGATCCAATCGGAATCAGACCTCTTTACTATGGAGTAACAAAGAAAGGCTCATACATATTTGCATCAGAACCTAAAAATCTTATTTCTGTTGTAGATGAAATCAAACCGTTTCCACCGGGATTCTTCTTTAAAGATGGTGTATTTGTAAAATACAGAGATATGTCAGAAGTTGAAAGTTTTCATGATGATAGCGAAGAAGAAATCGAGAAAAAAATTCATGACCTTCTGATAGAAGGAGTTAAAAAAAGACTTGATTCCGACACACCTGTAGGTTTCCTGCTTTCAGGAGGACTTGATTCTTCGCTTGTATGCGGTATAGCAGCAAGTCTTTCTGATAAGCCTCTTGAAACATGGGCTATAGGTATGGATAAGGATGCAATTGACTTAAAGTATGCAAGAGAAGTTGCTGATTACATTCATTCAAATCATCATGAAGTAATTATTTCACAAAAGGATGTCTGTGATGCTGTGGATGAAGTAATAGAGGCGCTGGGAACGTATGACATAACAACAGTAAGAGCTTCAATCGGTATGTATCTTATCTGCAAAGCAATCCATGAAAAATCCGATTTACGAGTTATACTTACAGGAGAAATATCTGATGAAATATTCGGATATAAATATACTGATTTTGCTCCAAATGCAGAGGAATTTCAAAAGGAGGCAGAGAAGAGAATTCATGAAATACATATGTATGATGTACTAAGAGCTGACCGCTGTATAAGTGTAAATTCGCTTGAAGCCAGAGTTCCATTCGGAGATCTTGATTTCGTAAAATACTGTATGTCTATTAATCCGGAAAAGAAGATGAATCATTATGGAAAAGGAAAGTATCTTTTAAGAAAAGCATTTGAAAAAGATAAGTTAATTCCTGACAGCATACTTTGGAGAGAAAAAGCAGCATTTTCAGATGCGGTTGGTCATTCTCTTAAGGATGATTTAGTTGAATATGCAGAGAGTAAGTACACAGATTCATCCTACGAAGAGAAAATTAAAAAGTACACTCATGCAAAACCATTTACAAAAGAATCTCTTATGTATAGAGATATATTTGAGAACTATTATCCGGGTCAGTCAAGAATGGTTGTAGACTTCTGGATGCCAAATAAAAACTGGGAAGGATGCGATGTTAACGATCCTTCAGCCAGAGTTCTATCAAATTACGGAGACAGTGGAAACTAATTTGTTATATAGATTTTTTGTATCAATACAAATGCATATATGAATGCATCGGTGATTAAAATCAACTCAAATTCAGTATAAAAAAATTCTAATTAGGTAGTGTCAAGTGACCTATGAAAGAATGAGCTGAAAGAAAAAGGCTCAAATGAACCTTGAAAATTGTAGATATTGATAGCGAAAAGCTCTCCGAGAGCTTAGGGCTCTGCCCTAAGAACCTGCAAGGGACACGTCCCTT
>JAEEGL012469126.1_pt1 | contig 13823 bp, 11 predicted proteins | sample 9134231 | NCBI WGS metagenome assembly JAEEGL01 (sample SAMN16246548, study PRJNA631951) | gut metagenome | biome: gut microbiome; feature: rumen; material: fiber-attached | host: Bos | place: Iran: Karaj | collected 2018-10 | reverse complement strand
GCGGAAAGCTGCTCCGCTGTCAGATTGATATCTCCAAAGGCCAGCCAGCCGCGATCGACATCGCCAAACTCCATTTCATCACTCGGGATATTGATCGTTCCGCATTCGGCTCTCGGGATCTGTATGATCACACGATCATGCCCTTCATCAAGAATGATGTCTTCCTCAGATAAATGGCTCAGGTCAACGGTATATGTTGCGGTACCGTTATAGGTGATCACCTGCGATTTGGTAAAAACTTTGAAATTCCCAAGGCCGGTCTCCGTCAGGGTTACTGCATCTGTAAGTTTCGCCTGATACACTTCTACCTTCCGCAGCTGGGATGCATCTCCAAGGACCGCCTGCGCAAAATCTGAAGCGGTGTATCCCATAATCCCGTCATCTTCCTGCACCAGATCGTGCGCACCCACCGGATCCTCCATAGCGAACTGATTTTGGATTTCCTGTGATAATTGAGCCAAATAGGAATTGAAGGTGTGTTTGAGAAAGAACACACCTCCCACAAACAGGAGAGCGACGATCGCAGCAATAACCAGCGTTTTCTGCAACCATCCGGTATCCTTATTTCCCTGCTGCGCTCCCTTCGCTGCCGCCTCTTCTATTCTGTTTAACAATTCTTCGTCAATCTGCTTGCCCATCTATATTCCCTTCCTGTATTCTGTGTAGAATACGCCGGAACGTCGTTTGTTAATAATATACAATTATTCTCATCAAATACGTTATTTTATTATAACATATTCACATTGTGTGCATTACCCCCAAAATGGGGGAATTTTTGACAAATTTCACACATTATTTTGCACGATTCCGTTCCCCCGGCACAAAAACGGCATTGTGATAAATATCACAATGCCGTAATAGATGTGTGTTTCCTGCAACTGGCTGACATTGATCATCGTTTATCACTCAATCTTTAGTCCCTATAGCTTTGCGCCACCACTTTTCAATGGTTTTGCCTTTTTTTCAGTATAATCGTGGCTCAATCCACTGTCAATTCGCTGCCCGTTCTTTTCACACTTTCCTCACAACCTTGCCGAAGGGGAAGAGCGACAGCTTGGCCAGTTTGAAAAACTGCATTCCAAACGGGATGCCGATGATGGTGATGCACAGCAGGCAGCCCAGCAAAAAGTTGCCGACGGCCAGTTCCACGCCTGAGAATAAGAACCACAGGATGTTTAACAGGCACGATACCGCCCCGCCTTCGTCCACCACTTCCTTGCCGAAGGGGTTCAGGGACAGGGATGAGAGTTTGAAGCACTGCACTCCCACAGGGATGCCGATGATGGTAATGCACCACAAAATGCCCGAGAGCCACCAGCCCACAGCACTCAGCAGACCACCGCACAATATCCAGATCAGATTTCCAAGAAAACTCATATCTTTTCCTTTCTCACTTCCGGGACTCACGCGCTACCGCTGCCGAATGGAAGCCCGGATCAAATCCCGCAGATCAAAACCCGCTCTTCCGGATCTCTTCCACGAGATTCCGGCCAAACGTCTCCGTACCCAGACAGTTGGGGTGCAGACTGTCCAGATAGTACTCATTCAGATGCGGCACCAGTTTGAAACCATCCACCACGGTCACGTTCGGGTAGCTCGAAGCGATCTTCTTTACATTTTCGCAAAAGCGTGCCAGCGTATCCATCCCTTCCGGATGATCCCCGCGCCAGATCGGAGAGATGCACAGGATCGGGATCTCCCGGCCGTACAGGCCGATCAGCGTCTCGTAGTACTCTTCCACATCCGTCATCGTCTCGCTGCCAAACTGGTTGGTGCCCAGCGCCACGATGATCTTTTCCGGCTGGTAGCCGTCCATCTTCATCAGCGACTTCTTGTCATAGACATAACCGCCGATGCCCTGGTTGATGATGTCGTAGTTCAGCAGACGGTTCGCCACGCTGACATAGGTCATCGCCGAGCGGAGCGGTCCGTAGCCCTGTGTAATGGAATCGCCGAGCCACAGCACTTTGGCGCCCTTCTGCACGTGTTCGGCCACGCCGTTGATTGCAAAATCTTTGAGCAGCACCGTAGCATCCGCCGGCAGATAGATCACCACGGATTTTCTGCCTTCCGGCAGATCCCACGCGATGGTGCCGTCAATCGGCATTTCCCATTCCGGGCCGCCCTCCTGGGGATTTGCAATCTTTTTCCCCAGCTTCTCCAGAATGTCCTTCACATAATCGATCTTTACGATCTGCCCGTCCACAGACAGCTCAAACGAATCCGCCGATCCCAGCCATGCGATCCGGTAAGCAAACGAGATCTTTGTGGCATCCGTCACAAATTCGATCGTCTTTGCCGTGGTCGCCATGGAGCGGTCATACCAGAAATCAGAGGCGCCCTTGAAATACTCCATCTGCGCTTTGGTATACTGGAACGCCTGCAGCCAGCCATCCGCGGTCTCCTCAAAACTGTAAGCTCCGTAATAGTACTTTTTTAATTCCTCGTTCGTCATCATCCTTCTCCTTAAATAATGCCTGTCCCCGAAAGCTCGCCGTGAATGCGTTTCACGATCCGTCTTTGGTAACAGGCACCTTGTTTTTTTACGCCGGGCGTGCCAGGTAATATCCCTGGTACAGATCCACACCCAAACCGATCAGATAATCAAATTCCTCTTTTTCCTCAACTCCTTCGGCCACCACCAGCAGCCCCCGGGAGTGAAACTCCAGCACCAGATTTTTTACGTTCTCCTGTTTCTCCGGGATATGATCGATCCCCGAGATCAGCTCCCGGTCCAGCTTCACGATATCCGGCTTCATCATATCGACCCGCGCCAGGTCGTTGATGCCGCAGCCGAAATCATCCATCGCCAGCAGGTTGTCCATATATTTCACCGAACTTCTCTTTTCCTCCCAGTGTTTCAGAGAAAAGTACGGGTACTCCAGACTCTCGATGATCATCCGCCCACGGATCTCATCGCCGAAATACGCCCAAAACGCAGACGCCTCTTCCTGCCTCATACAATCGCACGGGAAGGAGTTGATCGAAACCCGCTCGCTGTATCCCCTCAGGATATAGGCCTGCATCGCTCCAAAAAGGGTTGCCACCTCCAGCACGTGCAGTTTGTCCATTTTCGTATATTTCTCGATCAGATCGGTCACCGTCGTATCCGTCGGCCGCATCAGTGCCTCCCACGCGTAAACCGTCTCACCGTCCGCCTGAAAGATCGGCTGAAACACATAGTTGATCGACAGTTCCCCGAGGGCCTTGAGTATATCCTGATCCAAAGGTAGATGGTCGTAATAAATCATGTCATTCTCTCCGGTTGTAACAAGCAGCATTCGCCTTATCAAATATCAATACTCTATTATAACATATTTTATCCGTTCCGTTCAACCGCTTTCCCGTCTTTCAACAAGCGTTCGTCAGCCACTTCAGCTATGGTACAACCGGATCGTAAATGTCGTTCCCTCGCCCTCCGTGCTCTCCACTTCGATCGTACCGCCGTGAAGACTGATGATCTGTTTCGCCATCGCCAGACCGATGCCCACACTGTTTGTTGACGCATTGCCCGCTTTGTAAAAACGTTCAAAGATGTGCGGCAGATGTTCCTTCGCGATCCCCTTGCCGTTATCCTGTATCCGGATTGCCGTAAAGATATTGTTATCAGATGCCTCCACGCGTACAAAGCCGCCGGCCGGTGTATGCTCGATGCTGTTTTTGATGATGTTGGTCAGGGCTTCGCGCAGCCAGTGACCATCCCCCGTGATCGTAATGTTCTCCGGTATCCTAAAGCTCAGCTCCACTTCCGCAGCTTCCGCCATCACTTCCGGCCCGTCCGCCATCTCCCGCATCAGTGCCTGCAGATCCAGCTTGTCCCGGTGCATCTCCAGCACGCCTGCTTCCAGCTGGGAAAGTGTCAGCAGATTCTTGATCAGCCATGTCATCTTGCCGACCTGTGAATCGATCTTCGAAACATATTCCAGCCGCTGCGCATCACTCACATCCTCGCCCATCAGCAGCTCGGTCATCAGCGAGATCGCCGCCAGCGGCGTCTTGAACTGGTGCGATATGTCCGACATCATATCCGACATATATTTTTTCTGCTTATGTTCCGAGGAATACTCCTCTTTCAGGATGGTGACCACCTTGTAGATCTCGCTCTGCAATATCCCCAGCCTGCCCTCGTCGATTTCCTGCATCGCAGGCAGCTCCGCAAAATCCTGCACCTTCGTCAGATAGTCCGTCAGTTCCTGTATTTTCTTTTCCTGCCGCCTTCTCCAAAACAGCATGCAAATGGCCAGCACGGCCACTGCCAAAGAGAGCACGACGATCAAAACCGTTTCCATATTCCTTTACACCTGCTGCGCGCCCGCCAGGCGGTAACCTAAGCCGCGCACGGTTTCGATGACCGGCTCGTCTCCCGGCTCTTCCAGTTTCTTTCGCAGCCGCCGCACATACACGGTCAGCGTGTTGTCGTTCACAAAATCTCCCGCGCTGTCCCACATCGCCGTCAGGATCTGCTGCCTGGTAAGGAGCTGGCCCTTACTCCGGATAAAGGTGAGCAGCAGCCGGTACTCCACCGCCGAAAGGATGATCTCTTCGCCGTTTCGGAACACCTTTCCGCTCATAATATCCACTACATTCCGCCCCACCGGTACACTCTCGATACGGGTCGTATCCGCACCGCTCCTGCGCAGAACCGCCTTGATCCGCGCCAGCAGTTCCCGGATGCGGAAGGGCTTTGCAATATAATCATCCGCCCCCTGCTCAAAGGCAAGCACCGTGTGGATCTCGTCATCGCACGCCGTCAGAAAGATCACCGGCACCTCCGAACGACTGCGGATGGCTTTGCACACTGAAAAGCCATCCCCGTCCGGCAGGTTCACATCAAGGAGGCACACGTCATAGTGTGCCCCGGATTCGATCTCTTTGCCTGCATCCGCCACCGTTTCAAAAGCGCTCACTTCATAGCCTTCCTGCTTCAGTGCAATGCTGAGCCCTTCCACGATGATCGGATCATCTTCCAGTACAAAAACTCTCATAGTTACCTCATTCCAAAACATTCCCGTCCATTATATGCCGCCCCCGAAGAAAGGTCAAACCGCATCCGTCCTGACCTCTTCGATCAGACTCTCCCCTTTGGGCGCCCGATACGCCATTGCCGTAAAGAGGAACAGCGCAGCAGCCCCGCAGACCACAGTGATCAGCATCACCCACACCGGAAATGAAAAATACAGTCTGCCAAACCGGTCATTCAGGATATACCGAAGTGCTGCCACAAACGCTGCCACGATCATCCCCGAATACAGAACGGATCGGAGGAGCAGATACACATTTTCCAGCACCAGCATCTTTCTCTTCTGTGCTGCGGTCATCCCCATGGATTGCAGCACCGCCAGCTCCCGGTACCGTGCCAGACGCCTGCCCGTAACAGAATTGTACAGGTTCAGAAGGCACATGCATGCGATCAGCAGGGTAAAGCATACCGCAACAATGTTGATGATCATAGTGATCGCCATTTTAAAGTCCACAAGTCCCGTCGTCATAGAAGCCGGGTGGATCGCACTCTCCCCGAACACATCGGTCATTTGTGCCAGTTCTCTTACAATCTCCGGATCGTCATTGTTCGTATTAAACAGGACCTGCCGCATACCGATACCGCTTGTCGTATCCGTCGGTGTCAGGCTCATGATATAGTCCCGCGTTGACGCAGATACGATCACCCACGCGCAGTTCCTCTGCAGACGATAGTACTCTGCAATGTCCTCCGCCTTCACATAGCCCGCAAAGGTTAAGGGGATGTCCACTTCCTTTACGTCTGTCGTCTCGGGATCAAATTCAGCATACATCAGTTTCATCTCATCACCGACATTGTAGCGAAACGGCTTTTTGATCTCGTAGATACAGAAGTCCGGCTGCAGCGCTCCGTCAAACGTAAACTCGTAATCATCCGTGGAAAGACTCACCGTGTCATAGATCAGCACCGGATGCTCCGTCGTCAGATCTGTGCCTGCCTTTCCCGCCACCTCTGCAAATTCCTCATCGGAAAGCGTGATCATATTAACGACCGGATTTGCCATAAAGTGCGCCGGCTCCAGATAATTTTCGATGATGATCTGCGGTTTTTCTCCCGGATAATACCGGTCGATGATCGTCCCGAGCGCCTCCCGGTACTCCTCTGTATAATCCATCAGATCCGCATAGTAAGCAAAAAACTTTACATCCATCTCCCGGTAGTCTGTTACTTCATCGGAATTCATGATCTGCTCTCTGGCCGGAAAATACCCGCTGTTCTCATCGAAGCAAAAGGAGTATTTGTAGTTTTTATACTTCTCCCCCGCTGTCACATCTTCGTTATCGGTCTTGGTTCTGATGATGTCCGTCAAGCTGCGGGCCGCAAAAAAAGTGACCAGTGTCAGTGAGATAAATACCGTGATGCTCCTAATGATTCCCCTGGTGGAATGCGGATTTCGCCGGATCGATGCAGCTGCGATCAGCCGCTCCGGAGCCGCTTTTTTCAAATGCCGCAGATCCGTCTTATACCCCTTCTTCCGTTTGCTGCTGCCGTTCTCCGCATTTCCGCGGATGCTCTCGATCGGGCCGGTCCTGCTGATCTTTAACGCTGGAATCCATGCAGCCAGCCATACCGCGATTGCCGAAAAGACCGCCACGAACAAAAGGTTCTTCGGATTCACAATCAGATGGCAGCCGATCTTACCGCTTTTTCCCACGATCACATTGCTTGCAATGGTGGAGATGATCTCGGAAAAGTGCGGATACAACAGCGTCATACCGCCCTTCACTACCAGCAGTCCCAGGAGGATCCCGCCCGGAAGTGCCATAAGCAGCAGCGTAAACACTTCATAATAAACGCTCCACTTTTTCTGCTGCCGCGTGGCACCGACCGAGGAAAGCATACCCAGATAGATGCTGCGTTCCCGGTAGGACAGACTGAACACGTTGTAGATCAGCACCAGGGATGCCGCTGTGATCAGCCCGATAAAAAAAGCCTGAAAAAAAATCATCATCGCATTAAATGTGCCATCCGATCCTTTGGATGCGAAGGTAAGCAGCAGGTCATTCATAACGATCTGGCCATCAAGGACCGGGATGTTCCGGCCGTCCTTTCCCCGATAACCTGTACCTTCTGCACGCACGGCTTCACGCTCTTCCTCGGTGCGGCTCCGGTCCAGGATATCCGCGATCCTTCCGTAGGTATCCTCTTTGGAGCGCAGATCGGTCGTAAATACCAGATTGACTCTCTCCCCCTCATTTACGGTGTTATCGCCGGCGCAGATGGCTGCATAGCCGCCCTGCCCTCTTGCTTCAAAGCGCGGACTTTCCATAATACCGACGATCGTATAGCTGCCGCTCACACCGGTCGGTTTATGAATCTCTTCAAAATCCGTATTCTCACCATAGTACGCAAAATGTGCCGGTGCCTTTACCGTATCCCCGTGCGTTACGCCAAAGGAAAAACCAAACATGATCATGCCGGGTTCTGCCCCCTGCGCAACACGCTCTTCCTCGCCCTCCTTATAAAAAGCGTGGATATACCGGTCAAACGCTTCCACCTCGATCGTATCCCCGATCCGGATATCTGCGCCGTCTTCCACAGCTCTCTCGCTGATCATCAACTCGTTCGCATTCTCCGGCCTGCGGCCTTCCTTTACCCGGATATTCATCCAGTCGACGAGCTCACCTGAAAACGACTTGATCTCCAGAAACGGTGTTTCGGGATTGGCACTCTGCGCAAACTCCGTGTAGCCAAGCGGTCTCGAGATTTCCATCTGCTCTACCGAAGAGAGCGCCGCGATCTCGTCCGCCTCGTCCTTGCTCACATCGTATACCTGATAATGCCAGCTGCCCTGTTCCTCTGCCACTGCACGCTGCAGATAATCCATGACCGTATCTTTTCCGACAAAGACCGCCGTCATCAGGATCACCATCACCAGGATGCCGGTAAAGGTGATCAGGGTGCGTCTCTTATTTTTTTTCATATAGGTTTTGGTCACCTGAAATATGATCTTCTTGTTATTCATGTTCTCCCCCGTTTTCTTGTTGGGTATTTCTTATTCGTTGATTCTCATTTGGTAGCTCTTGCTTTGTTTTTTGCTTACTATTTCTTCTTCGTTTTTTCTTACTCTATAGTTCTTGCCTGGTTTGGCTTATTTAATGATTCTTATTCGATGCTTCTCGTTTGGTGGCTCTTGCTTTGTTTTTGGCTTACTATTTCTTCTTCGTTTTTCTTATACAATATTTCTTACGCGCTCATTGCGCACGATCCTACCATCCTCGATACTGATCACCCGATCTGCCTGCATCGCCAGTGCTTCGTCGTGCGTGATCAGGATCAGTGTCTGCTTGTTGCCCCGGTTGGATTCCTTGAGCAGTTCGATGATCTCCTCTCCGGTCCTGCGGTCCAGATTGCCGGTAGGCTCGTCCGCCAACAGGATGGCCGGATGCGAATACAGCGCCCTGCCGATGGATACTCTCTGCTGCTGCCCCCCGGAAAGCTGACTCGGCAGATTTCCCCGCCGGTCAGTCAGTCCCAGATGTTCCACCACCTGATCCAGCCGCTCCCGATCCAATTCCCGACCGTCCAGCAGATGCGGCAATGCGATGTTCTCATCAACGTTCAGTACCGGCATCAGATTGTAAAACTGATACACCAGGCCGATCTGCCTTCTGCGAAAGATCGCCAGCTTGTCTTCCTTCAGGCTGTGGATATCTGTGCCATCAATAAAAACCTTTCCTTCCGTCGGCTTATCCACGCCACCCAATATGTGCAGCAGCGTGGACTTGCCGCTCCCCGAAGGTCCGATGATCGAAACGAACTCTCCCTTCTCCACCGAGAAACTCACTTTATCCAATGCCCGGACTTCCGTTTCTCCGGAACCGTAGATCTTTGATACGCCTTCACATTTTAATATTTCCATAGTTATCTCCTTCACTCTCAAGAAATCTTTTCTTCTTTGTTTTCGCGTTTTTATCTTTCGCTTTCCAGCTTCCTTCTCCTCTACGCACTTAACTATAACATGCCTTTATGACACTATGGTGACTTGCAAAGTGACATTTTTGTCACAAAGCGTTACCTCTCTCAGCAATTTCACATATCCCTTCCTGCTCTTCCTTGCAACCAACACTCGCTTCCTCCGTTGCACCCGTCAAACGCTTCCTCCCACCTCTCAGCCGCAACCACCAGGTGCCAAAAAGCAATACCGGATTGGTAGAATGAATTTGTGCAAACGAATATAATAACTGTTATAATTTCAAACGGGCTACGCTGAGACTTTCAGATGCGTGCTATCACACAAGCATTGAGTCCGGTTATTTAAGAACCGTTACACCTAAAGAATATGGAGGAAAAAATGAAAAAAAGAGTAATGGCATTGACCACCTTGTTAACCCTCGCAACCTGTGCCGGTTGCGCAACCAGCCGAGCACCGAAGGAATGGTACAACAAGTCCATCGAGTATTTCCGGGACGGCCTCAACCTTGGTTGGAATAAGGTAGATCCCGAAAAATACGGTGTAAAAGAAGTGGCGAGCAGCGTCGCCTATGTTACTAACGCTGATGGTTCGATCAAAGAAGGTACTGTGTCCGTAGGGTCGTCGAACGCCCTCGGCGATAGCTACGGATATCTGGTGAAAGATCTGGATGGCGATGGCACGATGGAATTATTGATCGGACTGATCAATGATTCTCCGCAAACGCAGTTTACGGATCTGGTCGTATGGCACAGTGACTTCGGCCCGACACACATTATGAGTGCCGGCGATGATTATATGTATCTTAACACCGACGGCACACTGCTCAAACCCTCTTTTACTTCCAACGACTATGAGCTTATGAAATACTCTCCGGAAGACGATGCCTTTCCGCTGATCGGAACCGGCAGTCTCATCACCGCCGGAAAATTTGAGCTTACGCCGTTCTAAAAACTTGCGGGGCGTGTTTCTTTTGTATCTCACTCGCAGAAAGCGTTGTATTCCTCTTCCGTGGACGGGGGTGTCAGCTCACCCGCTACGATCTGCACCTGCAGATCCAGCACCTTGTCATAGATCTCCTGTGAATAGAGCGTGTAATCTTCCGTAATGCCCACGGCGTTTTCTGCGAGTCCCAGTTCGATCGTCTGGCCCGACTGTGTTCCGCAGGCACATAGCATCCCTGCCAGTAGCAGGACCAATGCGTATATTTTCCTTTTCATAATCTTTCTCACATTCCTAAATATCTTCAAAACCTGATCCGTTTGTTTTAGCCTGCTCCTCGATAAAAGAATCATCAAAACAATAATATCTTCTATCATTCTATTTATATTTTCCGTACTGCGCTCCCGCAATGCGACTAATGCAGAATTTCAAAACCGATCCCAGTGGATCCTGTCTTTTTCAGAAATGTCTTTCTGCCTGGGCATAGCAGCATTTCTACCGGATCATAATCCCCATCCATTTTCATATATGTTTTATGAATCACAGCATATTTTGCTCCTGCTTCGCATACTCCGGGAAGTCCTCAACCCGTATTTCATTCAGTTCCTCATCCGTAATTTCCGTACAAGTAGCTAATCGGTTTGCCTGATTGGACAATGCCCCTTCAAAGAGATTTCGCATCTCTCTGGCATTTGCAAAATTCGCCGTTTTATTATTTACCAGCCAGTTCAGGTACTTCTTTAGCTGCTTCTCTGCTTCCTGATTCATCCGCATACCATACGGACTGCAAAACGCCTCAAATATTTGATACAGTTCCTCCTCCGAATAGTCTTCAAACAGAATATTCTTGCTAAATCTGGACTTCAATCCGGGATTTGAATCCAAAAACTTCTCCATCGGATCCGGATAGCCAGCTACTACTACCACAAAATTATCCCTGTTATCTTCCATCGCTTTTAGGATAGTATCAATTGCTTCCTGTCCAAAATCACTTCCTTCTTTAGCGAGTGTATACGCTTCATCCACAAAGAGTATGCCACCCATTGCCTCATCTATCTTCTCTTTGGTCTTTAGCGCTGTCTGTCCTACATACCCTGCAACCAAACCGGCACGATCCACCTCCACCAACTGGCCTTTTTCCAGGATTCCCATTTTCTTATATATTTTTGACAGCAATCTGGCAACCGTTGTTTTTCCGGTTCCCGGATTCCCAAGAAATACCAAATGTTTGGAAATATTAGCAGTCTCCATCCCGCGTGACTCACGGATCTTCTTGATCTTTAGAATATTGATAAGCGAATTAACTTCACTCTTTACCCCTTCCAACCCGGTCAATGCATTCAGCTGTTCCAGCAGTTGCTCCAGGCTTTCCTCCGGTTCTTCCGCTATTCCCTCTTCTGTTTCAGTCTTATCCATTCCCGATGCGTTTTCTTCCTGCACTTTCTGACCCCTGTCAGTTTGCACGGTTCCGCTCAATGTTTCAACTTTGCCAATCCTTTTCCGCAGTGTCTCAATATAGGTCAGGAACTTATCCTTCTCAATATCACCTCTATCCTCCCGGTTGAATAAATAGTTTTTTCCCAGTTCAGCAAAGAACACAACATATAGCTCATCCGGCAGGATCAGCGTGTCCTTGCTCATTTTCATAGAAATCGCATTCAGTTCAATAAACAACTCGGATTTTTCTCTGATTTTGGTATCTTTCAGTTTTTTTAAAGGATACGATTTTTCCTGATACTCTATATTAAAACGGTTATACCTATCCTCAGCATTATTCTTTGAAATATGCTGTATAAAAGAAAAAACATCCGCTGCCAATGCTTTTCGAATCCCATCTTCCCCATCGAAAAACATTTTCAGATTCTCAACTCTTCCACAAGCTGCAACAAGTCTGTCATAAGCCTGTTTTACAGTCACATCCATCCGACCTTTTCTCTCCTTATGCCATAGCCATCATTTTCATAGTACTCTCATATGCTTCCGATATTTCAGCTTGTTCCATTCCGGCGCCGGCTTCCTCGAAAGCACTCCTTATTGCCTTTTCCACTTCTTCTGTTGACATTGTCCTGTACTTTCGGAAAAGATCTGCATCCTTCATTGCAACCAGTAATTCCTGGTTATCTTCAATCTCCTCGCGAAGATCCTTCACCTGATTGACAAGACTTTTATAATACACATCTACATCCGTCGGTCTGAGTCTCGTCTTAAATACTGCATAATCCTGCAGTTTCTCCGTAAACCATGGCATAGACAGTTTATCATATATCCCCATCCATTTATCATGGGACAGATGCCAGACATCCTTATCGCCAAGCATCTCGTGATTATTAAAATAATACAATTCGTCAAATGTCCGCAAAGAAACCGTAAACATCGCAAGTAATGAGAAAATTGTAAAGATCATCTCTCCCTGATCATCAGAAAGATCCTTCTGCAAGGAACTGATCAGAAGATTAAGAACATTATACTCTCTGTCTACAAGCTGTCTCATCTTCTCTTCCGAATATGGCTGCAAGCGTCTTTGACTATCCAACATATCCATATGATCTGCAAGAACCTTATTGAATTCATAATCATTCTGAACATCCTGTCCCTGCTTAATCGATTTTTGTATCTGCTGAAGCTGACGATTGATCTGATCACTCATCCTATCCAGTTTTTTATTCATGATAACAAAACCGGCAAACGTTGAGCAAAGATTCAGCCCATTCAATATGAACCCGATCTTCTCTAATTTTGCTACATTTCCCAGAATCTCTAATCCTTTTTCATTCAGTTTTGTATTCTTGTTAAGTACACGAATTACTCTTTCTGCTAGTCCCTGTTCCTTCTGCTCGGTCTTATCGCATACCAACACTTTTTGAAATCTCTCAAATCTCTTCTTTTGATTTCGAATAACAATTTCCAAAATACCTTTTTCATTCGCTAATTTCTTTAATTCTTCCGGAATATTGTTCACTATTACTGTGCTCATAATCAACCTCCCTATACCCTCTCATTTACTATCGCCCAAAGTAACAAGATTGAAATAATAATAATACTTCTATCTGATCCGTATGGATCACTCATATCGAATTTTTTCTTTTTCGCCAATATGCCCATCACTTCTTCATTTTCCATTGCATCGCTGATTTTCACGGGGTCCAGGTTATCCGCATTATATTCGAAGTTTTCAATAATCTGCCCCTTGTTTTCGATTATGGAGGCATACAAACTCATCATCAATCTGGAATAATCCTCCAGTTGCGTCATCGTCAGATTCTTGAAATCTTTATACTTAATTGCCTTTTCATAATACTTTCTCGCTCTCGGAACGATGACTGAGTTTTCTTCCCCTTTCTTAGGCGGCAATGCTTTAGCGAACTTTGGTTCCACAATCGCATTCAGCTCATTCATATATAATTCGATCTGTTTTTCAAAAGCTTTTCCGCTTCTGATCTCAACCATTTTGAAAAAATCACAGAGTTTCTCAGCCAGAATATCATTACTGATCATTTCAGCTTCCATAACTGAAAAGTTTATGTAATCATCCAGCAACATATCCTTTAATTCTTCCAGCCACGGATTGGCAATATTTCTGATCGTCGCATCAACAAAACTTACAACATCGATGCTCTCATAATGATCCATAAGAATTTCCGGTTGCCCCTCATTTAGAAGCTTCTGTCCCAATGCGATCGTCTCATCATCCAATCCCACAAAGATAATCCGAAGATCCGTCTCCTGATGTTTCTTCTGAAATTCACTGCAAACCTGTAGCGCCTGTCCCCACGCCAGTTCCTTCGGATATCCGTAATGGCCGGCTGAAATCAACGGGAAAGCTATGGAATGGCAATCCTTTTCCACTGCTAATTCCAATGATCTTTGGTATGCGCCCCGTAATAACTCCGGTTCTTTTCTTTTTCCTCCGTGCCATTTTGGTCCAACTGCATGAATAATATATTTTGC
>JAEEGL016992731.1_pt1 | contig 13824 bp, 14 predicted proteins | sample 9134231 | NCBI WGS metagenome assembly JAEEGL01 (sample SAMN16246548, study PRJNA631951) | gut metagenome | biome: gut microbiome; feature: rumen; material: fiber-attached | host: Bos | place: Iran: Karaj | collected 2018-10 | reverse complement strand
ACTGCGTTCGTATGCGCTACCGACTGGTACGCCTACGCTTGTGTCAATGCCCTGCGCAGCCTGGGGCTCCGCGTTCCGGAAGACGTTTCGGTGGTCGGCTTTGACGATATCCCTCTCGCATCCATGTCGTCACCTCCCATAACTTCAGTAAAAGTTCCCAAACAGAATCTCGGAGCGAGTGCTGTGAGGCTGTTGGACAGAATGATCTCTCAGGGCAGAGAGGAACGCCTCAGAATATCTGTACTGACCGAACTCGTAGAGCGCGGCAGCACAGGTCCAGTCAGGATCTGAATCGTACAGCCGCTGTTATTCATCATCAAAAAAGACATCGCATGCTTCCCGGATCAGGTTCCGGATACTGCGGTGCCTTTTTTGCAGTCAGCGTCAGTGCGATACGCTTCTGTATCAGGATGCGTCTACCTCTCAGACCAGTCCCGCATCCTTCCGGCGGTACAGCAGCACAAGCAGAACCACCTGCAGGACACCGAGCGCGGCAAAGGAGGCGAGAACGATGTCATAACTTCCGGTGAAGTCGTATACGTATCCCACCGCGGCTGTCCCTCCGGAGTACGCAGCGGAAGAGAATACCGTGACAGAGGACCGGATATCCCCATATCTGTTGTTACCGTATACGTCCCGAATTATAAGATTCACAGCCAGTCCGCAGCACGCGTTAACTGCGCCGCACAGGAACCCAGCGACACAGTAGGACAACGCGCTTTCTGAAAACAGAAACAGGACGAAAGCAGCGGCAGGGATAGCAAATAGGATAAAACTGCTGTTCCTAACGCCTATCCTGTCGCTGAGAAAACCGTCAGCCAGCTTGAACAGGATGTTTCCCACCATCGCGCAGGACAGAACAAGCGCTGCTGTCTCCGAAGGGAGACCTCTGGCTTCGCAGAATCCGGATATATGGGACACGAAGGAGGTTATCAGGTAATCCGTCACCATAAGGGCAATGAGCAGAATGAAACTGACACGATCCTTCTCCCTTCCCGCATCGGCGATCGTCTCGCTCTTCTTCTGTGTTTCTTCAGGGGCTTTGATGAGACTTCCGGGAAAGAATATCAGCGGGAGGCTGAGCGCGATCATCACTGCAGCCATGACCCGGTATCCGGATCTCCATCCGGCTTCTCTTATCACCGCCGAGAATACCGGTGAGAACAGCGCGCCTGCGACTCCGGAAAAGCACATCATTATGGACGATGCCAATCCGTTATTGCTCTCGAACCAACTGTTGATGAACATGAACGTTATGACGCCGCTGTAGTAGGTAGCTGCGGCACTTCTCACCGCCGCTGTCACATAAAAGCCTGCTACACCGGTCCAGAAGGAGTTGAGCAGAAGGCATAAACTCCCAGTGATGACAGCTGCGCTTACCAGAGTCCTTACCGGAAACCTGCGCAGCATCGCGGGCATGAATACCGCCGTGACTGAGCCGACAGCGGTGCCTATGATGCTTTGCAGAGTGAAGGTCCCTCTGAGTATCCCGAGATCCGTGCATACTGGCCCGTAGAAGAGTCCCAGCATGTTGGCCATCCCTGTAGTACCGCATGTAAGAAGACAACAGCAGAGCAGAAGGATCCATCTCTCCTGTATCTTCTTTCTTTTTGTCTTCAGCTCATTCATCTGGATCCTGCCAGTCATCCTGTGTGTATTCAAAGACCAGCTCTTCCCTTTCGGTGTCGCGAAACTCCACCCTGAAGGAGAAGGGTGCCGTCTGTCCCATATATACCGCGTGGTAGTATGCGTAGCCACCAAGCCGGGAGCACAGCGCAATATCGCCGTCTCCTATCTCTTCCGAGCCGGTATAAATGGTAAAGACATCATATGTCTCATTCACTTCCGCACGGTCTATATGAGGATACTGCTCGCTTCCTGCCAGCGATGCCAGCCCGTCATCGGTCTGCATGCGTATGAAAGCCACGGTCATCAGCCATCTTTCTCTGGTCATGATCTCGGTAACAGAGCCGTCGGCGTTTATCACTGCGTCCTCGAGCCCGTAATATTCCTTGAAACTGTCAAGATTCTCCGGCGTGACCTCTCCGGCGATACTGTGCGGGAGGATCACCGTGACATACTCCTCGATCTGCTCCTGTCCGTCCTGCTCATGAGCATCAGCATCATTCTGTCCGCAAGCCGCAAGGCATATCAGCATGACTGTTGTCAGCACCATGCCGATCAGTTTTCTGGCTGTCATCCGATCTCCTTTTCTCAGTGGAGGCAGAGCTGTGTGCCCTGCCTCCCGTTTCTTTCTATTTGTCCCAGATCCTGTTCAGGTAATAACAGAATCTGGCACCGTTTCTGATCAGCTGCCTGTCGAACCTGCCGTCCGGCGACATCTTCCTCATGAAACAGAAGCAAAACCTTCCGTGGTTGTACTTAAGGAACTCTCCGCACCCCGCGTCTATGAACGGCTGTGTCCAGTAGGGACTGCTGAAGTCCGTACGGCGGTGCCGCACCGGGACTCCGTCTATCTCATGCACCGACGCCGGCTCATCCTCATACGGCTCATAGTATTCCTCGCCCTCGTTCTGGTGGCCGCTCAGGATGTACTCCGCGATCTCCAGATATCTGTCCACGTATTCTGCGCTGTGGATCCCGTTGCCCGCGGCAAGCGTGTCATAAGCGTCCCGGAGGGATGCCCATCTGCGCAGATTGCGGTAGGAATGCTCAACGCTTATCGTACTGTCGAAGAAATTCCCGTTGAGTTCATCGCCGCAGAACAGTATCCTGCTCTTCCTGTCCAGGAACTGCAGGCTTCCCTTGCAGTGCTCATCTATAGCATAGACCTCTAAGGGGCGGCCCTTGAGGTTGATGATGTCTCCGTCCTTGAGGAATACGACGGGATAGTCGGTCGGGATATCCATATTCTCGAATCCGAGGAAGAAATCCCCTCTCCCTTCGTAGACATCTCTGGACATGTACACCGCGTCGAACTGGTAACAGTTCACTATATGGTCTCCGTGGTTGTGGGTGAGCAGCAGCCGATACAGAGGTTTATCAGGACGCAGTTCCTGACACATTTTTCTCAGATTGCCGGCGCCCATTCCGCCATCCACTATTATCATCTCATCATCGCCCTCGATGAGATAGGAGTAGTCCCCGTCCGTCAGGATCTGCCACACTCCTTCTGCCATCTCGGTCGCCTTGAAATACACTTCCGAGGCGGGCTGTATATTGCCCTCATAATCCTCCACCAGGCCTTCAAGGGAGGAGCAGTCCAGCTCTCCGAGCCCGTGCTTCCATTTCAGTTCAGACATCCTTATCCTCCTGGTCCTGTAATCATTCCTTCTGGTCGTCGGTTACCGGGAAGATCATAGAGTCATATTTTCTCTCGGCCGGTCCGTCCCAGATCCTGTTGCGGTAGTATGTGAAACGGACTCCGTCCTTCTCATACTGCCTGTCGAACGCGCCGTCCGGAGTGATCTTCCTAAGGTGGCAGAAGCAGATCCTTCCTCCGTTCAGCTCCAGAGCTTTGCCCAGCCCCATGGCTTCCATCACAGGCTGCAGGGCATCAAGGTTGGGACTTCTGCGCAGATGTACCGGAAGGCCGTCCTTTTCCGATATTGGAGAGACCTTGTCCGCGTACGGCACATAGAATTCCTCACCGCAGTCCGGATCAACGAACATGATATGCTCAGCCATCTCCAGATATTTCTCGACGTACCATGCGGGATGGATGCCGTTTCCCGCCGCCAGGGTATCATAAGCGTCCCTGTACGAGGCCCATCTCCTGAGGTTGCGGTAGCTGCGTTCCACAGAGATGCGGCTGTCGAAGAAATTCCCGTTGAGCTCATCTCCGCAGAACAGGATCCTGCTCTTCCTGTCCAGGAACTGCAGGGAACCGGGGCAATGCTCGTCTATCGCGAGCACCTCCAGAGGTCTTCCCTTGAGGTTGAAGACATCGCCGTCCTTAAGGAAGACGACCGGATAATCCCCGGGGATGCCCAGCGCCGCGTGGGACGGGTCGAGTCTGTGGCTGTATGTCTGTTTTGCCATGTAGGTCACGTCAAAGAGATAGTTGCTCATAGTGTGATCCACATGAAAATGAGTATTTATGATCCTGTACAGCGGCTTCTCGGGGCAGAGCGACTGACAGAACTCCCTGAGGTTTCCAGCTCCGGAGCCCCCGTCTATGCACAGCAGCTCATCATCGCCTTCCAGGACATATGTGTAGTCACCGTCGCTGAGGACTTGCCACACGCCGTCCGCCATCTTGTTTGCCTTGTAATACGGTTCGGAACGGAGCCTGATGTCGCCTTCCTCATCCATCAGATACTCATTGGACCATGCTGAAAAATCAACAGGCTCCATATTCTTTTTCCATTTAAGTTCGCTCAAGTTCCCGTCCTCCTCTTTCCTTTATTTGTCCCAGATCCTGTTTCTGAAATAGCAGAACCTGGCATCGCCTACTTCATACTGCCTGTCGAACGGCGCATCCGGCGTCAGCTTTCTCAGATAGCAGAAGCATGCCCTTCCGTGGTTGAGATCCAGCGCTTCCTGGTATCCTGCAGCCTGAAGCACAGGCACCAGTCTCTCAAGGTTGGGACTCCTTCTCTGATGGACAGGTTTGCCTTCGTGCTCAGTGATGGGGTTCTGGTAATCCTCGAACGGGACGTACAGTTCCTTGCCGCAGTCAGGATCCTCAAAGAGGATGTGTTCTGCCATCGCCAGATACTGGTCCACGAACCTCGCCTCATGTACTCCGTTTCCGGCCGCGAGCGTGTCGTATGCGTCACGGAAGGATGCCCATCTGCGCAGGTTGCGGTATGAGTGCTCCACCGATATACGGCTGTCGAAGAAGTTGCTGTTGAGCTCGTCACCGCAGAAGAGGATCCTGCTCTTTCTGTCGAGGAACTGCAGGCTCCCCTTGCAGTGCTCATCGATCAGATACACTTCCAGCGGTCTTCCCTTAAGGTTGAATACGTCACCGTCATGCAGGAACACTACCGGGTAATCGTCCGGGACTCCGGCGTCTTTATAGCGCTGATTGAGCCTGTCGGGATACGTGTCCTCTGACATGTAGACTACATCGAACAGATAGTTGTTGAGGGTGTGGTCTCCGTGGCTGTGAGTGTTCAGGAGCCTTCTCAGAGGCTTCTCCGGACACAGGCTCTGACAGAAGGCTCTGAGGTCTCCGACACCATTGCCGCTGTCGATGGCGATCAGTTCGTCATCTCCCTCCAGCACATATGTATAGTCTCCATCGCTGAGGACCTGCCATACACCGTCCTCCAGCGGGTATGCCTTGAAGTACGGTTCTGACTTCGGGCGGATGTCTCCCTCGAAATCGATGAGAAGTCCGGCATCCTCATAAAGATATGAGAAGTCTACCGGTTCCATATTCTTTCTCCATTTGATCTCTGCCATTTCATTTCTCCTTATTCCAGATGATCGCTTTTGTCTGTTGCCTGCGAAGCGGATCTTTCTGCTTCGTTCTCTTCCTCCCGTGCTGCGGGACCTTCCTTCGGAGGAAGCTTTGAATCCCTGATCAATCTCACTGCAGAACCGGCTGTGAACCATATTCCGGCGAGCAGGAAGACTGCTGCAGCTGCTATGATGAAGACGAGCCTTTCCGCAGGGATGTCCGCCCTGGCTGAGTATGTTCTGTACGCCAGGTATATGAGATACGCTCCGAGGACCATCCTGATGAAATGCCGGTACAGGATCTCATTCTGTGATACTGTCTCTTCGGCATTCTCTTCCTGCGCGGCCGGAACGCTCTCCTCCGCTTTTGTCTCTGTATCGTCCATCCTTTTATTCGAGACCTCTCTGTCTTGCGCACTCCACACAGTGTGCGATATATGCTTCCCTGTCTCCTTCGAGGAGGAACCCTTCACTTACAGTTCTGGTATAGTCTTCTTCTATGAGCTTTTTATAGTTGTCAAGCGTCCCGTACATCTCCTTCAGGAAGGCAGGGCTGTAGGGCAGCACCTTTCCGAAAGCTCCGTTGATCGCTCCTTCAGCGTTGGTGGAATAGTTCACGTACTTACCTGTGGGGTAGTTGATCGCGGGGGTCCTTATGCCTCCCAGACAGTTGCCCAGAGCGTCCGTGCGGTTTCCCACGAAGGAATCCATTCCGGCTATTCCGGGGACAGGAGTTCTGCTGAAATATGTCTCGATCTTAGGCGCGTGAGGAGCAGGTATCCCGTCCCTGACCCAGGAATAGAGAGCCGCCCACGCCGCGCTGAATACCGGCTCATACGGCATGTCGAGGGCGTCACCGTCCACGCCGTAATATCCGTTATAGATGCCGAGACCCTCCAGCATCTTCAGGTCCTCTTCGCCGTAATAGACCACGAGGTTGTATTTGCTGTCATGAGAAGAGCCTGGGATCTGCCAGGTCCTGGACTTAAAATTGGGCTCGTCGAAATCTCCGTACCAGAAAGCGCCCCTGTTCTCGCTTTCTGTGTTTACTGCCATGAAGGGATCCGGAGCTCCCATCATCCCGCCGTGTGGATACCCGTCTCCCGCTCCGAGCGAGAGCCCTGCTTCATTGCTGATGCCCATCAGACCGTCGAATCCTCCTCCGTTGAGGTATCCGTCGAAGAGCGGCCTGTCACTGCAGTTTTCCGGCAGGTATGAGAAAGATCTGATCATCCTGTTGACGTAGAACGTAGACTGGCTCCATCCAGTGAGATACAGCCAGAACTCGCCGTACTCCTTCAGGAAGTTCTTCTCATCTTCACTGCGCAGCAGTTTTGCGAGGTCCACCAGCATATCCCAGAACAGACCCATCTCATACTGCGGCAGAGAAGCCATCAGACCCCTGTTCTCCGCCTTCATCGCACGTTTCTCAGGATCCGGATTGTCCCAGTTGATATCTGCATATCTCTCCGAGTCGAAGTTTTTGAGAGAATCCACTACGTGTCCTTTGCTGGATATACCGATATAGATGTCCCCGTTCCTCATGAAGAACGGCCAGGAGTCCACCCACATGCGGTCGATATCGATGTTGGCGGAACTGTTCAGTATCTCAAGAACCACGTTGCCGCTGAACCTTTTAACATCCGCAGGTCTGCGCACTATCAGCCTTGTAGTATACGGCGCGTCTGACCAGACCGGCTCCGCCCTGTGCTGTCCGTCCTCTTTATATACGTTGGCTGTGCCGGTCTGGAAGTATTCGTCCTCTATATAGCCGGCCTGTTCGAAACCGCATTTAGCAGCAGCTGCTGCAAAAGGGACCGAGGTCTCTGTCACCGGTACGAGTCTCATCTTCTGAATCATCGATCAATTCCCTTTCTCTGTGTTCATATCGTCCTTGTATGCCAGGCAGCCGTCCGGGTATCCCCCCCGGACGGCTCGCTGATTCTTATTTCAGGCCCCTGTCTTTTGCTCTCTTTACCGTATAGCCGACATTGGCTTCCCTATCCTCTTCCAGGAGGAATCCCTGGGCGACCAGCCTCGTGTATTCCTCATTGCAGAGTTTCTCATAGTTCTCAAGGCTGCCGTACAGCTCGGTGAGCAGTTCCGCGCTGAACGCGTTCACCTTTCCGAAAGCACCCATTATCGTGCCGTCGGCTCTGGTACTGGTCGGGGAGTACTTCCCTGTCGGGTAAGCCAATGCAGGTATACGGATCCCGCCTCTGCAGTTGCCGAACGCATCGGTGAGATTGCCTACGAATCCCGCTCTGATCGCCATTATCGGCGTGGTGCTTATATAAGTCTCGATCTTTGGCGCGTGCGGAGCCGGGATACCGTCCCTTACCCAGGCATAAAGCGCCTTCCACGCAGCGCTGAACACCGGCTCATAGGGCATATCCAAAGCTTCTCCGTCCACTCCGTAATAGGCGTTGTATATGCCGAGGCCCTCCAGCATCTTGAGGTCCTTTTCCCCGTAATAATCCACGAGGTTGTATTTGCTGTCATGGGAACTTCCCGCGATCTGCCAGGTGCGGAACTTGAAGTTAGGCTCATCGAAGTCACCGTACCAGAAACTGCCTCTGTTCTCACTCTCGGTATTGACAGCCATGAAGGGCTCTCTGGCTCCCATGACACCGCTCGAGAGGTCGGTGGAGTTGTTCATTCCGAACGGCTGGCTGTTATCAAGAACTCCGGGGTTCGGTCCTCCGCCGCCGTTATAATATCCGTCGAAGAGCGGCCTGTCCTTGCAGTTCTCCGGCCTGTACGCGAAGGATTTGACTATCCTGTTCACATAGCCTGTGGACTGGCTCCATCCCGTGAGATACAGCCAGAAATCACCGTATTCTCTGAGGAAGTTCTTCTCGTCGTCACTGCGGAGCAGCTTGGCAAGATCGACGAGCATATCCCAGAAAAGGCCGATCTCATACTGGGGCAGGAATCTCATCCTGCCCTTCTTCACAGATTCAGGCACCTCACGGTCCGGCATCGGGTTGTCCCAGTTGATATCCGCATATCTGACCGGATCGAAGGCCTTGAGAGAATCGACGACATGCCCCTTGCTTGATATTCCGATGAAGATGTCACCGTTACGTGTAAAGAACGGCCATGAGTTGACCCACATGCGGTCGATATCGATATTCGCCGAGCTGTTAAGGATCTCCAGCACTACGTTTCCGCTGAACTTCTCCCTGTCGGCAGGCCTGCGGACTATGAGCCTTGTGGTGTAAGGCGCATCACAGTAGATGGGCTCTACCTGGTGCATCTCGTCCTCTTTATACACATTGGCCGTGCCGGTCTGGAAATACTCTTCCTCGACATATCCGATCTCGCTGAATCCGCACTTATCAGCTGCAGCGGCGAACGGCACCGAAGTCTCCGTGATCGGGATCAGTTTCATCTCTTTGATCATTATACTTACCTCGCTAAACGTTTCTAATGATTTTAGTAAATAATACTAAACCGAGTATAGCATCTGATTATCACAGAGTCAACGGAATTGCATTGTATAAAATGTAGATAAAGCATCACAAAAATTGTGCAAATAAGAAAAATCCCGCTTAATAGGGCATATTTAGGAGTCTGGCTCTTAACATTTACTGGTGTTTCAGCTATACTTTACTAAAGTTTATCAATAATTTAACTGAATTTCATTACAGGAGCACTAAAATGTACATTCCGAAAGATCTTCTGAAGAACGGAAGCTGGCTGAGTAATGCCCTGATGTGGAATCCCCAGCTCTCCGGCAGGTCAAAACCGGGGCCCGATACTCCGTCTGATATACCGCCGGCAGTCAGCATCGAGGAGAATGGGGACTGCATCCTGAGATTCTACGCTCCCAATGCCGGCAGCGTCAGTGTAGGCTTCATACTGGGTGAACAGGTCCCGATGACTAAGGGCGATGACGGCGTCTGGACCGGTGTACTGTCCTTCCCCTGCCCCGGTCTCAAGGTGATCACATTCATGGTTGACGGCACCGAAGTATTGAATCCCTACGCTCCCATCGGTTACGGTTACGGCCGACCGATGAACTATGTGGACATTCCATGTGCGGAGCAGGAATATCTGAGCATAAAGGATGTCCCTCACGGTTCTGTGGTCAGAGACTGGTACCGTTCTTCCGTTACCGGAAACTGGGAGAGCTGTCTGGTATATCTGCCGCCTATATATGATGAGGATCCCTCCAGACGGTTCCCGGTTCTTTATCTCCAACACGGCGGCAGCCAGAATGAGAATGGCTGGGTCTATGAGGCCAAAGCCAATTTCATAATGGACAACCTGCTTGCTGAGAAGAAAGCCGAGTCCTGCATCATCGTGATGAACAACGGCATGGTACAGGTCCCGGACGGGAATGGCGGCCTCAAAGTCGACACGGACGCCCTTGAGCCGCTGCTTATTAACGACTGCATCCCGTTCATAGACAGTAAGTACCGCACGCTGACAGACGCATGGAACAGAGCTTACGCAGGACTCTCTATGGGATCACTGCAGGGAGCCCAGATCTTCCTGAAGAATCAGGATGTATTCGCATCCGCCGGTCTGTTCACCGGATTTCCGCTAAGATTCGTGGATGGAGGCCCCCGCATCCGTTTCGACACGTCCTTCCTTACCGCTCTAGATGATGTCGGGAAGTTCAACGCCGGCTCCCGCCTGTTCTATCTCGGTGTAGGTGCCGACGAACCGAGCTATGTGATAGTAAAAGCAACCTCTGAGGAACTTACCGAAAGAGGAATAAAGAACGTCTTCCGGGCAATGCCCGGAGACCACGAGTGGCACGCCTGGAGAGGTCTTCTCCACGACTTCCTCCAGCTCGTTTTCAAGGAGGATGTTCAGGATGCTTAAAGGAATACCGCATGTCCTGTCTCCGGAACTGCTTGAGACTCTGGCTGAGATGGGACACGGAGACTCGATCGTGATCGGGGACGCTTATTTCGCCGCTAAGGCAATGACTAAAGCGGAAGGCAACAGACTGGTCAGAGCTGACGGGCTCAACGCATTCATCATGGTGGACGCGATACTGCAGCTGATGCCTCTGGACACCTGGTTCCCGGGGAGCGTGCTTGCAATGGGCTTCCCGGGCAGCGAAACAGGTGAGATAACCGGCAACGAGGTCACCGAGAAGTTCCGCGAAGTGATAAGAAAACATGATGAAAAGGCAGCCGACGGCATGGAGTTCGTAGACAGGCTCGCCTTCTATGAACTGGCTAAAAAATCATACTGCGTCCTGGCTACCGGAGACGGCAAGACCAACGGATGTCTGATACTGCGCAAGGGTGTCTTTTAAGGAGGATAAAGGAAATGCTCAGAGGAATACCTTTCGTGATATCGCCGCAGCTGCTGCGCACGCTGGCGGAGATGGGGCACGGAGATACCATAACGATAGGCGACGCTTACTTCGCGGCATCCACCATGGCTGAGAAGGGACGCATGATCCGCAGCGACGGAGTGGATGCGGTCGCCCTGATAGACGCGATACTGCAGCTCATGCCTCTGGACAGCTGGGACAGCCACAGCGTCACTTTCATGGGAAAGCCGGATGATAACGGAGAACTGCAGCCCTGTGAGATGACACAGAGAATGAGCGAAGCCATAGCAAAATACGATCCCGAGGCGGCCCGGACCGCGGTATACGCGGAAAGGTTCGCTTTCTACGACCTTGCGAGGAAGTCATACGCGGTGGTCTCCAGCGGAGAGCTCGAGAACTACGGGTGCGTCATCCTGCAGAAAGGCGTCAAATAGAAAAGGAGAAAGATCATGGGAGAACTTAAATGGAGAAAAGGGATGGGTCCTCTGGACCTGTCGTTCCTCAGCGGTGAGCTGATCGAGGACAGAGAAGGCAACATCCAGCCTCAGAGCGAGCCGTATTTCAAGGCCACAGAGCTCGCTGACGGCGTCTGGGCGGTGCTGAGCGACGGTGACTACACCTACGTCATCGAGGGCGATGATGAGCTCATCGCCATCGACAGCGGCATGGGAGCCGGAAGCATCCGCGACTTCTGCCAGAGCCTGCGTCCCGGGAAGCCTCTGTACAGGCTGATGAACACACACAATCACTTCGACCACACGCTGAACAACTACCAGTTCGACGTGGTATACATGTCCGAATGGTGCTATGAGGGACGCTGCAGGCCTTTCGGCGAATTCGAAGGCCTCGATATCCCGGATGACTATCCGGTAGTCTTCCTGCACGACGGCGACGTCATAAACCTCAAGGGCTGCCCGATCGAGGTCTACGAGATTGGCGAGCACTGCCCCGGTTCCCTTTCCTTCCTGGACAGGAAGCACAGGATCCTCTTCTGCGGAGACGAACTCAACGACCACTTCTTTGACAGCCGTGTGTCGGTAGAACACTCCTACCGCAATCTGCTGCGCTGGCACTCCATGCGCGATTCCTTCGACCTGATGTGCGCAGGCAACGGACAGGCGGAGGGACGTTATGTCGACCAGTATCTGGAGATGGCCAGACACATCCTCTTTGAGGATCCCGACTGCGGAAAAGAGTTCTATGTCCCCTTTGAGGACGAGGTCGCTTCCGTTACAGAACTGGACGGCAAGCCCGTCCATGCCAGAAGAGCTCCGAACTTCGCGAGGATGCTTCCCGCGTTCATCGCGGCGGGCGGTGAGAAATACCTGCCCTACAACCACGGAAGGTTCTGTTTCTGCTTCGGGAGGAAGATGACTCCCGATGCTCCTTTTGACAGACAGTACGAAGTGGGAGACGCGAGATTCTGCTACTACCGCAACAGGATATGGGACAAATAACGGTCCTGTTCACCTGAAAGATGCAAAGCTGACAGCCATATGCGGACAGGGTTTTGCCGTCTCTGCAATTCCAGTACACAGAATATGATCCGGCAAAATACATAGCGACAAAACAGCGCCAACGGTCATCCATGATCGTTGGCGCTGTTTGTATGCATACCGGCGTTTAAATGCTTATCCTGCTGTTCGTACCGGATCATACCGTCCGGCTTCGCATGTACGTGCTGATCTCCTGCATGCGTTCGCTCTGCTTTACCGAGAACGGACATCTGCTTTCGCAATGGCCGCACCATATGCAGTCTGAAGCGTTCTTCTCAAGTTTCCTATAGTGATCTTCAGCCATGTCGTCACCCGAAAGTGCCAGATCGTAATACTTGTTGACCAGTCTGATATCTATGCCCATGGGACAGGGCTTGCAGTGGCCGCAGTACACGCACCTGCCGCTGGTCCTCACCTTCTCCAGAGCGGTGATCGCCGTATAATCCAGTTCTTTCTCCGTCCTGTCATAGTACTCAAGGAGCTGCTCCACTTCCTGCACGGTCGACTACAGCGGACAGCTGCTCCATTCCATTCGGTGCCGGGTTGTGTACGAAATCGCTGAAGAAAGTCAGGATCTCCGAAGGCAGGTTAATAGTAGCCATTAAAATACCTTTTTCTCTCTGATTTCAGATAGAAAGAGGTTAAAGTAACATCATCTTTCAAAACCTCTTTTCTTCTGAGACTGGATGCCCAGCCTGTGACACAAATAGTCGTTGATATCCTTTCCATATCTTGGAGGCTTATCAACGACTGCGTACTTATTACTCATAGTGTTCTGTATGGATCGTGTTGCTTCGCGGCCGGCTTTGTCATTGTCCAGATGAAGGTAGATCCTGCTTATTCCCGGGTTATCTGCAATTGCCTTCTGCAGCACAGCCGGGAGCTTTGACTGTTCGTTAGCTCCCGGCATATATACGCCAGCCAGTGATATCAGTGTCTGATCCCGATAGTTATCACCGTTCATCTGGATCAGCGTCGCATTGGAAAGCGCATCTATAGCAGACTCAAAAAGGTGTATCGATTTACTGTCTGGGTTAACCAGCCGGAAAGAATAACTCTTATCACTGCCAGTGCAGTCTCCCATAATGCGGCTTTGATTTGTTCCGCGATAAGCAGCATAACGAGGCTGACCAGCGGAGTCTTTCCCTACAAAGATGACGTTATGATATGGCAGCGATTCATAGATGATTCCTTCATTGATGCAGTCGTCGATAATGCTTTTACTGATCCCACGGCCTGTCAGATACTCCCTGACCTGGTCATCAGTGGGACTTTTATCCGGGAGAAGCAGGTTCTTTTTCGGAGGAGTCGGACTAAGCTTTGGCTGCACGATACAGCTTTCTCCGAGGATGGTCTCGACAGCATCCAGGAAGTCCATGCCTTTTACCTTCATCAGATAATCCAAGGCGGATCTTCCTCCAATATAAAGATGACTCAAGTTGAGCGAAAGAAAGATCAAAAAACTCCCTAATTTAGGCAAATTAGGAAGTTTTCTCACTGGCGCGCCCGGGAGGACTTGAACCTCTGGCCTTCTGCTCCGGAGTGCGGAAATTACGTCAAAATAACACGAAATATTGACAAATAAAAATGCCTCAAAGTGCCTATTTTAAAGGAAAAATCGATGGTCATCTAAAAAGATTGAGAAAAGATAAAAAAGGT
>JAEEGL014733943.1_pt1 | contig 13824 bp, 11 predicted proteins | sample 9134231 | NCBI WGS metagenome assembly JAEEGL01 (sample SAMN16246548, study PRJNA631951) | gut metagenome | biome: gut microbiome; feature: rumen; material: fiber-attached | host: Bos | place: Iran: Karaj | collected 2018-10 | reverse complement strand
TGCAATCGCGCTCCGGAACACCGGCAGCCCCGGCTGGTCCATTATCGTGCTGAGCCTGGCGGTCAGCGTGTTCCTTCTGCCGCTGTACAGAAGAGCGGACGCCATCCAGCAGGAAGAACGGGACCGGGCGCTTCGGATGAAACCCCGCATCGACCAGATCAAGGCGGCGTTCACAGGCAACGAACGGTTCATGATTCTGCAGACGTATTACCGGCAGAACCATTACAAACCTTACTACGCGCTGAAAAGCTCCGTGTCGCTGCTGCTGCAAATTCCTTTTTTCATGGCAGCGTACGGCCTTCTTTCAAAGCTGCAGGTGCTGCAGGGCGTCGCATTCGGCCCGATCCGGGACCTCGGCGCGCCGGACGGAATACTGCGGATCGGCGGTACGGCTTTTCACCTGCTGCCGGTGCTGATGACGCTCATCAATATGATTTCCGGTGCGCTCTATTCCCGGGGAATGCCGTTGAAAAGCAAAATCCAGATGTACGGACTGGCGCTCGTCTTTCTGGTGCTGCTGTATAATTCGCCGTCCGGACTGGTGCTTTACTGGACGATGAACAACGTTTTCTCTCTGGTAAAAAATACGCTGGCCCGTATTCCGCGCAAGACGGTTCCGGAAGCCCGGAAAACAGCCGGAAAGGCCGGCAGGATCCGCCCGGCTGAAAAATGGCTTTTCTGGCTCAGCTGCACTTTTCTGGCGCTGCTGACCGGACTGCTGATTCCGTCGGAGGTTATCAAATCCTCGACGTCGGAATTCCTCCTGAATATCTACCATATGCAGAATCCGCAGCGGTACCTGCCCAGTTCGTTCCTGCTGGCGGCCGGGACCTTCATCCTTTGGTGCGGGGTTTATTTCAGTATGTCCAGGGAGAGAACGAAGCACGCTTTTGCCGTGGCATTCACGGCGGCCGCGGCTGCAGCCACGGTCAACTTCATGGTCTTCGGCAGATCTTACGGGGATATTTCGTCGATGATGGAATATACGCGGCCGATTTCGGTTTCCGTGGTGCAGATCCTGGTCAATACGCTGGTAATGCTGGCGGTGTTCGCAGCTGTACATTTCCTGGTTCGGAGGATTCCCGGGCTGCTCCGTGCGGTATATGCGGCTTCCTGTATCGCGCTGGCAGTGATGTCCGTGACGAACATATCGGTGATCCGGGAGGAATTCAGGGAAAGCGAAGCGTATGCCGCGTCGGTCCGCGAACAGATTATTGCAAACACGCCGCAGATCCACCTGAGCAAAACCGGCCGGAATGTGATGGTGATTATGCTGGACCGGGCGGTCAGCGGCTTCGTGCCGTATATTATGAACGAAATGCCGGAGGAACTGGCACAGCAGTTTGACGGCTTTGTCTATTATCCCAATACCTTGTCCTTCGGATTCCATACCAATGTGGGAAGCCCGCCGCTGTACGGCGGATATGAGTATACGCCGGACGGCATGGCGGAACGCGCGGATATGCTGCTGCAGGAGAAACACAACGAGGCGCTGAAGGTCCTGCCGGTACTTTTTCTGGAAAACGGATATGACGTGACGGTCATGGATCCGTCGCTCGCGAATTACCAGTGGATTCCGGACCTTTCAATCTATAACGACTATCCGGATATCCACGGCTATAACGTGAAGGGATTCTTTACCGAGGATTCGGAGGATATCGGAGAATACGCGGACGAGATCCGGGACCGGAACCTGTTCTGCTACAGCATTTTCAGGATTTCTCCGACAGCATTCCAGCCGACACTGTATCATTCCGGGGACTATAATGAAACGGATGCCTCCGTGCGGGTCAGAGAGGAGCCGGAAAGCCTCATCGGGGTGAATCCGGATTTTGTGCAGAATTACCATGTCATGCAAAACCTGATTACGATGACGCATATCCTGGACAGCGGGGAGAACTGCTTCCTTATGTTTGCCACCGAAGAAACCCACGACGTGATCCAGCTGCAGGAGCCGGAATACGTTCCCCGGGTGGCAGTTGACAATACGGCATATGAAGCGGAACTCGGCGGAATCCGAACCGCGGCGGACGGCAGCGTCCTGGCGGTAGGTCCCGGCGACGGATTCCTCCAGACGCATTACCAGTCCAATATGGCCGCGTACCGCCAGCTGGCTCGCTGGTTCCGGTATATGCGGGATAACGGTGTATGGGATAATACGAGAATTATTATCGTATCGGATCATGCTTATGATATATCAGGCGCTTTCGGCCTGGATCTGTCAGAAAAATATCCGGAGATCGAACGGCTGAGCCAGGTGAACGGAGAAGTGTGGACAGTCACCGCAGCGTATGAACCGGTGCTGATGGTCAAAGATTTCGGCGCGGAAGGCTTCAGGACAGCCGGCGACTTCATGACTAACGCGGATACACCGGTGCTCGCGACAGACGGCCTGATCCGGGATCCGGTCAATCCGTTTACGGGGAAAGCGATCACTTCGGATCCCAAATATGACGGGGAACTTCATCTGGTTGAAACCGACTGGCACTTTGCCAGCAACAACGGATACGATTTTGCAGACAAGCAGGTTATTACGTTCCGGGGACAGGACGTCACCGATATTTCCAACTGGATCATAGAAGGCTATTGAGAACGGAGGAGCCAGGCATGAACCTTTACATTGATCCCGGAACCGGCAGCATGCTGTTCACCGTTCTGATCGGCCTGATCGGCGCGGCGGTCTACGCGCTGAGAAATGTGCTGGCCAAAGCGCGCTTCCTGTTCAGCAGCGGCGCGAAAACCCGGGCCAGGGCAGACGCCGGCCGGGAGGAGATCGTCTTTTTTACGGACAGCGGGCGGTACTGGAATATCTTCAAACCCCTGTGCGACGAGATGGAACGCCGGGGGCAGCGCGTGCTGTACCTGACGGCGTCGCCGGATGATCCGCTGCTGAAGGAAACATATCAGCATATCCGGTGTGAATTTGCCGGGGAAGGAAACAAAGCGTTCGCACGGATGAATTTTATCCGGGCGGATATCGTTTTTTCCAGCACGCCGGGGCTGGAAGTCTATCAATGGAAGCGGTCCCGGGACGCGAAATGGTACGTGCATATTATTCACGCGCCAAACGACGTGACCCGGTACCGGATGTTCGGACTGGACTATTTTGACGCGGTGCTGGTCAGCGGGGAATATCAGGTGCGCCAGATCCGCGGGCTGGAGAAAGCGCGTGAGCTTCCCGAGAAGGAGGTGGTCCTGGCAGGCCTGCCGCAGTTGGATTATATGCGGGAAAAACTGCTGCATACTCCGCCGCCGGAGAAAGACAAAACAACGGTGCTGCTGGCGCCGTCCTGGGGGCCAAGCAGTATATTCAACCGTTTCGGGGAACGGATGATCCGGACGCTGGCCGCAACCGGATACCATCTGATCATCCGGCCCCATCCGCAGTCCATGACGTCGGAAAAGGAACTGATCGGCCGCCTTCGCGCGGAGTTTCCAGACTCTGCGGAACTGGAGTGGAATTTTGACAATGACAACTTTGACGTACTGAACCGGGCGGATATCCTGATTTCCGACTTCTCCGGCGTCATGTTCGATTTTACGCTGGTGTTCGGCAAGCCGATCATCTACGCGGACGTGTCCTTCGATAAAAGGCCGTATGACGCCAGCTGGCTGGATGAAGAAATGTGGACGCTGACCGTGCTGGACAAGCTTGGAAAACAGCTGACCCCGGAGAACGCGGACAATATCGGTGCACTGATCGAAGAATGCCTGAATTCGCCGGAGTTCGAAGCCGGAAGGGAACAGGCGCGGCGGGAAACCTGGGTAAATATCGGCCGGTCGGTTCAGGCGGCAGCCGATTATCTGACTGCGAAAGAGGAAACGCTGCGGGCGCAAAAAGAAACGGGCAGGAGCAGCAAATAAGTTTTCGGCGGAACCGGATGGCACGAGATTTACCGCAGAGCGGGAAATGCAATGAGCAGAGGGGCGGAGTCGCTCAGAGCGCAGCTGACAGCACGGCGTCAAAAGCGTGTTTAGCCTGGAGGTCGCCGGAGAAGAGCAGGGGATAACTGCGCTCGCGGCGGAAACCGGTCAGCCAGCTGTCCGCGTCCGTGACGCCCCAGAAGGTTACCGCCTCGATTGGGATACCCTCCCGGCGGAGGCGGACCAGCATTTCGAAGTAACGACCGTATGCGCCGGCCAGTTCCAGCTGGCCGGCTTCATTTCCGTCAGTACAGTGAATATCCAGCTCAGTGACCTGCAGCTTCAGCCCCAGCGCGGCATAGGCGCGGGCGGCAGCCTCGCAGGCGGGGATATCCATATCCTTCAGGATATAGTGCCCCTGCATACCCATGGTATCTACGAGGTTTTCCGACATGAGCTTTTCCAGCAGGGCGATAATCGCGTCCCGCTTGACCGGCTGGAACGCATTATAATCATTGTAGCACAGGGTTTGCCCGGGCGCCTGCCCTTTACGGGCGGCGCGGAAGGCGGCGGGGATGAAATCCTCTCCCAGAACGGCATACCAGGGACTTCGGGTACGGTAGAACCCGGGGGCCCGATGATCCGGCTCGATCGCTTCATTGACGACGTCCCAGGTATAGACGAGGCCGGGAAACGCTTCGTTGACATGGCGCATAACGTCCTGAACGTAGTGCTCCAGACGTTCCAGCATGATTTCCCGGGAAGCAAACGGCGCGTCCGGCGCGTCGCTCCAGTCAGCTGTGAAAAACCAGCGGGGCGTCTGGTTGTGCCAGATAAGCGTGTGGAATCGTACGGCGACGCCGGCGTCACGGGCAAAGGAAAGCAAATCGTCCGCCGGGGCAAAGCGCAGTGCCGCGTGCGTGCGGTCCCCCGAAGCCAGGGTTGATTCCCGGTCCATCAGAAACATCGGCTTCATCTGATTGTCCGCTGTCAGGGAATTGAAATGGCGGCAGATCAGATCACGGAGGGCCGGGACAGCTGTCATACGGCTGCTGACGGCGGCACCGATCCGGAAATATGGTTCATACGCCTGGCAGAGAGAGGGTTTCAGCATTGCGTTCGACACCTTGTCAGTCTTCCTCCATTAAATCTTTCTTTTTCAGATAAATGCCGGCATATTCCTCGTAGTATTCTTCAAAATGATGCGGATGGTCATGGTGCAGGGCTTCAGACATTTCATGAACGTCCAGCGCGTTGTCCGCCAGTTCCACCAGGACGATGGCAATATTGGAGCAGTGATCGGATACCCGCTCAAAGTCGGAAATCAGATCATTGAAAACATATCCGTTTCCGATCGTGCACTTTCCTTTACGGAGACGCGCGGTATGCCGTTCCCGCATTTTGCGGCAGATCCGGTCGATGATCTGCTCCAGCGGCTCTACCCGGAACGCGGCTTCCGGATCATTCTCCAGAAAACTGTCAAAGGTGATGGAGATAATCCGGTTGATCGCATCGGTCAGATTGGTCATTTCCCTCCAGCCTTTGTCGGAGAAATGGATTTTCTTTTCCGCGATCTCCTGCGCCCGTTCCGCGATATTCAGCGCGTGATCGCTGATCCGCTCCAGGTCGGTGATCGCGCGGAGGTACTGGGTCACGGAACGGTTCTGGGTGTCCGTCATTTCCCGGCCGGTCAGCTGCATCAGATAACTGCCGATCTTATCCTCATAGCGGTCCACGATACCTTCCAGCGAGCGGACGTTTTCCAGCCCCTTGTCAGAATATTCCGACAGCAGAGTGATGGCGGCCGTCATGGAATCCCGGGTCAGCGCCGCCATTTTGTTCATGGTGAGGCGGGTCTGCTCCACGGCCAGCGTCGGGTAAGCCAGGAAACGTTCCTCCAGGCGCTTCATGTCCTCTGTCTGCGCTTCTTCCGCCGGGTCGGAGGGGATCAGGCGGACCATCAGTTTTTCAAACAGGGGAATGCACAGCGCCAGCACCAGCACGGTGGATACGCGGAACAGCGTATTGAGCAGCGCGATCAGGAACATATTCATCGTCAAGTGCATGAACGAGAAACGGAAGATCGCGTTCAGGCCGTAGAAGACAGCGGCGAACAGAATTACGCGGGAGACCTCGATGACCAGGTAGGAGAAAGCAGCCCGCTTTCCTTCCCGGGAGGAACCCGCCCCGGAGATCAGCACCGGGACAGATGCGCCGATCGCGATACCCAGGATAACCGGCAGCGCTGTATCAAAGGCGATCAGTCCCGTGCTGGAGAGCGCCTGCAGGATACCGACAGAGGCGGAGGCGCTCTGGAGAATCGCGGTAAAAACGAAACCGGCCAGAATACCCAGCAGGGGATTGCTGAAATTGGTCAGGAAGGAGATGAAGGAGGGATCTTCCTTCAGCCCGGCGACTGAACCGCTCATGGTCTTCATGCCGAACATCAGTACGGCAAAGCCCATCAGGATATCCCCGATGTGCTGCATGGATGTCTTTTTGGAGATCATCCGGATCAGGATACCGGCAATGGCGATCATCGCACTGAGCCCTTCCGTAGAAAGCAGCTTCAGCGCTGCGGACGCGCTGTCCCCGCCCACGGAGGAGAGGCAGATGACCCAACCGGTGATGCTGGTGCCGATGACTGCGCCCATAATGACCGAAATCGCCTGCCGGAGGCGCATCATGGCAGAGTTGACAAAACCGACGACCATAACGCTGGTCGCGGAAGAGGACTGGATGACCGCCGTTACGCCCGTACCCAGCAGGATTCCCTTCAGCGGGGTGCTGGAAAGACGGTACAGGATCAGCTCCAACTGGTTGCCAGCCACTTTCTTCAGTCCGTCGCCCATCAGCGACATACCGAACAGAAACATCGCTACTCCGCCGAGCAGAATGACAATATCAGAAATATCCATAAAACCTCCTGGTGGTATAATCCACCGGATCAGAAAGCCTGCCGGATCAGGCAGAGCAGATCGTCGTAGCTTTCACAGGCCGGCAGATCCGGGTAGTCCTTCTTGATCTGCTCCGTGCTCCGGAACAGGATGCCGGCCTTGCTCGCCTGGATCATTCCCAGATCATTGTAGCTGTCCCCGGCCGCGATCGTCTCGAAGCCGATGCTCTGCAGGGCCCTGACCGTTGCCAGCTTGCTTTTTTCGACCCGGATGCGGTAGCCGGTGATTTCCCCGTCCGGCGCCACTTCCAGCTCATTGCAGAAGATCGTGGGCCAGCCCAGCTTTTCCATCAGCGGAGAAGCAAACTGGGTAAACGTGTCGGACAGGATAATGGCCTGGGTTTCGCTCCGCAGCGTATCCAGGAACGCTTTCGCGCCGGGCATTGGATCGATGGTCGCAATGGTTCGCTGGATATCGGCCAGCTTCAGGCCGTGCTCCTTCAGGATGCCCAGGCGCCATCTCATCAGTTTGTCGTAATCCGGCTCGTCGCGGGTGGTCCGGCGAAGCTCGGGAATGCCGCTGGCCTCCGAGAACGCGATCCAGATTTCAGGTACCAGAACCCCTTCCAGATCAAGGCATACAATATTCATGAGAGAAGGCCCCTTTTCTGCTGTCATTCGGCCCGAACGATAATACCGGGCTATCTTTTAAAATACCATATCAGAGGAATTTGCGTCAAGAAAATGAACGAAAAAGGAGCATCCCTGCCGGGACGCTCCCTTGCATTCATTCGATTACGCTTCGGTAAAGGCATCCTTTCCCAGACCACAGACCGGGCAGACCCAGTCTTCCGGAATGTCCTCGAAAGCCGTGCCGGGGGCGATGCCGCCTTCCGGATCGCCGACCTCGGGATCATACACGTAACCGCAGGGGCACTCGTACTTCATCGGGGTGTTCTCCTTTCTTTTCCCGCCCGGCCGTATTGCGGGACCGCACGCGGCGCAGACAAACGGCTGTGATAACGGGTGGATTGTTCTGCATTGATTATACACAATAACAACCGGATTGTCGACTGAGAAACTGAATAAAACGGGAGCGGCCCCGGAAAGACTGTGCGGGGATTTACCTTACGGATTGAACTTGGCGTGCTTGCTCAGTCCGCGTGAACGGAAGAGCGTCTTATACGCTTTCACCACTTCATCCGGGCAGTTGACCACAGCGTCTTCCGGTACCTTGTCAAAGATCCGGGCGCCTGTCTTGCTGTCGGTCAGCAGGGTCGTTTTGACAGCGATTTTCCTCAGATTTACGCAGCCGTAGAAAGCTTCGTCCCCGATCTTTTTGACGTTTTTCCCGATTGTGAGCTTTTCAAGGGAGGTCATTCCCTTGCAGGCACCCTTCGCGATCGAAGTCACAGGATAGGTTCTTCCGTTTGCTTCCACAGAAGTCAGAATGGAAACGGATCTGACGTCCCGGGATTCGGGCCGGACCATCGAGGCGCTGCTTTCACTGAGCTTGTAAACGCAGCCGGATACGGTGACATACAGGGCCGGCGCGTCACTGCTGTACAGTGCGATCAGCATTTTACGCGACGCGGAGGATCCGTCCACTTTCAGGCCGGCCATCTCCTGGAATTTGGCCACAGCGGTTTTTGTCAGCTCGCCGTACTTGCCGTCAATTTTTTCCGGATCGTATCCCAGATTCTGCAGACGTTTCTGCATATACAGAACTGCCTGGCCGCTGTCACCCTGTTTCAGTGCCATAAAGGGATCGTAAACCGGGGCGCTGTCTGAGAACAGCGCTCTGCGGAGGCTTGGCGTAATATAATCGTGCTCGGTCACGTGAATGGCGTCCATGAACAGGTTGAGCGCGATCTGCGTATTCGTGCCGTAGGCGCCGTCAATCTTTCCGACCGGGTATCCCAGATCGCTCAGCCGCTGCTGGATTCTCCGGACCATGTCGCTGCGCTCGCCTTTATGGATCCGGTCATCCGGGGTGGAGGTAGGCATCGGGGTCGGAGTCGGGGTCGGAGCCGCCGTTGGGGTGGGCGTCGGAGCAAGGGTCGGAGCGGCTGTCGGGGTCGGGGCAGGAGCGGGCGCGGCTGTCGGCTGCGGGGCCGCTGTGGGATCCGGCGTCGTCAGGGGAGTCAGGGCATTGGTTTCCGCTTCAGCCTGCCATGCGCCGTTTTCTGCCATGGCATAGCGCAGGAGCATACCGTTCGCGGCAACGGCGGCCGCCGTCTGATCGCCGGCTGCGGGATATAATATGCTGCTCCCGTCATTCTGGTTGAAACAAAGGACGGAATGATCCGAGGCGGTCATTGTCACTCCTTCCGGCGTGGCACACAGGGACAACGGTTCCGGAACGGTTGCGCCGTTGAGCGGCGCGGAGATATTGGCCTGTGCCTGCTGTTCGCCGGCGGGGACCTGGTTCAGGCGCCACACATCGCCGCTCTTTTCGATCCAATAGATCCAGGCACCGTCGCACGCAACGGCGGACGCGGAATCTGACAGCTGCTTTCCGGCAGCAGTCAGCAGGCCATCCTTCAGGGAGAAGCGGTCGTCTTTTCTGGCGTCGATTTGTTCTTCTGTCGGCGCAGCATGGAGTATGGTGCCGGACTCGCCGTTCTTCCGGATGGCAATCAGCCGGCGATTGTGATCGATCAGGTAAAGATAGGTATCATCCATGGACAGCAGGTCGTCTACAGCAGAAGCCAGCTGGTGGAGGTTCCCGTCTTCTCCTTTGAGATACAGCGTGTTGTCGGTGCCGATCCAGGCCGTGACGGTGCCGTCCGTTATTGCCGGAGCCGCGGAAGCGGCAGCGCTCAGTCCGAGGACCAGTACCAGAAGAAACAGCAGCGTTTTGATTTTCATTTTGTATAACCTCCCGCGGGGAATCACTGTTCAGATACCCCTATCTTATTAGACGACAGAAAACGGCATTTTTATGCAGTACCGGAACAAAAATTTAAAAATCCTATTTGCCCCAAAAATTTATTATAGCAGAATCGCCATTTTTGTCCAGACCGGACAAAAAATGGATATCGGCAGGACAAAAAATGGATACCGGCAGAAAAAAAGAGACGCCTGCCGGGGCAGGCACCGCACCGGACATTGGTGCGCGGTCAGGACAGATCTGTCCGTCAGCAATGAAAGGTCAGCTGCCGGTACGGCTTCCGCCGGATTGCCCGATGCGGTGAAAGCAGTCTCTCAGAAGCGCGGATTTTTCAACGATGCCATTCACCCTTTCCGGGTGCTTCAGCTGACTGAACACCGTGAAACCGAACGATGCCGCAGGAGAATCAGCAGGATCCCCACAAGCTTCGGATCCAGGACGAACAGAAGGACAATACCCGGAACAGCCAGCAGAGCTGTTACAATACATGCATTGCATTTTTTCGCGGAAACAACCTTCCTTTTTATGGCATATCCGTCAGATGAATATCCATCCCGGATAAATTACCGGAATCCTCTTCTCCGGAAATATCCTGCGGCGCGGGTTTTCTGACCGGTTCCGCATATGCGCGGACGGGATCCGCGGGATCGTAGCGGACAGGGACTTCCCCACCGATAAACGCTTCCTTGCCGTATCTGCGGAGCGTAAAGCGGGTTATATCCGCTCGTGTTTCATAGGAAACATCCCGGACCGTATACTGAATATGGGCATGGAAGACCGTGACAAGATCGTCATAATGGTCAAGATGCGTTTCTCCGACAATTTTCACAATCCGGCCCATGGCCAGTCCGGTTGCCCGCCGGCGTGAAGCGTTCCGGCGGAAAGCGGCGAGTATCCGGGCCCCGAAAAGCCCCATGATCAGAGCAATCAGGATACCGAGGGTCAGCCATGTAAACCCGTCCACGATATTGGCTTCAAAATCCCTCACAACCTGTCCGGCCATCACCGTGAGAAACAGCCCTACGACAACCCGTATGGCGACAGCTGCGGCGCATGCGGGCTTGGTCTTCAGCGAGGCAAACCAGAAACTGAGCAGGATCAGAACCACCTGCAGCAGCGTAACCCCGATAATCGACAGTGTGGACACCAGGGGATTGGTTCCCGGAAGCGCCAGATACATCACGGTTACAAAAGCCAGCAAGCAGAACGCGCCATAGGCGAACACGAGCTGGGAAGGATGCTTCCGGCGGATGACGCCGTAAACCAGCCAGTTCAGAACGACAGCTCCCAGCGAAACCAGGAGAATCAGGTAAGCGGCAGAATCGGAACCCGGCACCGCGCCGGCGATTGGCTGCGCGAATAATATCAGAAGCAGAACAGGCGCGAGCACGTACAGAAACAGCACTCTCGGAACTGTGACCAGAAAAACAGACTTCAGGATGCGCAGCAAGTCATCCCTGTTCATTGTGATTCCTCCCGTTTCATCTTTACAGATGCACAGCTACACCTTATCCGGATAACAGAATAGCAGAAAAAAACGGATATGAACAGATTCGATTCAGCAAAATAGACGCCGCTATTTTTCCGGGAAGAGGACCGGACGAAATTCCCGATTACAGGATTCCGGTTTCCGCAGGTATCATGACAGCGAAGGATCCCCGGGCGGACAGGTGACCGGAGCGGCAGAACGGCTTCCGCGATCCGGAAGAAAGCGCCCGGATGGTCCGTTAAAAAAGTGAACGAACCGAGAAGAATGAATCAGAAGGAGGCAAAACCCATGAAGATCCATTGTGCAGACAGGAAGCTCACGCTGGCCGCGGCTGCGGCTGTCGTCGTTACGCTGCTGCTTTTCGCCAAGGCCGTTCCGGCCCGGGCGGAAAACTATTCGACCAGCGGGAACGGAAGAGACACGAGCGTGTTTTTTGTGGAGTCATACGGCAGCGCGAAAATCACCCTTTCCCAGACGGAAGGACTGTGCCATGAACTGAGCTATTCCCACCTCGTTGACGGTATCCAGGGGGACGAAGACGAATGGGGTATGTATCATCTCCGGGTTCAGACGCCGAGCGGCGGAGCCTATACCGAGAACTGGGCATATACGTTCAACGGCGGGGAATATACGCTGTCTCTCGGCGGCGCCGGCATCTACCGGATCACCGTGGTTCCCTATGAAGGGCATGAGATTACGGATGAGTGGACGCTGGACCAGTTTATCTGCTGGACGGAATATCCGCAATGGTGGATCAGCGATTACAGGAACTGCCGGGTTATGACCAGCGTTTCCGCAAACGTCTATGTGCAGCAGGTGGACCAGAATTCCGGAGCGGTACTGAACAGCCGGACGGTTACGCTGAATTACGGCAGCAATACGGTCAGCTCCGGAACTGCTCCGTCCGGATATACCCTGGCTTCGTCTTCCTCTGTGCGGGTGAACGTGGACCAGAACGGCCGGGCCAGCATGGATACCGTCACGTTCTACTACAGGAAGAACGTACCGACCTCCGCAAGCGTTACCGTATACTGCTATGACGAGTACGGCAGTTTCCTCGATTCCTACAGTGAGACGATATCATCCGGAAGAACCGTCACGCCCAAAGCCATCAGCGGATATAACGCCACTTCCGGCGGGACGTATGTCTCCTTCAGCAACGGTACCTGCAATCCTTCCAGTATAGCGTTTTACTACCGGAAAAAAACCGGTCAGGCGCCGCAGCAGCCGTCCGGCAGAATCGTCACCCCGTATTCCTGGGATACCCAGAACAAGCCGAACTACACCAGGAGCAGCAGCGATCTGTACGGCACGCTGAGCCACCTGTATGACGACAACAGCAGGACGGCCTACTGGTGGACCATCTGGAAGGCGGAGCGGCAGGACGACATTCCCGAACTGACCGCATATTTCAACGGCGAAACGGTCAGCACCATCTGCATCCGGAACGGAAAACCCGGAGACTTCCGTAACTATGCCCGGCTTGCCAGTTTCCGGATCAGGATTTATCACAGTGCCGGAACGAGCACGACATATGTATACCTGCCGGATATGGAAGACTCCGGCTATCAGAATCTCTCCCTGAACGGCACCTATTCCGGAGTCACCCGGATTGAGATGTTCCTGAACGGAGGGGACGGCGAGGGTTTCTACAAGGGCAGTTATGAACCCTACTATATCTACATCACCGACATCCAGTTCAGAAACTGAACAGAAAAATTCGACAGGCCGGCAGAAATGATTCCGCCGGCCTGCTTGTATTCATAAGCTTTTCAATACTGTATTGAAGTATCTCTCCGGCAATCCATTGAAGGCTTTGCCGTGGCAGGCTACATCGCGCCCTGCCGGTCATTGACCGGATAAAAATGCCCGGGCGGCGGCAAGAACCCGCCTGCTGCCCTCATATGGAAGCAGCTTCCTGGCTTCTGCGTAGGGCAGCAAAAGGATCTTCTTGATTTCTCCCTGACGCGGAATGAGCGGCTCATCTCCGTATTCTGCCAGGAAATACACTACCTGCTTGTGTGTGCCTGGTTTTTCCGCGGGATCGTACTCGTCCAGTTCCCTGAATCCGGGCAAAAAAACGGGGCGTAAGCCGGTTTCTTCCTGAATTTCCCTGGCAGCAGTCTCCGTTTCCGTTTCGCTGCCTTCCATATGCCCCTTGGGAAAGCTGTACGCGCCGGAAGCTTCCTGCACGATGACAAATACGATTTCTCCGCTGCATCTGGTAAATACCACAGCACCGCATGATTTCTCCAGGTTCATGGCGATCTCTCCCAAAGAGAAACACGGCGGGGAAACCCCGCCGCAGAATGGATCTTACTTTCCCGATGTACGCTCCGGCAGGCCCTGGAAGGCTTTGCCGTGCACCTTATTTTGCGGCTTTCTTTGCCTGCAGATAGCCTGCGACACCACAGGCGGCACAGATGACCAGATCGATGATGATATCTCCCGTACCGCCTATTTCTTTCTTAAAGGAAGTCCCGTTGATCAGGCTCATGATCAGGTTAAATACCGCAACGCCGGCAGCACCTAAGACGCAGGACAGGATACCGTTTACGATAGGTTTTTTGGATAGCATGGGCTTAACCCTCCTAAGGTTTCTGCTGTGCCTGTAATTGGGGTTACCGCAGAATGAATCTTACTTTCCGAAGTACCTCTCCAGCAGGCCCTTGAAGGCTTTGC
>JAEEGL014404422.1_pt1 | contig 13824 bp, 7 predicted proteins | sample 9134231 | NCBI WGS metagenome assembly JAEEGL01 (sample SAMN16246548, study PRJNA631951) | gut metagenome | biome: gut microbiome; feature: rumen; material: fiber-attached | host: Bos | place: Iran: Karaj | collected 2018-10 | reverse complement strand
CTGCGAATATATCATATGCCCACCGCCGACCGGAAAAACGGTCGGCTACGTGGCCACATGATACATCCGCAGCCTCACAGGACACAGAAAAGCTGTCACGCGATATGGCTGCAGACTCGCCGGAAACAGTGGCTCTGACACATTTCTCCATGAACCACCGTGGCACGCTCTGCAGCGACTGCGCCGCAGAGCTGGGCGGGGAGGTGCTGTCACCCTCGGTGCTTTATGCCATGCAGCATATGACTACAGCGCCCATCGAAAAGCTGTACTCCTTCGTACTAAAGGATGGCGCATTTTCGGAGATTTCCTCCATCATTTTACGCTATCGCCACAGGTACATGGACCACACATTTTCGCAGCGTAATCTCATGCCGGAAATACTTAACATACGGGATGGTATTGTGTATAATTGAATGTTAGTGGAGGTTTTTGATTTATGGACATCAAGCTTGTGGAAAAGGATGGGGGAGCGGAGCTTCGGCTTGTGGGCAGACTCGACACCAACACGGCCCCCGAGGCAGAAAAACTCATACTGTCACTATGTGAAAAGTACGACAGTCTCACCATAAACATGGATCAGCTTGAGTATATGTCATCGGCGGGCATCCGGTCAGTGAAGCGGTTTTATGTCGCCATGAAAAACAAGGGCGGGAAGCTTTGCTTTACCAATGTGGGTGCCTCCATCTACGAGGTACTGGAGATGACGGGATACTCCGCATTTTTAAATCTCGAAAAAAAGCAGGGTTAGTCTATGGCAGATCAGGTTCAGGACAGGTCGGATTACATAGTGCCCAAAAAGGCTGCGCCACCGCCCCGGGGGGTACGTCCCCATACCGGAGTGGTGGGTCGCTATGAGAAAAAACAGGAGGCAAAGCGTCTTTTGTCTGCTTCAGGAGAGGGCAGCATGGAGGATGCCCTGCGTGTGGCGGCCATCTCGCAAAAGGCTCAGATGGAGGGCAGGCGCCGGCAGATAGATGTTCGTGAGCTTCGGCGCATAGTTTCGGAGACGGGGGGAGCACACCAGACATGGGGATCATAGGGAATCTGCTGGATATCATTTCCGGCATCTTTTCTTCCCGAAAAAAGGGAGGCTTTTCAATCTTCAAATTCTTTTTGTCCATAATCCTGGCGTTTGTTATCGGCAGTCTTGTTTTTCTGCTTAAATTACATTTCATCGATCATCGGGACAGGCTTTTTGACCTGTCTGTTTTAAAAAACGGGGCCATGCTGAAGCGGGCCATCCCCTATTATATCGTTTCATTTTTCATAATTTTCATAGGGCTTGTCAGACGTTTCAACAGACGGGAGCGCAGGCTTCTTAATACTTCCAAGAGATATACCAGAAATTATACGAAAAAAACCATGGGACGCATGCGAAGGGTCGACGCCAAAATGATGAGGCGGGCCGAAAAGGCAGCGAGGAAGCGTGCCAAAAAGGGACGAAAAAAGCTGCGTTATGCCATGGACAATATGTCAGGTGATATGGAGGACAATCGTTTCATGACGGAGCAGGAGAGGAACTCTGTCTTTTTATCCACCGATTATGCTGCTCTGTCCCGGGTGAGACAGGACGGCTTTCCCGTGTATGCTGAATACAAACCTCAGACCAGGACTGTGATGTTTAATATCATGCAGCCCAACCACTGTATGGTCATAGGCTCCACCGGCAGCGGCAAGACCACCATGGTGGTCAATCCCACCATTCAGGCTCTGGGAGCCATGGCATCCCATCCCTCCATGATCATTCTGGATCCCAAGGGGGAGCTTTTTGCCGGCCACAGCGATATGCTGAAGTCTGGGGGATACAATGTGATCCATATCAATCTCAGGGAACCCTTAAGGTCCTCAAAATGGAATCCCCTCCAGGGCATCCATGACAGATACCGGGAGTATGACAGGATATGCCACGACATCTTCGAGCGTCAGGATGATGTGTCGGACAGCGGCCTGAAGCTGGCTGCCGATGCCTCACGTTACAAAAAGGTGTGGTATGAATTTATGGGAGTGGCCTATCCGGATGCAAAAAGCGCCCTGGATCAGGTGGAGGGGGTTCTGGCCCGGCTTTTCGACGATATCTATTCTGAGCTGGATTCCGTCCTGTCCATTATCTCACCGGTGGAGGCAACTGGGGACAGCGTCACGGATAAAAATGCCTACACCCTGGTGGAGGCCATCGCCCTGGCTCTTTTGGAGGACGAGATGGGAGTGATGGACGAGTTTTCCCTGGGAGAGATATTTCGTACCCTGTCGGGGGTATGCGCTTCAGAAGAGGGAGTCCGGGGCTTCTTTTCATCCCGAGATGAGGATTCCCGTGCAAAAAGTCACGCCAATATGCTCATGGGTCTATCCGATGACAGACTCTCCGACTGTATTGCAAAGGCCCATGAAAAGCTTTCTGTTTTCAACGACGAGTCCCTGTGTGCCATGACAAAAAAGACGGATGTGTCCATATCATCCCTTTCCACCAGACCCACCGCAGTCTTTATCTGCGCGGCGGACGAGAATCCGGACCGGGTGGCTTTAGGCAAGGTGCTTTTGACCTGTATGTACAGGAATCTCGCCCACATAGCCGATTCATCGGACACCCTGGCCCTTTCCAGAAACGTATACTTCATCCTGGATGAGTTCGGCAATCTGCCCGCAGTGGACGGCTTTGAAAGGTTTATTACCAAAAGCCGCAGCCGCAGGATGTATTTCATGCTGGTGATACAGTCCTTTGCCCAGCTTACGGATAAGTACGGCACCGGCGCTGCGGAAACCATTAAGAGCAACTGTTCCACCAAGTATTTCCTGGGTTCAAATGACACCGCCACCTGTGAGGAGTTTTCCCTGCTCTGCGGCAATACCACCTTTGCCCGGGAGGATATTTCCGGTGACTTTGAGATGGGCACCATGCAGGTGAACAGATCCCTGGATACCAGGCGGCTCATTGCCCCTTCGGAGCTTATGAGGCTCAATACCGTGACGAATATGGGCAACGTAATTATAGTATCCCTGGGCAATTATCCCATCCGTTCCAGGATGACACCCAGCTACCAGTGTCCCAGGTATGACATGGGCTTTGGGGCAGCTGCTGTACAGAAAAAAAAGACCGGGGCAGGGGTTTTTGCATTGGGTGTCCTTTTTGCATCGGCCTTGGTTTCGGCTGTATATCATACTGACGTATATGCTACGGATCTCAGCTATGAGGGAGAGCTTTTGATCGACTCCCTGTATCCCGCAGAGGCAGGGGATGATGAAAGTGACGCCCTGGTGCCCATCACCAATGACATGTTTTATGATGAGGGCAGGGACGAGTATGTCTACCGGGTATGCGACGGAGCAGGAGAGGTGAGGTCCAATCTGCCTGAGGGCATCATGATACGGGAGAGTGCCGCCTTTTATCCGGATAAAAACGTGGACCTGACCATATATCGTGACGGGGAAAAGCTGACAGATCCCAACCTTGGAAATATCTGGGAGCCGGGAGACTACACCGTGGAGGCTTTCTGCGGATCCAGCCGGGAGGACATGATGAGCTTTACCCTGCTGCCCCAGAGTACCGGCAGGTATTCCCTGTACCGGGCACCCATGGGCTATGTCATAGCAAAGTCCAAGTGTGACGGAGAAGATATCGATCACGAAAAAAACAGGATGAGCCTGGATAATGAAGGGGATTACCTCATAAAGATCAAGTCCAAAAAGCTTAAAAAAGCTTACGTGGTGACCTTCAGGGTTGATACCACTCCTCCCCGCATATCCTTTTCGGGTATAGACGAAAACGGAGTCGCAAAAAAGGGAGCTGTGGGTATCGAGGCCTATGACAAAAAGGATGACATCACCGTAAAAAAGGACGGTCAGCCCTGTGACTTTTCACCTGCCGGCTTTTCGGAGACCGGAGCCTATGAGGTGACAGCCACGGATGTGGCCGGTAATACTACAAAATACGAGTTTACCATAATGGCTTACTACGGTAACCGGGTCAGGAGTTTTCTTCTGATCCTTTTGGCCATTGTGCTGGGAATAGCAGTTTATTTGATCCTGGAGCGCAGGCGCTTTCGGGTCAGATAGGGGGAGTGCATGGGAGGAACATTTGCACATTTTTTATACTGGATGGCCATGCAGGTACTGCGGCTCATAGACGTACTGGAGCGCATGTTTGATCTCTTTGCGGGAGGGGCCACTGTGTCCTTTGACGGCAGATCAGATTACCTGACCAATCTCTTTTTTACAAACGACACCGTCACCATAGCCTACGGTGTGATGGCCGCTGCAGGCATAGCTCTGTCAGTAGGATTTGCCCTGGCTGCCCTGGCCAGAAAGGTTTTGGATCCCGGGGGACGGGGTCAGGTCTCTGTGGCCCGCATACTTGGCTCGCTGGTAAAAAGCATAGGGCTCATCATCATCACCAACTCAGTCATTACCGTCACCTTTAACGCCACCAATATGCTGCTGTCCTATGTACACTACAACGCTGAGATATCCTCACAGAAGACGGATGAGATAGTCTTTACCGATGAGATGAGGGGAGCCATGGCCAGGGCACTTAATACCTTAGGCAACTACTCCCTCAATGATTCCTATTCCGAAAAGTACAATATCAATCTCTGCTTCAACGATATGAGAAGCGACCTTTTATATCTGTCCGAGCAGGGTGTGTTTGACTACGAGTATCTGCCGCAGGAGAACGGTGACAGCTGGCAGTCGGTGCTGGCATCGGTGGCCAGGACTGCGGATCTGTCCACGGATCTGTATCCCGGCCGGGAGTATCCGGAGGTGACCTCCGCCATACTTTCTGCCATGGAGACGGTGCGTACCAACAAGACCCTGCCTGCCCTTTCATCCTACAGGCCATCCAATCTGCTGTACAGTACCCGGCTGTCCATCGACACCACCGTCTTTTTGATGGCCACCATGGATGCCGCCTGGAACGAAAAGATGAATGAGCATCCGGGAGTGTCGGATGCCCTGAGGGGACCCTTCTTTACGGAGCAGAAGAGTATCTATGATGAAAAGGAGGTGGCAGGAGCCTTTGACATATCCCGGATCAACTGGCTGATACTGTTTCTGGCATGTGCCGAGGTGATATTCTCACTGACGGTGATGCTTTTTAACTGCATCACCAGGATCTTTTCCATGATATTCCTATACATCATATCTCCGGGGATATTTGCCACCATGCCCTTTGATGACGGCTCCCGTACCAGGGAGTGGATCAACATGTTTCTGGTCCAGTGCCTGGGGGTGTTTGCCACCGTCATTCCCATGAAGCTTATCATGGTTTTCGTCCCCATTATACTGGATGTGAGACTTTCTGTTTTTGAAAACGGATTCTTTGGTCAGATGGCCAAGCTGCTTTTGATACTGGGTGCCTTTGCGGCGGCCAGACGGGCCAGCACCATGCTGGCCGGGCTCATCACCAATCAGAACAGGGGCACCGTCATCGGAGCCTCGGAGATGAAGGTTTTGGGCAAGACCCTGGGCAAACAGATGGCAAAGACATTTGAGAAACGGATGGACAGAGCATGAGACTGATACCGTCGGATACAAAAGTAAAGATAGAGATCTTTAAGGGGATCAGTATTTGGGATCTTTTGGTGGGTCTGGTGACAGGGCTGCTTTTGGTCTTTGTTCTGGTGTCCGATTTTCCCTTCAGGATCCTTTTTGCGGCGATCATAGTTGTTTTGGGAGGCTTCCTTTTAGCCAGGATAGTGGAGGGTGAGGCCACTTATACCCATATCATGAAGGTCCTCAGATACCTGGTGCTGCCAAAGCGTTTTGAACGCATATACACCGACGATATGCTCTATGAAAAGTCCATCGGCGTATTAAAGGATGAGTTTCTGGGATCCTACGGCCTGATCGGAGAGCAGGAAGGGTCGGATGAGGATGAGCTGAAAAAGGGTGTAAAGCTTATGGACAGGATACGGGGCCTGAAGCTTTTTTCACCCGGTTTCATGGATGATATCATAGCCTTTACCCATGTGTCGGACGGCCTCATCGACTACGCCGGGGAGTACTGCGGCGGGGTCATCGAGATATCCCCCATAGAGTATCGCTTCATGTCCGACAGGGACAGAAACGCCTGCATTGAGGAGGGGGTGGGCAGCGTACTGCGCTCCGTTACCGATGGTTATGCCGCCAATATCATAAAGCTGGACCGTCCCGTCCGCTTTGACGATCACCTGGAGAGTGAATACGACAAGCTGGACGCTCTTCGTATGTCCTATGAAAAGGCCATGATAGACGAGGACGAGTTTATGGCACGCACCGAGATAGAGTATGACAGGATAGATTACCTGAGGGATATATGCTACAACGAAAAGATAATCATGCCCTCATACTACATCGCCCTTTTTGACAATGACGCCGACAGGCTGTCCCAGAAGCTTGCCGATGCTGTGGATAAGCTGGCAGAGCATGGCCTGACTGCCGGACGGTTGGATACCACCGAGCTTCTCATCTTTTTAAAGTATACCTCAGCATTGGATTTTGAGGAGAGGGATGTGGAGGAGATGGATCCGGAGGATCTGGATATGTGGGCTATGCCGGAAAGCGTCACAGTGACTCCCCACTACGTTATGGTATCCGGTAAAAAGACCGTAAACTTCCGCATATCCGGCTTTGCCTCCGCAGTGGACAATGCCTGGATGTCGGAGGTAATGGAGCTTTCCGGTACCAGGGTGGTGATGAAGTGCAGACCTGTGGAGAGGGAGAAGGCAGTTCATGATGTGGACAGATCTCTTGGGGAGCTTCGGGCCAAACTCAATTCAACCGGCATGTCCGATTCCAGGCAGATAGAGACTGAGGCCAGTGTGGAAAGCCTGAGCTCACTGCTGACCCTGTTGCAGGAGGAAAACGAGACCCTGCTGGAGGTCAATATCTACGTTACGGTTTATGATGATCCTGACTATGAAAACTTTTTCGAGACCATTGTCGGAGCTTACAGGGAGAGGGGCATGGAGCTGGACCGTATGGATTACAGACAGATTGACGCCTTTGTGGGCGGTCAGGTATCGGCCTGCGATCCCCTGGATAAAAAGTCCAGGGCCATTCCCTCCAATACCATAGCCGCAGCCTTCCCCTGGATACACGCACGCGTCTCCGACGTGGGAGGCATCCATCTGGGAGACCGGGAAAAGGTGCCGGTATTTGTGGACTTTTTCAGACGGGATGCCGAGCGGGTAAATTCCAATATGGTCATCGTGGGTAAGTCCGGTTCCGGTAAGTCCTACGCCACCAAGACCCTGCTTGCCAATCTGGCCAGCGAGGATTCCAAGATCTTTATTCTGGATCCGGAGAACGAGTACGGCACTCTGGCCAAAAACCTCCACGGTCGGGTGATCAATGCGGGTACCGGAGCAGATGGGCGTATCAATCCCTTCCACATCATGACGGTACTGGAGGATGATGATGAGGGAGCCGGCACCGGCAACAGCTATGCTGCCCACATGCAGTTCCTGGAGGAGTTTTACAGGCAGATCCTTCCTGACTGTGAGCCGGATGCCCTGGAGTATCTCAGTACCCTGACGGAGCGGGCCTATGCCCAGAAGAATATATATTCCTCCACGGATTTCTCCCGACTGTCCCCGGAGGATTATCCCACATTTGACGATGTCTACGATCAGGTGCTTTTCGAGTTTGAGACAACATCCAACGAATACTTAAAGTCATCCCTGCGGACACTGATAAACTACGTCAGCAAGTTCGCTGAGGGTGGCCGGAATGCGGAGATATGGAACGGTCCATCCACCATCACCACGGACTTCAACTTTACCGTATTCAACTTCCAGTCCATGCTGGCAGGCAGGAACTCCACCATTTCCAACGCCCAGATGCTTTTGATACTCAAGTACCTGGATAATGAGATCATCAAAAACAGGGATTACAATACCAGATACAATCTCCACCGTAAGGTGATAGTGGTGATAGATGAGGCCCATGTCTTTATAGACAGCAAGTATCCGGTGGCTCTGGACTTTATGTACCAGATGGCCAAGCGCATCCGAAAGTACAACGGCATGCAGATCGTCATCACCCAGAATATCAAGGACTTCGTGGGCAATCCCGAGGTGGCGGCCAAGTCCGCTGCCATCATAAACGCCTGCCAGTACAGCATGATATTCCCCCTGGCTCCCAACGATATCGCTGATCTGTGCACCCTCTATGAAAAGGCGGGCGGCATAAATGAAAAGGAGCAGGAGGAGATACTGAACGCTCCAAGGGGAAGGGCTTTTATGATCCTCAGTTCCACCAGCCGCAGTGAGGTGGACATCGACGCCGGGGAGGACGTGGCGGAGATGTTTGAAAAGGATGACTTTGTTAGCGGATACTTTGTAGGCAGGGTAGGGGCTGAGCTTTGGAAGAGATATCTGGGTGACAGCAAAAAGCAGCATTTTGCCACCAAAAGCGAAGAGGAGCTTTTGGATATCATGGAATCGGAGGAGAATAAAAAGGAAGCTGATACCATCAGCTTTTCCAATATCTCGTTTTCCATTGAAAGCGAGGACGGCGCCGCCATTGAGGATGATATCATAATCGACGGCAAGAAGCTCAGCTTTTCAAAGGAGGATGATTCATCATCTGAGATCACCTTTACCATCGGAGACGGGGATGATAAGGAGGATAAAAATGACCAAAAGCCCCCTCTTTCCGAGGCGGTTACCGACGGTGAGCGCATCATGGCCATGCTCATGGGGCAGGAAAACTACAATGCCATGATAGCATCCATTCGCGAGCGCATTATCAGGGAAGTAAAAGAGGATATGAATAAATGAAAAAGAGACTGTTTATCATAATTTCATCCCTACTTTTTGCAGCTATGGTTCTGGCTGCCTCGCCCGTTCATGCCATGGGACTGTTTGAGCGCATCATGGATGACCCCGAGGAAGAGTCGGAGTACGAAGACGATGACGATGACGCTATGGTGGAAGGGGATGATGATGACATATATGAATATGACATAGACGCCGAGTATGATGATGACTGGGATGAGGACTATGACGAGGATGAGGAGAGATCATCCCAAAAGGAGGATGGTGATGAACTGGTATCCTCAGGCGAATATGAGCAGGACTCCCCTGATTATGACTGGGATGAGCTGTCCCGTGCCATGACACCGGAGGATACTGCCCTGGGACTGGGCTTTGCGGACAGGCGCAGGGAGTACGCGGTGGTGGTTTCAGTGGCATCCTCCGGAGCCGATGACGACTGCGGTTCAAAAAGCGATTTTTACTTCCAGCTCATCTTTGAAAAGGGCAGGTCCGGAGTAGTGCTGGCCAACACCCAGCTGCCTGCGGACGGCTTCAGGACAGGAGAGACAGAGGTATTTTATATCAGCACCAACAGGGATTACGGGGATCTGGAGTCGATACGGATCATCCCCGATGTGGGCGAGGGAGAAACTCGGTTTGACAAGCTTCGCATAGATACCATTAGCGTCTCCGAGACCGACGCCAGCGGAGTGTCGGAAAAGTGGGTCTTTGAGGATGTGGGCTGGATAGGCTCGGACTATGTTGATATCGCCGCAGGTGAGGCAGACGGGGATCGTACCATAGAGGAGATATCTTCACTCTATGGGGTTTCAAAAAAGAGCTCCACCATCAATCTTTTGGTGTGTATCTCCACCTCGGACTATGGTGACGAGGAAAACATGGCAGTCCAGTACGAGGGTACCATTAAGGGACAGATAGAGTACCTAAGCTCCGGCGGCATGTACCGCACCAGGATTTTTGATGTGGTGGAGGCCATGAGGGACTACAACACCGCAGACAACGGATACGAGACCGTAGCCTCGGACAGGGCCTATTCCGCCGAATCGCTGATGGAAAGCGATCCCAACCGTATGCTTCGGGCCAACCACATGGATCGGTTTGTAGTAACCCTGGAGGATGCGGTATCCGTGTCAGACCTGAAGCTTTTATGTAACTCCAATGTGGAGACCACCTGGGCCATAGAGAGTGTGTCAGCGTCCCTGATACGAGACCGGGGCAGTCTCATTTTGAATCCCAATGACGAATATGTCAGGACATCGGTGACCATGCCCTTTGCCACCAATACGGATTCCCTCCATATGCCCGCATATACGGTGATCTGTGCCGGAGCGGGGGTGTCGGAGGTGACCATACCCTTTACTAAAAATGAGATCAGATATGATGAGGACAGTGATACCTATGACATTCTGACCGATCCGGTCATATCCTCCGGTGAGGATACCCTGAATATCTATGTGTTCCCCGATGAGACCGGGGATCACCTGAACGTAGAGGAGTACGATATCATGGCGGCACTCCAGTATGAGGACGTGTACGGCACTTCCCACCAGATCAGTGCGGGAGGTAATGCCATGCAGCGCGTCAGTCCCGACAGCGAGGCTGATTCCATGTTTTATGCCACGGGACTGCCTGCATCCGGCATATCGGCTCTTTCCAAAATCGAGCTTTCCACTGCAGACGATGCGGAGGGGAAAAAAGGGGCATACATAGATCACTGCATAGTCCAGCGGGTCAGGGGCAGTATGGTGATAGGCACATGGTATTTCGACGTCCATTCCGATATCAACGGTATGATCAGGTCTGCCACTCCCGTAAGCATCTACGGCAGGCAGATCGACATATCCGCCCAGACCCTGTATGTACAGTTTTCCTCCGATACGGAGTCGGCCACCCTGCGCCGGGGAGATAAGGACATATCCTTCAGGATAGACTACCGGTCATCCCTGTCCCAGACAGAGGAAATCATCAGATCAGCATATGTATCCATGGCGGATCTGGGTTATGGTACGCTGAAGCCGGGAGGGGTTTATTCCATTTCCTTTAACGAGCCCTACGTGGGGGAGATCACCGGTATCTCCGTCATGACAAACGGGATAATCAGTGCCGACATTACGGCGGCCTATGCGGTGAATGTTTCCTCGGCTGAAGAGGAGGTCAGTACCGGATATTACAGCTTTGCGGAGGAGACGGATGTGGGGGATGCCACTGTGGACATCCCGGTTACGGCAGTAGGCAGGGCAGGATCCGGGGTGGTTTTGCCGCTGCGCATCAGCTTTGTGACCCAGGGGGCAGCCTCCGGCATGGAAAGCGGTACCTCCGGACCCGTGAGCGTCGATATAGTATATGAATCCACCGATGGCTCCGAGGATATTATGGAGCTTGAGGATATCAGGGACTACATCATCGGAGAGGAAAATACCCTTTCCACCGGAAGCACCAGGGAGATTCTGGTTTTGGTACCGGATATCGAGGAACTGGGATACTTAAGGATCACGCCCTATGGTGCGGGTTGGTCCCTGTCACAGATCTCAGCCAACCTGGGTGAGGGTATGGTGATACGTTCACGTACACTGGATTCACGGATAGGCAGGGAGGGTAAAAAGATTTCCCTGAAAGATACATACATTTACGCATCATGTAAGGTGAAAAAATCCTCGGGTGACGATGAAACCCACAGCGTCTCCATGGACAAGGGACTGGCCCTTACCATGACATCTGCCGACAGGCTGGTGATACGTCCCTCGGTGGTGGGATCGGAGGCAGGCTGGATAGCGGGAGCGGTGCTTTTATCAGAGGACTCCGACAGCGTAACAAACGCTGATGATGTGATAGATATGGGTGGCAGTATCACCTTTGATCCCGGGGCAGGTGATATCACCTCCGGGACCTACAGGATCACAGTGGTCTCGAGGGATGATGCGGATGCGTACATCACAGTTGATGTAACTGTATCCCCCTCAGGGGAACAGAGTGAAGTCACGGAAAGTGAGAAAGTGGATGAAGGAAAAGTCACACAGTAAATATAAAAAACACATTACCGGGAAACTGATATCTATCCTGATAGTGATGCAGATACTGTTGGCCATAGTGCTGGGTGTCGCCATGGTATACGCCCTTGCACAGATTCTAAACGGTTATGCTGAGGATTATCAAACCCTTACGGATATTCTGGCATACGAGTATTCAGTGGATGATCTGGATGAATATGCAACTTCGGGAGTAAAAAATCAGGGGCTTAAGTCTACGGAGGAGAGACTTGACTATTATCTGGAATCCGTATTTTATGGCAGGGCTTTTTCCTTTTTCGTATTAAAAACCGATGACGGTATTAACTATGATTATGTTTCCTATGTGGGGGATGAGGATATCCATGCCGGTGAGCCGTATCCCATATCAGTCACCTCAAATAAATCGGATACGGGGTTTTTTAAGGAAATATTTGATGCGGGAGATTATGAAAATCTGTCCTATAGAGGTGAAAACAATACATACTATGAGGATGGGAGCTGTTTCTGCTACCTGGAGCTGGAGAATGGCAGAAAGACCAATGTCAGCTTCCATGTGGAGCAGGGTGAGCATGTATACTACCTGTGTGTGGACATGGGTGGCGGAGACGAAGGTGGCGGCGAAGTGCTGACGGAGGATATCAGATCCCTGGGTAGGGGGGTTATAGTTCTTCTGCTGTTACTTTTTATCATATCCTATGTATTTATGTTTTTGCTGGTGAGTCGTTCTATTGTACGCCCCATACAAAGGCTGAAAAAGGCAGCAGGAGACTTTTCCGCCCTGACAAAGGAAAATCTGGATCCACGGGAGTGGGTTTACGATGTCCCTGACATAAAAACCGATGACGAGCTTATGTCCCTGGCAGATACGGTGGCGGATATGGCGGAGAACATGAAGCAGACCACCATCACCCTATTGGAGGAATCCAAAAACAGGGAACGTCTGTCGGCGGAGCTGTCACTGGCTACCAGCATACAAAAGAATGCGCTCAAAACCGAATTTCCCGCATTTCCGGACAGGGAGGATTTTGATATCTATGCCAGCATGACTCCTGCCAAGGAGGTGGGCGGTGACTTTTATGATTTCTTTATGGTGGATGATGACCATTTAGTATTTCTCATAGCCGACGTATCCTCCAAGGGAGTACCTGCGGCACTTTTCATGATGCGTGCCAAGACCATGTTAAGAAGCGGCCTGGAATACAGCGACCGAATCGACAGGGTATTTTCGCTGGTCAACAACAGACTCTGTGAAAACAATGATGAGGATATGTTTGTCACCTGCTGGATGGCGCTGGTGGAGCTGTCCACCGGCAGGCTTTCATATGTCAATGCGGGTCATGATCCGGCGCTTCTGGCCAGAGAGGGCAGGGTTGAAAAGATTCCGATGAAGCCCGGGATGGTGCTGGCCAGCTTTGAGGATTTTGACTATGAATATGAGACCCTTAAGTTGAATCATGGAGACCGGATATTCCTGTACACAGACGGACTCAATGAGGCCCAGACTGCGGAAGGTGATCTTTACGGCATGGACAGACTAATGGCATCGGTGGCGGCCTGCAGCCACATGACCGCCGGGGAGTGTGAGAACCATGTTATAGGGGATATGGAAAAGTTTGTGGGGGATGCTCCCCAGTTCGATGATGTGACAGTACTTGTCTTCGATTACAAATAATTATAGACATAGAGTCGTTAATTTACGCGGCCCACTAATCGCCGAAAACCTTTGGATTGATTTTTGCCAGAAAATAGGGATAATATGAAGGAGGGAGTTTTTTTTGCAGCAGTATTGATATAAATACGTATAGATCGGATACGTTTTATGCTGCGGTTAGTGATTGCCTGGTTTTAGAGGACAGATAGTGAAAAGAAGTCTGATAATAACAATTAATCTTTTGATAATGGGATTCATTCTCATCTTTATCTTCAGGTATGCCGGGATCAAAGCCAATGAGAGTAACAAGAACTCCATCGTTGCCTTTGAAAAGATGACCATGACCACAAATCAGATCATTGCCAACTATCTCGAGGATGAACAGCATCTTTGTGATATATGGGCGAACTAT
>JAEEGL010617239.1_pt1 | contig 13824 bp, 8 predicted proteins | sample 9134231 | NCBI WGS metagenome assembly JAEEGL01 (sample SAMN16246548, study PRJNA631951) | gut metagenome | biome: gut microbiome; feature: rumen; material: fiber-attached | host: Bos | place: Iran: Karaj | collected 2018-10 | reverse complement strand
GAACCGCCATGATGGCACCGGTTCCGTAGCTCATGAGTACATAATCCGACACCCATACCGGTATCTCCTTACCGTTTACCGGATTGGTGGCAGTAAGTCCCTTAATCTGGACGCCGGTCTTCTCCTTTGCCAGCTCCGTCCTTTCAAAATCGGATTTCCTTGCGGCCTGGTCCCTGTAGGCGATGAGCTCCTCGTAGTTTTCGATCTTATCCCTGTATTTTTCTATGTAAGGGTGCTCCGGGCTGATGACCATATAAGTGGCCCCGAACAGGGTATCCGGCCTCGTGGTATAGACCCTGAGCTTATCATCCGTTCCCGTAAGAGGGAAATCGACCTCGGCTCCCATGGACTTACCTATCCAGTTTCTCTGGGACACCTTGACTCTTTCTATGTAATCGACACTGTCAAGCCCCTCCAGAAGCTTGTCGGCATAATCCGTGATCTTAAGCATCCACTGGCTCTGAGCCTTTCTGATAACGGGCGAACCGCAGCGCTCGCAGACACCGTTTACGACCTCTTCGTTTGCAAGCCCCACCTTACAGGAGGTACACCAGTTGATGGGCATGGAAGCTTTGTAGGCAAGCCCCTTCTTAAACAGCTTTAAGAATATCCACTGCGTCCAGTGATAATAATTGGGATCGGTGGTATTGATCTCTCTGTCCCAGTCAAAGGAATAGCCAAGGGCCTTTAGCTGCCCCTTGAACCTCCCAACATTGTTCTTTGTGACTATCTTCGGATGAATATGATTGGCTATCGCGTAGTTCTCCGTAGGAAGACCGAAGGCATCCCACCCCATGGGGAACAGCACATTATAGCCCTGAAGTCTTCTCTTCCTCGCCACTATATCAAGAGCCGTGTAAGGACGGGGATGACCTACGTGAAGGCCCTGTCCCGATGGATAGGGAAATTCAACCAGAGCATAGTACTTGGGCTTAGAGTAATCCCCCTCCTCTGTCTTAAAGGTCTTATTTCTGTCCCAGTACTCCTGCCATTTCTTTTCTACCGCTCTGTGATTATATGCGTCCAATTCATTTTCCTCCTCTGCATAAAAAGGCAATGCCGTAGTTATGTAAACCGAAAGACATTCCCTTCATTTTCTAGCACCTATTCAGCTATTTTACTTTTTTAATGAGAGCATGTCAACCTGACGTTACGGATACTCATGGCATAAATCGAGCATAGAGTAAGAGTTCGCCCCTGCTTACCGCGAAGCCCCCGGGCGGCTCTGCCTGAAATCCTCCTTCCGGGGCCTGTGCAAAAAAGGGGCTGCCATACGGCAGCCCCCGGATCGATACAACTCTGTAATAATATATTTACCCTTAATCCTCAGCGGAATCATCGGTAAGCTTGCTGGCCCTTGCGGCAACTTCCTTCTCCTGAACATCCGAAGGAGCCTGCTCATAGCGGATGAACTCATATTCATAGGTTCCGCGTCCGCCGGTCATTGACCTGAGTATCGTACAATACCCGTACAAGCCCGTCATGGGTATCTCGGCCTCAACGGTGGTCTTTCCCTGTACTCCGGGAGTGGGGTTCATTCCAAGCACCCTTCCTCTTCTCTTGTTAAGATCACCCATAACATCACCGGTGTAATCATCGGGCACGGTAACCTTCAGGGAAGCAATGGGCTCGAGAAGGACAGGCGAAGCGTCCATGATACCCTTCTTGAAAGCCTGGATAGTGGCCATCTTGAAGGCCTGCTCGGAGGAATCCACCGGATGATAGGATCCATCATAGAGGATAGCCTTGATGCCGACTACCGGGTAAGCTGCCAGAGGGCCCTTGAGAACGGATTCCGTAAGCCCCTTCTCAACCGCGGGGAAGTAGTTCTTCGGAACTGAACCGCCTACTACTATCTGCTCAAACTCATAGGCCTTATCCATGCTGCCTAAAGGCTCGAACTTCATCTTAACATGACCGTACTGACCGTGTCCGCCGGACTGCTTCTTATACTTGCTCTCAACATCGGAGTTCTTTCTGATGGTCTCGCGATATGCCACCTTGGGCTGCATGAGATCGATCTCGCACTTGTAAACGTTCTGGAGCTTGCTCTGGATGATCTCGAGATGCTGGTCGCCCATGCCGTAGATGAGAGTCTGTCTGTTCTCGGCATCGTTGACGTTCTTAATGGTAAGATCCTCCTGCATCATCTTCTGCAGAGCGCTTGAAACCTTATCGATATCTCCCTTGTTCTTTGCATTGTAGCGCATATATGTATAAGGCTTGCTGATCTCGGTAGGGGTATACTTTATGGGCGTTGCCTTTGAGGAGAGGGTGTCTCCCGTAGCCGTAGCCGAAAGCTTCGGTATCGCTCCGATATCCCCTGCGTGAAGCTCTGCAACCTCAATAGGCTTGTTGCCCCTTAAGATGTACAGCTTTGATACCCTTTCCTCTGTGTCCTTATCGTAATTAAACAGGGAGTCATCGGGCTTTAAGATACCTGAGCAGACCTTGATAAGTGAATACTTACCGATGAAGGGATCAACGATAGTCTTCCATACATATGCCGACTTCGGCTTGGAAGTATCGTAATCGGCATCGAAGGTCTCATTTGTCTTCATGTTGGTACCGGAGATCTTCCTGGTATCGGGGCTCATAAAGTACTTGATGATATCCTCAAGCAGGGTTCTTACGCCATGGCAGTTAACGCTGGAGCCGAAAAGAATGGGAACTATGGAGCCGTCATTAATATTCTGCTTAACAGCGGCCCTTATCTCCTCCGTGGTAAAGCTCTCGCCCGCAAAGTACTTCTCCATGAAGTCCTCGGAGGTCTCGGCCACCGCTTCCATAAGGGTATCCCTGTAGGAATCAACCGTATCCTTAATATCCGCCGGGATATCGCAGTCGACGGTCTTTCCGTCTTTTTCAAACTTATGGCCGGTAACGCTTATAAGGCTTGCGTAGCCCGTGATCTTATCACTCTCCTTTATGGGGATCATAAAGGGAGAAACCTTGTTTCCGTATTTTGCGGTCAGATCCTCCACGACCTTATCGAAATTGGCGTTATCAACGTCCATATCGCTGACGAAGATGATCTTGGGAAGCTTATCCTTATCGCAGAGCTCCAGAGCCTTCTCGGCGCCTACTTCCACGCCGGCCTTTGCAGAGATCACTATCACGGCGCCCGCAGCCGCCCCGGCAGCCTCCTCGACCTCGCCCACGAAATCGAAATATCCGGGAGTATCAAGCAGATTGATCTTATTTCCCTCCCATTCTATGGGAACCACACTTGTACCGATGGAAAACTTACGTTTCTGTTCCTCTTTATCATAATCGGATATGGTATTTCCGTCGCTTACCTTACCCATACGGGAGGTAACCCCCGATAAATATGCACATGCTTCGACCAGAGTTGTTTTTCCGGCTCCGCCGTGCCCCATAACTACTACGTTTCTGATCTTGTCACCGGTATAAACATTCATAACTACACAAAACCTCCATTTATCAATTTTATTGGTGACTATTTGAACGCGGGCAGATTGCCCTTCTTCAAATAATGACCGGTGCAGAGTATTGTGGAAAACTTCCTGAAAGAGAAAAAATACCCCCCGACACTCTGGTAACATTTTACTAAAAAGTCGGGGGGAATTCAATGTTTTTATCAAAAACGGATAAATTATTTAGTTTTACTTGGCCTTACCCTGGTTGGCTACCGCTTCCATTTTAGCCTTCAAAGCCTCCTGGTCGCCGAGGTAGTAATGGTTAACAGCCTTGAAATTATCATCAAACTCATAAACAAGAGGAACACCTGTGGGAATATTTACGCCGATGATATCCTCGTCGGAAATATTGTCAAAGTACTTTACAAGAGCTCTTAAGGAATTGCCGTGAGCGGCTATGATGACCCTCTTGCCTGCCTGCATGTCCTTTTTGATCACATCATTAAAGAAAGGCACCGCTCTCTCAATAGTGGTCTCAAGGCTTTCATGAAGGGGAAGCACGCTCTTGTCAACATTTCGAAACATCTCCTGATTCTGAGGAGCCTCCGGGCTGTCGGGCTCAAGTGCGGGGGGCTTTACGTCAAAGGACCTTCTCCAGATCTTTACCTGATCCTCGCCGTATTTCTCGGCTGTCTCCGACTTGTTAAGCCCCTGAAGAGCTCCGTAGTGGCGCTCATTCAGCTGCCATGCCTTGTTCACGGGTATCCAGTTTCTGTCCATCTCGTCAAGGATATGGTTGAGGGTATGGATAGCTCTTTTAAGATAGGAAGTATAAGCCACGTCAAAATCGTAGCCCTCCTCCTTTAATATCTTTCCTCCCTGCTTTGCTTCCTCATGGCCCTTTTCGCTAAGATCGACATCATGCCAGCCGGTGAATAAGTTGAGCTTATTCCATTCGCTCTCGCCGTGTCTTACAAGCACAAGCTTCATCATAATCAGTTTCCTCCTTTGAAAAATAAAATGTGTTTTCACATCTGAAAAAGCCGGAAAGGCTTTTATCATCAGATACGTATCGTCTGCGCCCTGACAGGCGTCAGAAGAGTTTTCCCCGTCATTTCACGGGGCTTTTCTATCTCCATGATATCGAGGATCGTGGGAGCCACGTCTGCAAGACAGCCTCCTTTTCTGAGAGTATAATCCTCATCATAGTTGATCAGAAAGAACGGGACCGGATTGTTGGTATGGGCCTTCAGCTTCTCGTTATGCTCATCGGTGATCCTTTCTGCGTTTCCGTGATCCGAGCATAAAAACATTACGCTGTCGGTCTGTTCTATAACCTTCATCACCCTGAAGAGAGCCTTGTCCACGGCCTCAACGGCCTTTATCAGCGTGTTCTCCTCAGCAGTGTGCCCCATCAGATCGATATTTATGTAATTTGCCGCTATAAGATCATATTCCCCCGACTGTACGGCTTTTATCAGCGCATCCGTCACCTCCGAAACGCTCATTTCAGGCTTGAGATCATAAGAGATCACCTTTGCCGAAGGAACGATGGTCATATCCACGTTATCGTAGCTTTCCCAGGTATTTCCCAAAAAAGCCCTGGTCAGGTGAGAGGCCCCCTCCGCTTCGGTTATTATGGCCGTTCTGTAATTATTCTTATCCAGCCAGTCCACAAGATTATTCTCAATGAAATCCGTCCTGAAAGCGACTGCCTTGTTCTCGATCTCGGGGTCATATTCCGTAAAACAGGTAAACAGCACATCCGGACGTTTCTCTCTTTTAAAGGATCGAAACTCCGCGTCACAGAAGGCCCTGGTAAGCTCCCTTGCCCTGTCTGCCCTGAAGTTAAAGAAGATAACCGAGTCATCATCGTTAATGGTCCCGATGGGAACACCTCCGTTAACTATGACCGTCGGTACTATAAACTCGTCGGACTCACCCCTCATATAGGCGGCCCGGACAGCCTCATCGGCCCCTGCGGCCTTGTTTCCCTCCCCGTATACCATAGCCGTATAGGCGAGCTTTATCCTGTCGTATTTTCTGCTGCGGTCCATGGCATATGAACGTCCCATGACCGTAGCTATCTCTCCCACCCCGGTTTCCCGCATCTTATTCTGAAGGCTTTCGAGATAATAATAGGCAGAGGAAGGCGCGGTATCCCTTCCGTCCAGTATACAGTGCACACAGACCTTTCTCTGGTTTTTCTTTTTTGCAAACTCCAGAAGAGCATACAGATGGCTCTGATGGGAATGAACCCCTCCGTCCGAAACCAGGCCTATGATGTGCAGGCAGGAATCCCGCCGCCTGCAGTGATCAAAAGCCCTGTTCAGAGCCTCGTTCTTTTCAAAATTTCCGAACTGAATCTCCTTGGAGATCTTTGTAAGCTCCTGATATACGATCCGTCCGGCTCCTATGTTCATGCAGCCCACCTCTGAGTCTCCCGACTGTCCGTTAGGCAGGCCCACTGCCATTCCGCTGGCCAGACCCTTCTCAAAGGGGCATTCCTTAACCATCGTATCCAGCACAGGTGTATCGGCTTTGAAAATAACATTCCTGTTTTTATCCTCAAGAACCCCTATGCCGTTTATTATCATCAAAATAACAGAGCTTTTTACCTGAGCCTCGTCCATTTCAATACTTCCCGGTCATATACTTATAGTAAACGACAAAACTCCAAAAGCAAGGATCAGTTATCTTTGGATCCCTCAAACATATCATAGATATCTATCTTACAGGAGTCATGCTCATTCATGCCCACAAAGACCCCTCCGTAGACCATTCCCTCTTCGGTCTCCTGCTCCCTGGTCACGTTGATAAAGCAGTTTATGACCTCCTTCGTCCACAGGACAAGCTCGGCCTCATACATCGAATGAAGCTCCAGCTTCTGGTTGCAGCGAAAGCCTATGCCGGTTTTGGAAAGATCCATTACATCCACCGGTATCCTCTCATTGCGGGGACCGTCAAGCCGCTTTATGATAACGTGTGCCTTGAGCACGATCCTCTTTGCTTTTCTTTTTTCTTCCATACCCCTTTGTCCTCCCTCGGATTACTGCAGCATATCATTTGATTATAGTAAACGATCTCAGGTTTTGCCTGATAGCGTTTACTGTAATATCAAACACTCCCGTTACCGGTTTATCTTATGCTAATCTACCTTATTCTGTCAAGCACGGCCATGGCATCGCCGAAGGAAAAAAACCTGTAGCCCTCTCGTTTTGCCTCCTCATAGGCCGCAAGCACCTTCTCTCTTGTGGCGAAGGCGCTGACCAGCATTAACAGGGTGGATTCCGGAAGGTGGAAATTTGTTATCAGCCCGTCCATCACCTTAAACCTGTAGCCCGGGTAGATAAATATCCCTGTTTCTCCCGCTCCGGGGCGCACAATACCCTCATCTGATGCAGCACTCTCTATCGTCCTGCAGCTCGTGGTCCCCACGCAGATGACCCGTTTTCCCGAGGCCTTTGCCGTATTTATCTTCTCCGCTGCCTCCGGGCTTACCGAGTAGCTTTCGGTGTGCATGTGGTGCTCCGTAATGTTCTCACATTTCACCGGCCTGAAGGTGCCCAGCCCCACATGGAGAGTAACATAGCAAAGCTTTGTGCCCTTTGCTTCAAGCTTGCCAAGGAGCTCCTCGGTAAAATGAAGCCCTGCGGTGGGCGCGGCGGCCGAGCCGTCATACCTTGCATAAACCGTCTGATATCTGTTGCGGTCCTCAAGCTTATGCGTTATATATGGGGGAAGAGGCATCTCACCCAGCGCATCCAGAAGCTCTTCAAATATACCCTCGTAATCGAAGCGGACTATCCTGTTCCCATCCCCGAGTATATCCTCGATATGCGCTTTCAGCAGCCCGTCTCCGAAGAGGACCTCTGCCCCTTTCTTAAGCTTCTTTCCCGGTCTTACCAGAGTCTCCCATCTGTGTTCGTCAAGCCTCTTTAGCAGGAAGACCTCCACCGAAGCCCCGGTATCCGCCTTCGTTCCCAGAAGCCTTGCGGGGATAACCTTCGTATCATTGAGCACCAGGCAATCCCCGGGCTCTATCAGATCCGCTATGTCGCAAAAGCTCTTATGGCGTATCTCCCCGGAGTTTCTGTCAAGCAGAAGAAGCTTTGAGGAGGATCTGTCAGTTAAAGGGTCCTGGGCTATATATTCCTTTGGAAGGTCGTAATAATAATCAGAGGTTTTAAAACCCGTTGCCTCCATCATAGCTTCAGTTTAACCCCAAGCTCCCCAAGCTTTTCAAGGATGCGGTCGATATGAGCCTGTACCTCCTCTCCGGTCAGGGTTCTGTCCATAAGCACAAATTCAAACCGGAGCGTAACGCTCTTAACCTTTTCATCATCGTAGATGTCAATCAGGGAAACCCTGTGCAGCGGGTCGATCCCCAGCTCCTTAACGGCCTTTTCTATATCCTCGTATCTCACTCCGGGCTTCACGATCAGTGACAGGTCATAATCCACTCCCGGGAACCTCGAGGGCTCGTCAAAGGTGAAATCATTGCTCTCTATCGAAAGCAGCCTGTCCATATCTATCTCGATATTGACGATCACGCCGTTCTTCGAGATCTTTGAAAGAACTGCCGGGTGAAGGGTATTGATGACCCCTATGGCCTTATCATCTATTCTTATCTCCGAGGTATTCTTCGGATGCTGCCATACATGGGCGGGCTTTGTCTTTAAATATGACGCCTTTTTATGCTTAAGCTCATCGACCATGGTATTAATAAGGCCTACGGCTTCAAAATAAAGGGCTTTCTCGGTCCTTGTCTTGGAATACATGCCGATTGCCAGCATCCTTCTTTCATCCGCACTACCTTCGCCGTTGACCCCCGAAACGATCCTTCCGATCTCAAATACCGAAAATTCCGGCTTATAGTTTCGGTTGTTACAGATAAGCGGCAGGAAGCTTTCCATCATGGTGGTACGAAGGATCCCGGTATCCTGTTCATCAGAGCTTCCAAGGAGCCTTACGTTGTCCTCGGGGGTAAGCCCGATATTTCGAAGCTCATCCGGATCGCACCAGATCCTTGTATGTACCTCATTCATTCCGTAGCTCTTTACAAGCAGATCCTTTATCTGATTCTCCTCATAGCGCCGCTTTGTGGTCCTTGCGGGGAAGAGAGGCGATCTTGTGGTCTTTATCTCAAAATTGTCATAGCCGTAGATCCTTGTTATCTCCTCCACGATATCCGCCTTCATGCTTATATCCTTCGTAGCTCTGAAGGAAGGAACCTTACAGGAGAAGGAGTCGCCGTCCCTGTCAGTGTCAAAACCGAGGGCCTTAAGGGTCTCCTCTATCCTGTCGGATGAAATATCGATACCCGTATATCTGTCCACAAAGGCCTTGTCAAAGTCTACGGTGCGCTCCGGAAAATGAGTTGGATAAACATCCGTTATCCCGGTAACAAAGCGGGCCCCGTGGTCGATATCCGAAAGAAGCTTTACAAAACGCTTTGCAGCAAGCATGGTAAGCTCCGGATCCAGGGTTTTCTCATACCTTGCGGAGGCATCCGTGCGCAGTCCGAGCCTTGATGCGGATTTCCTGATGCTTACCGCGTCGAAGCTTGCACACTCAAGCACGACTGAATCGGTGCTGTCAACTATCTCGCTGTCGAGACCTCCCATGATGCCGGCAACGGCAACCGGGGTGTCATTGTCATATATCATCAGCGTATCGGTGGTTATCTCTCTTTCGTTTCCGTCGAGGGTAAAGAATTTAAAGCCCTCCTTCGGTGTGTCAACCACTATCTTTGATATCTTCTTTCCGTCAAAGGCATGGGTGGGCTGTCCCAGTTCAAGCATCAGGTAGTTCGTAAGATCCGCGAGCAGGTTGATGGCTCTGGTGCCGCAGTAAAACAGCCTGATCTGCATCTCCATCGGGCTCTGCTTTTCGGTGATGTTCTCCGCCCTCAAGCTGGTATATCTGTAGGCAAGCTCCGGGTTTCTTATCTCGACCGCAACCCTTTCATCCCCCGAATAAGGTACCTCCATCAGAGGAAGAGGCTTTAATGGCTTTTTGGTAAGCGCCGCGAACTCTCTTGCCATTCCGTAATGGCCCCAGAGATCCGGGCGGTTGGTAAGGGATTTGTTATCCACCTCAAATATTATATCCTCTATGGGGAACAGCTCCTTTAGGTCGGTACCGTTCTCAAATGAAGGATCCAGCTCCATTATCCCCGAATGATCATCTGAAATACCCAGCTCCTTTGCGGAGCAGCACATTCCGTTGGAGGTCTGTCCCCGAAGCTTTGCGCTCTCGATCTTTATATCCCCCAGCCTTGCCCCGAGCCTTGCAAAGGCGGTCTTTATGCCGGCTCTTGCATTGGGGGCTCCGCATACCACATCGCAAACCTCTTTTCCGTCATCCACCTTCAGAAGATGAAGATGATCCGAATCGGGATGAGGCTCGCAGGAAAGGATCTCTCCCACCACAACTCCGCTTACGTCTCTTCCCTTGTATTCGATCCCCTCGACCTCTGCGGTCGCAAGGGTAAATCTCTGTATAAGCTTTTCTATATTCTCGCCGTCAAGGTCCACATAGTCCCTGATCCAGTTCATTGATACAAACATTTCATTCCTCCTGATTGAGTATATTATGATCCGCTGCGTTTACAGCCTGAAGGCCGCAACCGCAAAGTATTCTCCTTACCGGCTTACAAACTGACTGAGGGTACTGAGGTCCCCGCTGTTAAAGGCCCTTATATCCTTTACTCCGTATTTCATCATCGCAAGCCTCGTAAGGCCCAGTCCGAAAGCAAAGCCCGTGTACTTGAAGGGATCCTCATCGGTATTTATCCCGCCGTGTATCAGCACGTTCGGGTGGATCATCCCGCAGGGACACAGCTCAAGCCATCCCGAGTTCTTGCAGGAGGGGCAGCCCTCGCCGCCGCAGATAAGGCACTTTATATCGAGCTCAAAGCCCGGCTCCACGAAGGGGAAGAACCCCGGCCTGAGCCTTACCGTAACCTCTCTTCCGAAAACCTCTGACAGCATTGTCTTCATGAAATAGATAAGGTTTGAAACCGAAATATCCCTGTCGACCATGATCCCCTCCATCTGAAAGAAGGTATTCTCATGGCTTGCGTCGATAGCCTCATTCCTGAAACACCTTCCCGGAAAGACCGCCCTTATGGGACGTCCGTTCTCCTTAAGGGCAGGCCCGTATTTTTTAAGGATCGCATTCTGCGCCGCGGAGGTATGGCTCTTTAAAAGCTGGTTGGGCGTCGTCAGATAATAGGTATCCTGCATATCCCTGGCCGGATGGAATTTGGGGATATTGAGCGCCTCAAAGCAATGATAATCGTCTACGATCTCGTTATAATCCTCCACATCAAAGCCCATGGACTCAAAGATATCCTCAAGCTCCCTCTGAACAAGGGTGATGGGATGATATGAGCCGCAGACAGAGGCCGTGGGAAGAGACTCATCATAGCTCTCCGCAGCCTCGATGAGAAGCTTTTCCTGAAGCTTTACAAGTTCCTGCTTCCTCTCCTCGAATTTATCCGTAAGCTCCTGCTTAAAGCTGTTTATGGATTGTCCGTATTCCTTCTTTTTTTCATTCGGGAGCTTTGAAAGCTCCTTCATAAGAGTGGATATCTGACCCTTCTTGCTGAGAAAATCGAGCCTCAGATCCTCCAGCGATCTGACATCGTCTACATCCCCAAGCTTTTGATAAAACTGTTCACGAAACTTACGGATCATCTCATTCATTGATTTTTTCCTCCTGTGATGTTTCCTTTTTTTCCAGTATACTCTTAAAATTTATAATATTCTTCAGATTGCCGAGATTACTTCTCGAACTGTCCTCTTGCGGAGGCTTGGGATTCATGGCCCTGTCCTTCTCCTCCTCTATGGCCTTAAGCAAAGTGTCGCCGTCTATCCTCCTTTTGTGGACATCGGCCCTCTCCTTTATATGCAGCTTGTCGGCAAAGATGCTGTTAAGCTGTGCCCCTATGAATATGATATACATATTAACATACAGCCACAGCAGCAGGATAACTACGGTCGCCAGGGAGCCGTACATGGAAAAGCTCTCCATGAAATAGCTTAAAAAGACCGAAAACAGCTTCGAAAAACCGAACATGGCAGCGGTTGCCACCAAAGCTCCGAAAAGCTGGGAACGAACCCTCTGTTTTTTCCTTGGCAGAAAGCTGTAAAGCAGCACCAGGAGCACAAAAGCCCCTATGGTAAAGGCCAGGTTTGTGTAAAACTGCCCGAGCTTTCCGCTTATGGGAAAGTCGGGAAAGTATCTGTCCAGAAGTTCCAGTATGTACTGACCAAAGGCTCCGAATATAAGCTCTGCCGTCATGATCAGTATCATCAGGAGAGTATAAATGGACGATTTAAGCCTTATGATAACATAATTATAGGGCTCCATGATATGATATATCTCATCAAAGCCTCTCCTTATGGACATCAGACCTCTGGAGGCCGACCATATGGCGGTGATCGCAGCTATGGAGAGAATGGTAAAATGATCATCATATATCTCATATATCAGAGAAACGGCAAAATCATTGAACTGGCTCGGAAAGATATATGAAACGGCTTTTACGACCATTTCCTCGGTAAGCGGAGTAAAGGGGATGATCGCAAACAGGGCAAGGATAAAAGGAACCGAACTGATAAAAAGATAATAGGCGGCCGAGGCGGAATAGACATCCACATGATTGGCACGCATCGCATCGAAAAAAGACTTACAGATTTTATATATATTTATACAGATCTTTTTCATCAGCCAAGTATAATCTTTACCTGTTTACGTAGCTGTACAGCACCTTCACGGTTATTACCTTTTTCATTTTTATCATACACAGAGAAAAAGAGAGAAACCCCTGCTTCTCTCCTTATCCCTACACGGTGATAAAACATAAGGAAACGTCACCGTTATACCCCCAAAATGCCGGTTCTTGAATTTTGACTCCTAGCTAATGCTAGGTGGGTAACCGCAACCATACATCTGCCTTCCACTGTTCGCAGAAAGCGAAACCTTACGAGGCTTGACATCCGCATGACGATATAGGAATCCCGTTTAAAGTAATGTAGGTTCAAAATATCAAGAATTATCGGACATTTCAGGTTATGTTAATTATATTCTATAAATCCGCGAAAATCAATACAGAAATCACGTAATCCGTTATTCCCTTAAATCTTAAAGAATTCCAGATCATCCTCCAGCTGCCCCGCAAGGTTGCTTAAGTTGCCCGCAGACTCCTTGAGAACGGTAACCGTAGCGCTGAGCTCCTGCATCGATGCAGAGGTCTCCTCTGTGGACGCCGCGTTCTCCTCCGATATGGCCGACAGCGAATCCATGGCATCAACGATGATCGACTTGCTGGCCGCGCTCTCCTGGGAAAGACCGGAAATGTTCGAAACCCCGTCAACCGTAGAGCCCACATCCCCGATCAGCCCGTTTATCTGCGTCATCGTATTTCTGAGAACCTCATTGACATTGCCTGTGATGGTCGTGACCTCGTTGCTCTTTGCGATAGCGCTCTGTGACTGCTTCAAAAGCTTTTCCATCTCCGAACGGATCTCATCTGCCGTGCCCGCTGATTCCGTGGCGAGCTTTCCGATCTCCTCCGCAACTACCGCAAAGCCTCTTCCGGCTTCACCGGCTCTTGCCGCCTCTATTGAAGCATTAAGCGCAAGAAGGTTGGTCTGGGAGGCAATGGCCATGATGCCGTCAACACGCTCGTTTACGCTCTGTACAGCCGAATTCGTAGCATTCATGCCCTCTGCGATCTCCTCCATGGCCCTGCTCATGGTCTCCATATTCCTGGAGAGCTCGCTCATGGCATCGGCAGAGGACTGGCTCTGGTTGTTCATCGAAGAAGCGGTTTCCGCAAGATTCTGGGCGTTGTTCGCAACCTCCTGAATGGCATCGGAAAGCATCGAGATATTTTCCGTAGCGGTCTGAACCGTATTTGCCTGATCCGTTGCTCCTCTTGCGATCTCCTCCACGGCTCCCGAAACGTCATCCGTGGTCTGGCTGATCTGTGAGGCGGAATCCGCAAGCATCCTTGAAGAATCTCCCAGATTCTCCATGACGTTCTTTAAGTTCCTTACAACATCCGAAAGCTTATCTATCAGCAGATTGATATGATTTACTATGTCTCCGAACTCATCCTTTCTCGCAATAAGGCCCTTATCCGTAAGCTTTTCAAACTCGCCGTTTGACAATTTGTCTATCGCCTTATTTACAGCTAACAGCGGTTTTGTGAAGGATCCCGCAAGAATGACCGATATGACAGATGCCACTATCATCATGACAATACCCATGCATATGATGATCAGAAGCATCCTGTTGGAATTTGCCAGAACAACATCCTTATCCGTGGCAATTACCGTAACCCAGCCCGTAATGGGCTCTCTCTGATAGGATATCGTCCAGTTTCCGCCGTTAAAGGAGGATTCGTAGCTTCCCGAGCCCTCTCTGTTTG
>JAEEGL015486038.1_pt1 | contig 13825 bp, 11 predicted proteins | sample 9134231 | NCBI WGS metagenome assembly JAEEGL01 (sample SAMN16246548, study PRJNA631951) | gut metagenome | biome: gut microbiome; feature: rumen; material: fiber-attached | host: Bos | place: Iran: Karaj | collected 2018-10 | reverse complement strand
GCTGCTTTTTCCGGATCAATTGCCTTTTCGTTTGCTGGAGCAATCAGGTTCCATGCTCCATTTTCTCCGGATTTATCAATAGTAAAAGTTTTGCCGTCTTTGGTGCATTCGATTTTTGCAATATCAGAAGCATTTAAAGCATAAATAGATTTATCCCGCAAGTCTTCAACAGTTTTCCCAAAAACAGGGCCTAAAGTTCCAGAAGCCATAAGCACTTCTTTAGAACCATCAAGTGAAATATAAGTTTGTGAACCTGCCGATGAAGACTTTCCTACGCGCAGTGTACGCAGTTCTTTTCCGTCTTTGTATGCTTTTACAATTACAGCAGAGCCGTCATCTAGTCCGTAGCGTTCATCGTCACCGGTGTGGCTTACAGTTCCAAGCGATTTTATTTCACGGATTTCTGTAACGATAGAATCAATCTGATCTTTATCTGCCGGATAATTATTATCACTGACAAACCAGTCTTTGCCAATTTTTTTAACAGTAATTTTTGACGAATCATTAAGCCGTTCGATAGTAACATTATCTACATCGCTGTCAAGCTTAAATTCTTTAACATCAGAATTGCCAGAAAAAATTAACTGACAAACATAAATTATGGCAAATACTGCAATTGCGCAAAGCAGAATTATTTTTCTATTTTTCATATCCTTTTTACCTCTTTAGAAACTGTCTTTAATTATTTGACATTTCGCGGCTGTCATCAGCATTATACTTCATGCGGATTCTCTTTCGACGGGAAACACGAAGTCTCCATACAATAAGCCCCGCAATTGCAACTAAAACAGGAAGTCCATACTGATTGAAAATTGTTGCAAAACTCATTGCACCTTTTTTTGCTTTTTTCAAAGTATCAAGAGCAAGCCCCTTTGTACGCATTTCACACAAATCGCCGTTTCCATTCATGTAGTCAATTGCATTACGCACAAACATTGCAACAGGCTGATTTCCGTTTTCATCAATAACCTGATAGGTTGTTATGCGTGAAGAACCGATAACAAAGAGTTTTCCTTTTTGCACCGCTGTATCAATGTGTGTATTTGCATCAACATTTTTGTCTTTTACAAGCTTTGCTGCTGCTTTTTCTTCGGCAGTTGCTGCACGGTCTTCTGTATTCTGTTCAGCTTCCTGTTCCGGAGTTTTATCAAAGGCACTTTCAAAATAGCCTTCCAGAATTACAGCAAGATTTTCTTTTTTCATCGATTCTTTTTCTGGAACAGACATCTGCAATGGATTCATTGTAATACGGTTTGCCATAAGCCAAGATTCGTTAGATGACTGTGCAAGAACAGTAGAGTTCACTTTGCCCTTCAGGTTTTCTGGAATTGAAACATCAATTGAACCATTTTGCAGCATAATAACATAACCTAAATTTTTTGTAACAGGATGCTTTTTGTTCATGCCGTCTTTTTGAAGAATCGGAGCAAAATAAAGCGGAACCTTTCCGTATCCGCGGTCCATCTGTTCGTAACAGTTTTTATCAAGAACGTAATTTTTTCCAGGTGTAACGCCATATTTTTCGAGAAGTTTTTCAAGTCCAGTGTTAATCGGATAATACTGAGGCTGCTGGTAATATGCCTGCTGTCCCTGCGGAGACTGCTCCTCATAAGGATCCAGGAAAAGCATAATACTTCCGCCTTTCATCAAGAACTGGTCGATTTTGTAAAGCTCAGTTTCACTGATAGTTTCGCGAGGACCGTTAATAATTATCGAGTTAATCGAAACAGGAATCTCTTCATCCTTCAGATTTAATTCACGCATTTCGTAGCGGTCTTCTGTAAGCATCTTTAAGCGTCCAGCTCCCTGCTGTGCATCATTGATGTCCTGCTCGCCGTGACCTGTAATGTAGCCGACAACAAGTGATTTCGAAACAAGGCTTCTAAGAGATTCTGTAATTGAATCTTCGAGTCCTTCAAGACCTGCAATGCCAAAGTTACCGAAAAATCCGCGCGAAAGCTGAAGCGGAACAATTCTGAAGTTTTCGGCATATTGCAGAATCATGCCGATTACCCCCTCTCCCGTTCCAGAAGGACTTGCCGGATCTTTCCAGGTAATTCTCTGAATTCCGTAAGTATCTGCAAGTTCTGCAATCTGTTCAGGTGTCGGATCAATTTTTTCATAATCGATTCTGTTGTGATTTTTCCGGTTGACTTTGTTGTATGCATCGTTAACAAGTGAATCAACTTTATTAAAACCGTTTATGTTAAAGGCTGATAATTTTTCTGATTTATACAAAGTAAGTTTAACTTTGCCCGTTAAACCAGACAGAGTGTTTGATGTTGCAATCATGCGGCTCATTGTTGAAGTAATCTTATATTCAAGACCATCTGTAGACTGAAGTCCGTCAAGCAGTTCAATTGTATCAGCATAAGTTAAGGCAATTCCCATGTATGCCTGCTTAAAACCCACTTCGTTATCTTTTACTTCCTGAATCTGAATCTGGCGCAAACCGTAGTTTCTTGCAATTTCCTGATTTTCCGGTTTTTCCATGTCAAAAAATTCATAAGAAAAGTTTTTGTTTGCCTTTCCTTTGTATTCACCTAAAAGGTCACGCACATACTGTTCTACAGAATTATATGGAGCAGGCAGTTTTGAAGTAAAAAACACTTTTGCACTTAATGGTTCTTCAAGTGTTTTTACAACCTGTTCAGATGCTTTTGAAAGACTGTAAGAGCGCGGACCAGTTAAATCCAGACGGAAAAATGCACGGCCAGCCACAAGGTTTATTAAAACCAGAAGCACTACAAACAGAATAAAATCGCTTTTTTCACTTTTTACCCATTTTATAAATTTTTTAAACATTTTATGCAGCCCTCCTTGATGTTACAGCATTCACAGTCATAGCAAAAAACAAAACTGTAAGGCTGATAAAATACAGTAAATCACGCGAGTCTAAAATACCGCGCGAAATTGAACTGAAGTGCTGCCCCGCAGAAAAGAACTGCAAAACAGAAACAAGCCCTGCAGGAAGCAGAACCATAAACACGTCCAGAATCCAGCCAAGAAACAAACAGATTATAATGCCGACAAAAAGTGCAATAATCTGATTTTTTGTAATTGAAGAACTGAAAATACCGATTGCTGTAAAAGCAGCGGCAAGAAAGATTGCACCGATATATCCGCCGATAATCGGCCCAAAATCCGGATTACCAAAAATTACCGCAGTAAGAACATATATTAAGGATGGAAGTAGAAGGCAGCAACTCTGGCACCAGGTACTCAAGAATTTGCCGAGCACAACATCCATACCTGTAACAGGAAGTGTCATCAGGGTTTCAAAACTTCCGCTTCTGGTTTCTTCAGAAAAGCTTCGCATTGTGATTGCCGGAATTAAAAAAGCAAAGAACACAGGCAAAAGTCCAAAAAAACCGCGGAGGTCAGCACGGTTATTTAAAAAGAATGTAGAAAAAAAGAATATACCAGTTAAAATAAGAAAAGCACTTGTTACGATGTAGGCAATAGGACTTGAAAAATAAGCGGCCATTTCGCGGTCAAAAATTACTTTAACTGGTGATGATGTTTTTTTGTCTTTCATTATTGTTCACCTCCAATTGTAAGTGTGCGGAATACGTCTTCGATAGAGTTACGCTCAAGCACAATTTCGTAGAGCACCCAGCCTTTTTGCGAAGCCAGGTTGAACAACATCGGACGAAGTTCTGTATCGCCAGAAACAGAAATATCAGCAGCACAGCAGTTTTCGGGATTAAAGCCGTCAATTTTTTCGGCCTGCATTTCTACAACACCGGCAACACCACTTAAGCTCTTGCAGACTGATGCAAATTCTTCATAGTTACAGCCGGCAACAGAAACGTGCAGCATATTCGAGGAACCGTATCGTGTTCTAAGTTCATTTGTCGGACAGTCTGCGGCAAGTTTTCCTTTAGAAATAATGATAACTCTGTCGCAGAGCATTTCAACTTCACTCAAGATATGTGTAGAAATAATTACAGTTCTGGTTTTACCGATTTCTTTAATAAGGGCACGAACATCACCAATCTGGTTCGGGTCAAGTCCGCTGGTCGGTTCGTCTAAAATAAGGATTTCCGGATCGTTCATCAGGGCATGTGCTAAACCGACACGCTGTCTGTATCCGCGTGAAAGTTCAGAGATATTTTTGTGCATTACTTCGCTGAGCCCGCACACATTACACAATTGCGGCACTTTTTCTTCCGGATTAACACCCTGCATTTTTGCAATGTATTCCAGATAATCTGCAACAATCATGTCACTGTAAAGCGGAGCTGATTCCGGCATGTATCCGATTTTTCGTTTTGATAAACGAGGGTCTTTTAGAATATCCTGTCCGTCAACTTTGATAGTTCCGGCAGTTGCATCAATATAACCGGTAATCATACGCATTGTTGTTGTTTTACCGGCACCATTCGGTCCAAGAAGGCCTACAATTTCGCCTGTCTTAATTGAAAAACTGATATCATCAACAGCACGAAATGTTCCAAAGGCTTTAGACACATTTTGAACTTCTATCATGAGTCCTCCCTTTTTTTAAACTATTCTTTTTCCAATAAAGATTATACTTCTTATTACATAAAACATCAAATACCATACAGAAGTTACAGAATTTCTTTATAATTATTAATATCTGCTGAGTTTTGTGGATTGAGAAAAACTATACAGGCGGAAATGTTTCTTACACATAAGGCAGCTGTAAAGAAAAAAAATAGCTCTTATTGAACAATAAAACTACAATAATTTTGTAAGACAGCAGGATAATCTTTTTTATTTATAGCATTAGCAATGACTTTATAATAAATTTCGTAATTTCCTTTTGCTGTAAGTTTTATAGTTACAGTTTTATTGACATTATCAAATTCTTCTAGAGGAATTTTTATAATACATTCATTATTGTTTATTGAATCAAAATCGTCGCTTTCAAATTTTGTTGTTCTTTTTTCATATACTCCATTTTCATTTCTCATTGCGAACTTAAAAATTATTTTTGCTGACTCGTATTTTTCTTTATCTATCGTTCCGCTAAAATTCATAGTAACATTTTCATTAAAACTAACTGTTTTATTTCTATATCGATCAGCATTAATAGTTTCTAAAATTATACAGTCGCCAGCTGAAAGTAAGGCAGCTGTTTCAAGAGGGCAACCAAAAAAACACACAATAGAAAAAAATAGTAAGTATTTAAGCTTTTTCATTCATCATTCCTAATTTTTATATTATTGCTATGAGGTTTATAACTATCACTAAAACACTGATTTATCAAAGCTAAATCTTCTTTTTTCATTTCGCATAAAGCATTATAGAATTCTTGAAAAGTTGTAATATTGTATTTATCAATTAAATTTATAATTTCTGTTTCATCAACTATCTTACTAGAGATTAAATTTTCAAATTATTTTATATTAATAATATTCAATTGTCTAGAGATTTAAATATTTTATTTTGGGAAGATATAAATACATCCACACAAATAAAAATATGCTCTATTTGCAAAAATCTGCAAAACCGAATATTATGTAACTAATATACGAGGAGAAAATTAACTATGAAAATTGCACTTATCAACGAAAACAGTCAGGCTGCAAAAAACGAACTTATATGTAGCACTCTAAAAAAAGTTGTAGAACCAATGGGACACACCGTTGTAAATTACGGAATGTATTCTGCAGAGGATCCTGCAAGTTTAACATATGTTCAAAACGGTATTCTTGCCGCTACCCTTTTGAACTCGGGGGCAGCAGACTTTGTTATCACAGGCTGCGGTACAGGCGAAGGTGCCATGCTTGCACTTAATGCTTTTCCTGGAGTTTTGTGCGGTCACATTGTAGATCCAGCTGATGCCTGGATGTTCAGTCAGATTAATGCCGGAAACGCAATTGCCCTGCCTTTTGCAAAAGGCTTTGGCTGGGGTGGCGAAGTTACCCTCGAATATATTTTTGAAAAACTTTTCAAAGATGCTCCTGGCGGCGGATATCCGCGCGATCGTGTTGTTCCTGAACAGCGAAACAAAAAAATCTTAGACGAAGTAAAAAAAGTAACACACCGTGATATGGCCGAAGTTCTTGACGGACTTTATGAATACAACAAGGAATTAGTTCGCGGTGCATTTGCTTCAGAAAAATTTCAGAAACTGTTTTTTGCAGACTGCAAAGATCAAAAAATTGCAGACAAGGTAAAAGCAATCATCAACGGCTAAAAAACTGAGCAATAAACACTAAGCAAGTTTTCACCGTCCGTGAATCATGTTAAAACTTCCAGTTCATCTTTTCTTTTTTACAGATGCGCTGGATGGTGAACTTGCCCATTGTTACAGCTATAGGAAGCCCTCCCGGAGGCTGAAGCCACTGTCCTGTTAAATAACAGTTTTCCAGTCCCGGGATTCTTCCAGTATGCATCAGGTTTTTTGTTCCCTTACCAATATGAAATGCCATCCATGCTCCATGATAAGAGCCGCAGTATTTTTCAAATGTCATTGGCGTTACACAATCCAGCAAAGTAATTTTATCTTTCAGTTCCGGAAAACGTTTTATAAGCCGAGCTTCAACTAAATCTGTAAGCCGTTTTTTTTCAGCCTGATACATTGTGCGGTTTGAATGAATTGATTTCCAGTATTCATAATCAGCATCGCCTTGACTTATCAGAACATGAATTATCGATTTTCCAGGTTCTGCAAAAGATTTTTCGTAAAAATATGTAGCCATAGACAAATCATCATAATATGTACATCCAGAGCGATAAGGTTCAGTTTGAAAAACAAGCGAGTACGGATAGTCATCCATCGGATCATCCACGCCAAAAAACATCATTACACAGCTTTGGGTTTCATATACTTTTGGATTATGATACCGTATATCAAATTTTCTGTCGGCAAAACGATTATGTAATAGAATAGACCTGGTCTGATACGCATCCGCCGCACTGATAATATAATCCGCCGTATCAGAAAATTCCTGGCCGTTTTTTGTGATTCCTTCTATTGATGTAGCGCGGTTCTTTTCGGTGTTTATATGGGTTACAAGCATTCCAGTTTTTACTGTTCCACCCAGACTGATGTATTTTTCTGTCATGCGATGCGCCATCTTTAAGCTGCCGCCTTCCGGAATACCGCCGTTTCCTTTTGTAAAAGTGCTGAGCGTAAACATAAAAGCCGCAACACTGTAATTTTTAGGCATACAGGTTCTAAAAAGAGTTCTTAACTGCGGACTTTTAAAGTGCTTTGCATAATGTTGACACGAAATTCCGCCATAAAGCAAAAGAGCTTTTATCATGCCACGCATTGACCACAACTGAGATAAAAGCTGTTTTATATTCATCATGTTGACAGGAACTTCTGAAGGTACTTTCATTTTTTGTATTGCTTTTAAATTTTTAATAAAAGATTTTATTACACGTTTGTCTTCCGGTGCAATTTCTAAAAATCCTTTTTCAAGCTTTTCTATATCACGCCAAAGATAAACTGATTTTCCTTCAATTTCGTATACGTCAAAATAATCTTTTAAAAATACGTTTACTTTGCTTCCATCAGGATATTCAAGAGCACCTACATTGTCCCAGATTTTTCTAAGACCGCTCCCTTCTCTTGTTCCTGTCATCCAGTGGATACAACCATCTATGTGAAAACCTTTTCTGTCCCAGCCGGTGCATAGACCTCCGGTTTTCGTGTGCCGCTCATAGATTACAGTTTCAAAGCCCTGCTGCTGTGCGTAAATACCGGCAGAAAGTCCTGCTACTCCAGACCCGATGATTATAATTTTTCGTATCATTTGTATATAATTTTATCACATATTATTCGAGTTTACAACTTTTTTTAAAAGGTAATCAAAGAGGTAATCAAAGAGGTAATCAAAGAGGTAATCAAAGAACTGTCAGGCTCTACTGCACTTGATGATGCTTCGCTCTCACCTGTCAGTTACTATTTTTTAATTCGTGAAATAACTGAAAAAATAACAAAAGTCAAAAGATTCACTACAACAATTGTGGCTCCTGCAGGCGTTGAGCAATAAAACGAAATTACAATTCCTGTGAAAAAACATAGTAGAGAAACAACCGCACTGCTTACAATAACCGACTTAAAGCTTTTAAAAACACGCATTGAAGTTAGAGCCGGAAAAATTATCAGACTGGAAATCATCATTGCACCCATAAGTCTCATACCGATTACAACTGTTAAAGCTGTAAGAAGAGCGATGAGTGTATTGTAAAAATTAACGTTTAATCCGCTTGCTTTTGCAAAAGTTTCGTCAAAAGTAACAGAAAAAATCTGGCGGTAAAAAACAAAAAATAAAACAATAACAACTGCTGCAAGAGCAATGGCAATGACAACATCAGTTTTACTCATTGCCAGAATTGAACCAAACATATACGAGGTTACATCAGTGTTCAATCCTGAGGTTAAAGACGTTACAAGGATTCCAGTTGCAAGGGCACTCGAAGATAAAAGTGCAATTGCGGCATCGCCCTTTACTGAGGTGTCGCCCGAAAGCCTGAGCAGAAAAAAAGCTGCAATGATACACACCGGGATTGAAACTGTCAGAGGAGCAAGATTTAATGCCATGGCAATAGCAAGAGCACCAAAACCAACGTGACTCAGACCATCGCCAATCATGGAATATCGTTTTAAAACTAAACAGACTCCCAAAAGTGCTGAGCAGAGTGAAACTAAAGAACCTGCAATTATTGCGCGAATCATAAAGGCGTACTGAAAAATCATTTTGCGTCCTCGTTCAGTGTGTGAAATTTTATATGGCTTGATGTGCAGTTTGTTCCACAGTGAGTGCACAAATGAGTACTGCAGGTTTCTACTGATGACATTTCTTTATACAGGTTTGTTTTCTGATACTCTTCTGAAGTACCGAAAAACAGTTCTGTATTGTTCATGTGTAAAATATGAGTTGCATTTTGTGTTGCCCGGTGTATGTCATGCGAAATCATCAGAACAGCTATGCCGGTTTCTCTGTTAAGTTTTCGTATTAAGGTGTACAGTTCATCTGTAACAACGGGATCCAGCCCCGTAACAGGTTCATCTAAAACAAGAATCTTATCGGCCGCACATAAAGCTCGTGCCAAAAGAACCCTCTGCTGCTGACCTCCTGAAAGTTCAGCAAAACTTTTTTTTGCAAGCTTTTCTATTCCCAGTTTGTGCAGCTGTTCATGGGCTTTTTGTTTATCTTTCTTTTTCTGGAATTCTGAGAGAACTACCTCGATTACAGAAGCAGGAAAATCGCGCTGTATGACAGACTGCTGCGGAAGATAGCCAAAAGCTCTGATGGATTTTTCGATTGTGCCGCTTTGTGGTTTAATAAGTCCAAGGATTGCTTTAACTAAAGTTGTTTTTCCAGAGCCGTTTGCACCAACGATACACAGATAATCACCGCTGTTTATTTCGAGCGAAACATTATTTACAGCAACAAACGAGCCGTAGCTTACCACTATGTTTTTTACAGAAACAAGATTCATGTGTTTATTTTATGTTACAAAGAGTTTGTGGTCAATTATTCCTGTAAAGTTAAATCAATTGAATAATCGTCTTTAAGTAAATTGAAAATACGGATGTAATACTTTTGTGAAGCCGTAAGGTCTGTAAAATCAATTCTGTTCTGATGTATCAAAGTTTCAGTTTTTATGTGTACCGGCGCTGTTGAATCGGAATCCTTATAAAGCTGAATTTCAAGATCTTGATAACTTGAAAAATAGAGTGCTGCTTTTCCCTGGGCATTTGCGATAAATGAAAAATAAGCCGGAGTTTTATCGTCATCTCTTTCGTAAGTAATTTGCTTTCCATATTCCAAATTAAATGCATTAGAAAAAGACGTGTTACTGGTAAGAATAATCCTGATAGATGAAAGTGTTCCGAGAGAATGTTTTCCAGAATTATCCCATGCTTCTATTGTATAATAGTAATAGTTTCCATATTCAACTGTAGAATCAGTATAGTCTGTACCTTCTATTTTGGCGGCAATAACAGAAGCCTCTTCTTCACCATAAGCCTGACGTAAAAGCTTGTAATATGAAGCAGACGAAACTCTGTCCCAGAACAATAAAACCTGTGGTTTGTTATTTTCGTCTGATGTCAGTTCTGTACATAAATACAGCGGGCTAATAAGTTCATAGCCGTCTTTAAAAGGAACATTTACAGTAATAGTTTTTGCCTTATGGCTGTATAAGGCTTTTCCTTCTGCCATATCATAATTTGAACCGTAAAAAGCGGATTCGACTTTATAATAGTAGGTGTGCCCCGGAGATATACTGGTGTCTTCAAAAAAAACTGATTCTGTTCCTCTGACAAAATAGAAGTTTTTATTGTCGTAAGACTTATAAACCATGTAACCCGAGGCTTCTTTATATAAGTCCCATGTAAGTTTAAGACTGTTGAAAGTAAGTTCTGAAACCTTGGCATTATCAGGAGCTTTAACATAAGAAGGTGTAATTAAAACCGGAGAACAGGAAATAATATTCAGGCTTAAAATAAAAATTGAAAAAAATAAAGAAATAAAAAAGTGCTTTTTCATATTTGACTCCATGTATTATTGCTGGCGGATATAGAATAGTGAACTATTGTAATCTGGTTCAAAACGAATGTATATTGTTTCGTTACTCTGCCGGCCTGATATTGTTATTGAGTAACAGTTATCTTTAAAATAAGGATCTGAAAGTACTGTAGTTTTATCAGAAGCATAACAGATAAGCGAAATGAAGTCGCTGTTGAAACAGTTGTAGTTTAGTACTGCGTTTCCTAAGCTGTCGGTATTTAGTTTAACATACGCAACCGAATTATCTTTGCTCGAATTTATGTAAAAGTATTCAGTTTGATTTTTTTTCAATTCAAAGGCTTTATCCGGGGTGTTATAATATTTTGGATTTGAAACACTGGCTGAACAAGCTGATAAAAGCCCCTGTACACCTTGTGAATCAACCGCACATACATAAAAATTATAAAAACAGTTTTCTGAAAAATTTGTAATTGTGTGATTTGGAACAGTTACTGGCTCCAGTGTACTCAACTTATAACGAATGCTTCTGTTTTGAAACGAAAAATATATTTCGTATTCACCGGCACCTTCAACAGCATCCCATGACAGATTGATTGTACGGCTAGTAGATGAACGGTTACAAGAAAGATTCTCTGGAGCTGGAAGATACGATTTGTTTTCCTGCGTAAAAACAGGTGCAGTTAAACTGACAGCTTCAGATTTTTCGCTTACTGAATAATAAGTCATTTCTGCAATTATATAATAGGTGTAAGTTGCTCCCGATACAATGTCCGAATCTCTATAATAATTGTTTGATGTATGCCTGTAATAAGTTGGATATGAGTCATTTGTAGCTCTGTAAATGTAAAAATCTGTGTAAGGTGCATTGTAATCCCATGAAATGAATATGGATTTGTCAGGAAGAACTTTTGCCGAAAGACCTTGTGGTGCCGGACTTTGTCCTAATATTACGTAGTCAAAAGGATCGCAGGCAACAAAGAGTACAGATAATAAAATAAAGATTAAAGTTAAAGTCTTTTTTGTTTTCATAAACTCCCCTTTTTTAGTTAAATATAATATAAATTTAACACAAGAATCAGAATTTAGCAAGAAAAAAGGAAACTGCCTTTTATAGAATCGGTTTTTCCGCTATACTTAAAACATGTATGATAAAAATTCTGTTGCAGAGTTTCCGCCAATGGGCTGGAACAGTTATGATTATTACAATGTAAGTGTTAACGAAGCACAAGTTCGCGCCAATGCCTGGTATATGGCAAAAAATCTGAAACAATTCGGATACGAATATATCGTTGTAGACATTCAGTGGTCAGATCCGGATGCAGGGCGTGATGTAAAAAAATATCAGTACATTCCTTTTCAAAGATTTTGTGTCGACGAGTATTCCCGGCAAATTCCAGCTGTAAACAGATTTCCTACCTCAGTTAACAATAACGGCTTTGCCCCCTTAGCTTCATATATACATTCTCTGGGATTAAAATTCGGCATTCACATAATGCGTGGCATTCCTCGTTTTTGCTGCCATGAACACAGACCGATTTTAACACACGACGGTTCAGCAGTAACTGCAGACCAGATAGCAAATCCATATTCAATCAGCAAATGGAATCCGGATATGTATGGTGTAAATACAGAATCAGAATATGCACAGGATTATTATGATTCACTTTTTGAACTGTATGCTTCGTGGGGCGTTGATTTTGTAAAAGTTGATGATATCTGCAACACAAACATATATCCGCAAGAACCTTATTCCGCTGAAAAGGAAATCGAACTGATACATAATGCCATAAAAAACTGCGGCCGTCCAATGGTATTAAGCCTTTCGCCGGGACCTGCCGTTGTTGAAAAAGCATATCACTTAAAAAAATTTGCAAATATGTGGCGCATCACCGATGATTTCTGGGATTCTTGGTCTCTATTAAAAAATATGTTTTACCGCTGTGAAATGTGGCAGACCCACAGTGAAGCAGGTTCATGGCCAGACTGTGACATGATGCCTGTCGGAGTAATCGGTCACGGCTTTGAAGCAGAACGAAAAACCCTGTTTTCTTTTGATGAACAAAAAACTATGCTCACGCTCTGGAGTATTTTTCGCTCTCCTCTTATAATCGGAAGTGATTTACCACAGATGGATTCAAAAACCTTAAAGCTTCTTACAAATACAGATATTCTTTCGCTTACAAAATTAAAAACACAAGCCCGTCTGTTCTTAAAAACTGATGAAAAACAAATCTGGATAAACGGCAATTATATTGCTATTTTCAATCTTTCAGATAAAAAGACTCATGCAGATTTTTCTGATATCAGTGAAATACTTGAAAAAAACAATATTGAGATAAAAACGGCATTGCTTTATGATTTATGGAAACAAAAAGAAACAGGGCTTGCCGTTAAGTTCAGCGAAACACTAAACAAACACAGTGTAGTTTGTCTCAAAATTTTATAGTTATATTAGCATTTTTTTGTTTGCAGAATAAAACTTTACGTTGTATAATGTTAAGCATGAAAATAATTGTGGCTTCAAGTTCTGCAACCAGTTTTAATCAAGCATGTCTTGAGATATTTACGAAAATTTCCCAGCTGGGACAGCCGGCTGGTTTACTATATTTTTGTCCGCAATCATGTTTCGCCGAATTTACGAAGCAGTTAACTTTAAAATATCCGGATGCAAAATCTATCGGTTGTACAAGCACTCACCTGCACTGCGGCCTTAAATCCAGCTCTGCTTTATTTTCGGTAACAGCCTTCTCTGATAATTACGAATTTGCAGGCGGAATCTTAGACGACATACGCCGGTATCCCAAAAAACATTGTGCAGAAATCGAAACAAGAATAAAGGAACTTTCATCTGCAGAAAACACAATTTGTCTTGAGTTCATCACTCAAGGTTCATCAAGTGAAGAACTTGTACTTGCAGCACTAGATGAAGCCTGTTCCAAATACGACATTCCTGTGGTCGGAGGCACAGCAGACTGCCGTGATGACATAAAACCAAAAGTCACAAGCGTTGCAATAAATGGAATGGTTTACACAAATCACGCGGCTTATATGTGCATTCACAATAAAACAGGAAAAATACAGATTATCCGCGAAAATGTTTTTAAGGAAGAACCGCAGAGTTTTGTAATTACTTCGGCTGATGTTGAAAAAAGAATAATTCTGGATCTGAACGGAAAACATGCGTCACATGTACTTGCCGAATATTTTAACTGCCCTGTCGAAAAACTGAACGAAAAAATGATCCGGTATCAGATTGGCCACACAACCAGGAAAGGAATTTATATATCAGGTTTTGATAAAGTTGTAGAAGGTAAAAACATAAAACTGGGAACAAGGGTTTTCAGTAATACAACAATTCATAT
>JAEEGL014031038.1_pt1 | contig 13825 bp, 12 predicted proteins | sample 9134231 | NCBI WGS metagenome assembly JAEEGL01 (sample SAMN16246548, study PRJNA631951) | gut metagenome | biome: gut microbiome; feature: rumen; material: fiber-attached | host: Bos | place: Iran: Karaj | collected 2018-10 | reverse complement strand
GCGCAATAACCACCAATAGTATGATCAGTTTGCCAAGTAATTTCCTCATTGTTTCTCCCTTTCTACCGTGTAAGCCCAAGGCACCGCCTACTTCAAGTTTTCCGCCCACTCAGCCTCTTTGAACCCAACAAGCACAACTTCGCCGTCCACAAGCAGCGGCCTCTTTACCAGCATCCCATCTGACGCCAAGAGCCGAAACATCTCGTCCTCACTCATATCCGCAAGCTTCTTTGAAAGCTCTAGCTCGCGATAAAGTTGCCCACTGGTATTGAAAAACCTGCGAAGCGCCAAGCCGCTCTTCTTGTGAAGATCCCTAAGCTCCGACTCGCTCGGATGCTCCGATTTAATATCTAAAAGCTCATATTTAATCCCATGCTCGTCTAGCCATTTCAAGGCCTTTTTGCATGTAGTACATTTTGAATAACAGTATGCTTTCAACTTGCGTACCTCCTGTTTATAACTTCATTCTTTCTTGCTCATATGCTGCATCTTTTCTCTGTTCACGCTTGTCCTTTACCTATCCAAGTTATCGCCAGCTTGTACTCCTCTAGATTCGCCCTATTAATAACCATCGACGGATCATCCTCGCCATCCTTCATCACCCAATACTGCCGGCCATCCACGAAGATATACTTGTTCGGATGATTCCAGAAGTACATAGTAATCCCATTTTCGGCGATATACTCCGCCATCGCCATAAACTCCGCATCCTCGCCGGCACATTTGTGCCTAACGATATACTCGTGCGGAGCCCTATCGGCATAAGTCTTCGCAAACACCCAAGTCTGCTTTTCTATGAAAAGCTTAATTCCCTCCAAGCTCATCTTTTCCCCTTTCCCGCCGTGTAAACCCAAGGCGCCGCCTACCGCACACTCTGCACCTAGCAACACATATTTATTGCAAGCCTTCCCCTCGAGGGGAAGGTGGCGCGAAAGCGCCGGATGAGGTGGTTTGAGTTTACATATTGTATATTTCCGTAAACCTGGATGTAACTATTGCTTATCGATTATTCTCAACGTGATGTCTCCACCTATATCCACCGGAAGTCGCGCCCTTTCGAATAGCATTGGAAATAGCTCCATTTGAAACTCCTATTGCGGCTGAAGCTGCTTTTGTACTTTTGTAAGTCTGAATGAAAGACCCATCTAAAGCTAATTGATCAACTGGCCTACTATTCTTTTCGCCAATTTTTATGTTGCCACATATAGGACAACCTGTTCCGTTTACTCTGTGTGACGGGCTCGCCAAATAGCTCTCATGGCCTTCTATACAAATCCACCAGTATTTGTGACCCGATGTATATGATACTTCAGTTGGACTCACATCGATATTCTTTTTATAATCCCACTCTTTGGCAAGTTCCGGCTTCATCGTTGCAAGATCATTTTTACCGGTAACCACAATATTGCCCGCACATGCAGGGCATCCTGCTCCTTTACACCTTGAATTTATAACCGCGCGCCATTTGTAACCACATTTTGAACAAACCCAATTTACTTTTTCCCCACTTCCGTATGAATATTCCTGTGGAGATTTTGCATTTTGGATATAATCCCATTCTTTTAGCAATAATTCGTTTGTTATTCCATGTCCTTTTTTAATTAAGTTTTTACGTTTTAGTTCTGGATTAGCTTTATCGGCACATTTCCTGCACCCTGCCCCCTTATTTCTACGTTCTATTGGTGCTTTCCATTTGTAACCACATTTAGAACAAATCCAATATGCAGACTTGTTACTTCCCGGAGATAATTCTTCTGGAAATAAACCAATCTCACTGTTTTTCTCATAGTCCCATTCTTTTAGCAACAAAGGGTCGGTTATGCAGCCTCGCTTTGCAAGAAGTCTCTGCCTTTTCAATTCCTTTCCGTTTTTGTAGCCGCACTGTATACACCCACTTCCTTGAACAGTTCTGGAATTCAATGCTACAATCCATTTGTGTCCGCAAACATGGCATTTCCATTTCACTTTTCTGCCACTGTTATACATTATTTCATCTGGTAAAATGCCATTTTTAGCATTGCTCTCGTAATCCCAATCAGCAAGTAATTCAGGATTCTTCGTTTTTAGATCATTTACGCCTTTTTCAAATACAAATCCAGCACACTTCGGACAACCAGTATGATTCTTCACGCGATCGTAAATCCGAGTTTCCCACTTGTATCCACAAGTCGAACATATCCAATTAACTGATTGTGATGAGCCACCGGCTATCATATCCGGCTTTAATTCTCCGTTATTTTCAAAATCCCATTCTTTTATAAGCTCTGGTGCAAGTTCTTGCACGGAATTATTAACAGGACCTTTTAGATACGCTAATATTTCAAATCTATCTTTCTTAATGTCAACATTCGGAACAGTTTTGCTTATATCCTTCGTCTCATCTAAAATCTTTCTAATCACAGCCGCTATAGCTTGATTAAACCCCATTCCTATTTTATCTTCTGATAGAAACAAACACCAATCCGCTGCGGGTTCTTCGTCTTTGTGTTTTCTTTGCTCTCTTACTCTGAGTAATCGTATTCCGTGTTCTAAACAAATATCATATTTTCTCTGTTCTCTTTCATATAATGCCTGTTTTTTGTGATGCCAATAAACACCATCGTACTCTATACCGATTTTCAAATCAGGAATAAAAATATCAAGTTCCATCCCATTAATGAAGATTTCCTTATAGCGGTTTATAGCACTCGGAAAAGTCTTTTTTATGTAGTAGAACAAGGCTTGCTCAGCAAAGGAGGTTTGGCGTCCAGAGTTGCAAATTGAACAGCCTGTTCCTCCGTTAGTTCTATGCAATACCGTGGCTGAATAAATGTGCCCTCTAGGGCACAACCAACTATATTTTTTGCCGCTTCCATGAGTAACATCATGTGGGGTAACATCTCCGTTTAACGGTTGATACCATTCCTTAGCTATTTCCGGATGCGTTGTAGCTAAATCATTAACACCTTTTACAACAACCTTATTTGAACAACAAGGACATCCTCTTCCTAATTTCGCTCTATTACAGATTTTAGCTTCCCACTCATAATTACATTTTGAGCAAAGCCAAGCTACCTTTGCATTACTACCTGGCAAAAAATCACTGGGCTGTAATGCTCCATTTAATAAAGGATGCCATTCTTTTGCTAAATCAGGATATAAAGTTTGCAAATCATCTATTCCTTTTGTCACATGTCTACTCATTGCAACACCTTATGCATTTTGCGATTGACCTAGTTGTTAGATTTTCGTAATTATGTACCTATCGCCGCATTCTCTCTTGCTCAAATTCGGTATACGAAACCCATGTAAGCTCAGTAAAGTCTATTTCTAGCTCTATTTCATCTCCATATGGTGGGTATCCGTTATACTGTCCGCCAAAGGCCAAGCTTAACATATTCAATGGTGTAATCGTTTTCTTTTCTCTGTTCACGAAAACGTAGCCGGAATCATTAAGCTCATTTCCTGCATTTCTGATTTCAGGAAATAGCGATTCCAATTTGTCCATTTCGTGCTTCTCCATCTCAATGAACAAGTCCGACGCTGTTACATGTTTGTTCTTCCATTCAAATATCCGCATTTTCTCCTATGTTTTCAGCCTTTACGGTTTTCTACAAGCTCTAATCTAACTTTGCAAGATATCTCCAAAATAGTCATTTGCTATAGTGTTAAGTTGTTTTGTGATAGTCGAAAACTCACAATTTAAATCTAAGCTTTTTACGCTGATACTGTTTCCGCTCATATGATAAGTGTTGTTTGGTTGCACTGCTTCATCTGTTTGAGCATACAATAACATACCGGCTACTTCGTGGTCCTCGTCTTTCATTATGGCTTCCTTATTCTTCACATATGTAAATATCTGATAAAGGTTACCTGAATGAATTGTTCTGATATCGTATTGTTCTTGTGTTGAATGGGAATAGTATTTAGCATCAATAATCAATATCTTGTTCTTATGCGACAGCATTATATCCGTTTGCATCACCGGTAACATGTCATTTTTTTCATCATCAAGAGCCCACGAAATCTGAGATGCGCTAACCGAAAGCTTTGGATATTCTTTGCGATAGTATTCTAAAATAAACTTTTCATAAAGGTGGCACATACGTTGTTCATCTAGGAAATCCATCATGCGCGTGGTTCCATCTGATGTTGTTTGTAACAATCCTTTTATAACTAAATAGCATATTGCAATAAGCATTCTGTATGTCTGATTATTTCTGTTGTACTGAATATGCCAATTAATCTCATGAATATCCATTAATTCGACATCGTCAAAAAAAACTAAAAGCTTCCGTAGTTCTTTTTCCCGTGATTTTGAAATATCCGACCTCAGAAGCAACGCCATGGTTGCTTTTATTATTCTATTCATATATGAATTCACCGAAAGCTCATCATATGAGCATATCAGTTGACGTTTAATTATACTTTGCTCCTTTATTGATTCTGAGATTTCGATTTTTCCACGCAATGAAGACAATGGTTCCTTATTTTGAATATAATCACGGCCAAGACCACGTTTCAGCTGCAATGAGACGCCTTTTGATAGAATAGCTGCGCACATCTCAGCCACATTATCAAATTGCTCAGTTTCTATGCTTTTATAACCTTGCTCGTTCAGCACCTGAAAGGCATACGCAAGCATATAGTATACATTCCGAATTGGTATCACTTTATCGAACTCCTTAAAACAGCGGTCCAGTCTTTTACCTTACTAGGCTCGTCAAACCAATATTCTTTAAGCAGTGGGATTAGTTCAAATTCAACAATTCCTTTTAATACCTGGTCTTTTACACTCTTTAAGTTGCAAAAGTAGCTATGTCCTATGCAAAAACCTTCGCCGAGAGATTCGTCTTTTGCGATAGTCTCATTTAAAGTTTCAACACTGTTTATTAGACGATTGAATTCTTCGCTGTTCAATGATTGTTTATATTTCCTGAATCCTTCGGTTTCAAATCCTGGCGCAATACTATAAAATGCAAACCTTCTGCGTAGTGCATAGTCAAGCATCGCAAGACTTCGATCTGCCGTATTCATCATGCCTATAATATAAACATTACTAGGAACTGCAAATTTCTCGTCTGAATATAATAACTGAAGTTCTATTCCTCTCTTGTCGTTTTCAATAAGCATGAAGAGTTCACCGAAGATTTTACTCATGTTTCCACGGTTAATTTCGTCGATAATAAAGAAATATTCGTTATCACTATCTATTTCAGCCCTCTTGCAGAAGGTGTAGAATGCTCCACGCTTTAATTCAAATCCGTTTTCTGATGGTCTAAAGCCCATAATGAAATCTTCATACGAATAACTTTGGTGAAATTGAACCATCATAACGCGATTTGGATCTTTTACTCCCATCATAGAATATGCAAGTCTTTTGGCTGCATATGTTTTGCCCACACCTGGAGCGCCTTGTAAAATCACATTCTTTTTGCTCTTAACCAGTGCAACAAGCGTATTATAGTCTTCTTCAGTCATATACACGTCTTCCAAAAAGTCTTCTGCTGTATATTCCGGATATTCATATGCCTGTTCATCAATATTATCCTCAGCATCACTTTCAAATATTGCATTTAACTTTGCAACATAATCCGTGTAAGGGGTAATATCAGTTAATGTCTTCATAGCCGCCTGTCCCGGATGCTTCCAATTTCCATTGTGTGTCCATTTAACCTCGCGCATATTTGCGAACTCGCCTCTTGACGGGTCATACTTATAATCGGATGTAACTATTCCACGCCCTATAAGCATGCTCATACCTTTTTTAGCAAAAACTATATCACCTGGCTTCATATCATGAACAAACTGCCAAGTAGCATGTCCATCCATCATAAAAGTACGATTAGGGTCGATAGCCTCCTTCATTGCTTCTTTCATTTCTTCTTTAGTGTTGTAGGCACTTAAATCACCAATTGCAGACCATCCTATAGACATCCTACCGGCTGAATAGCAATCTTCCCACATAGATGCTCCTTCGCCAGGGGAATAAAGCCAATAACGTCTTGTCTGCACGTCGTTATCAGCTATGGCAGCTTTGACTTGGGTTCCTTCATCTTCCCTGCTGGAATTAACATAGATAATCGTTTGTGTTAAAAGATGATATGATGGATCCCTATAACATTTAACCTCCTTGTCGATGTGAGCCTGCTGAATTTTCCGTAATTCAGCATCCTTTTCTATAGCATCAAGAACGTTCTGACACAAGTTCGCGAAATTAGAATACTTCTTAACCTCTGAATCTTTTTCAACGCTAGTTTCTTTGTAATCCACGAGCTTTCTGTATCCAACATACATTTTATATTTGAACAGGAAATACTTTTCAGGATACTCAAAAGAAAGATATACGCTCAGGGCACGTAAATCCTGATAATGGTTCATTGCTTTTGCATTGTCTGGCGAACTACTTTGGTATTCCTTAAGTAGTTCTTCACATCCATTTCTGAACGGTTGTAGCCTTTCTTCAAGCGGAAGTTTTTCATCATAAAGCAGTCTAAATAATCCGCGAACCTTTTCCGGATTAGCTTTTGCAAATATGCAAATCATTTTATAGGCATAATACATTCCACCCGCAAGAAGATTAGCTGCTTGTTTAAACGCTTCTTCCAGCATGGCAGAAAAATCTGCTGCTTCGATGTTCCAGTTATCTTTGTAGTGTTTTACTGCAAACCATTTATAGTTTTCTGCCTCCCAGTACTTATCGATATTTTGTTTATAAAACTCAAGTGTTTCTTGTATGGTCATGTTGAATGCTCCTTTATTTTAGACATATTTGTGCTGTTTAAAATCGATTAAGACAATCTGTATAATCTTTTAAATAACTTTCCTTTTGACTATCATTATTTTCTTTCCTCAGTAAGTTCTTGATACATCTTCATTAATGCAGCAACGCAGTCAGCTTCGGATGTGTCTTTGATAGAGAAGCCATACGCCTGCATCACGGCCTTGTCGTTTTCGCGATGAGCTTTTTGAAGCTCCGGCGGCATAGTCAGTGGGTCGTAAAGATCCGCCAGACTGCTATCCGGATAAAGTGCGCGGGCATCAAGTATCCCCTGCGCCGTCTGTTCTATCTTAGCTTTCTGCTCATTTGTCGTCGTCGGCCATGGGAAATTGTTGTAAACAATTTTTGCAGAGTATCGGTAATCACTTTTTAATCTCCCGCAAATTGCCCTCATCCATGCCATGTGGACGTTTGATTCCATCACACCAAACAGGTATAGACTTCCTTCCGGAATAATCAATACTGCATCACTCGCAATAACGTCGGACGAAAGAAACCCCATTGGCACATACCTTCTTCTTTCTGATGATACCCTAGGCACTAGTAGGTAATTACCCTTCATGGGTTGACGTATCTCCGTAAAAACTGTTGGCAAATCTGCCCATTTTCTTGTGTCTGCCTTTTTACTTGCCAAGCGAAATGTTTTGACAGCTTTTACTCTTTCCTTCACGATTTTCATTTGCGCCAATTTGTTTGGCTCAATTCCCTCTAACCAAAGGCAATATCGTTTTTTCCCTTTTAAAAACTCTTCTGCACCGAGGAACAATCGTATAAATTCTGCTGCATCAGGCTCTTTTTTTAAAAAATCACTATATTCGTTTGCAGTGATTATTAAATTCCCGCCATCCGTCGGTTGACTTCCTTTAATCATTATTGGAACATCGCAAATGGGCTTTGCTCTTTCGTTAATAAAAACAATAGGCGCATCCACTAAATAAGGGTTTATTGTTTTTGCTTCCAGCACTTTGTTATATGAATATATTCGCTTTGGCCTCAAATTAGGAGTGCTGCTAAACCCTATAATTACACAATGAACATGCGCTTTTATACTTGCTTCACTGTCCCAACGAAATGTAGGATATGCGAAATCTATATGGCTATCAAAAGTCTGCATAATTGGCTTCCAAATGCTTGCAACTTGTTCACCTTGGGTTATTGAGTTGGTCGAAACAAATGCCGCACATGCCTTCCCTTCTTCCATGTATTCAGCCGCCTTGTAATACCACCCAGCCACATAATCTATGTTATTTCCCATGTTTGACGAAATAACCTGTAAATCAGCCTTCTGTTCTATGGTTTGATATGCATAACCCACAAACGGTGGGTTGCCCATGATATAATTCAGCTTGCTTTTCGGCACCACATCTTCCCAGTCTATCCTGAGGGCGTTGGCTTCCACGATATTTGCATTGGTTTTGAGCGGCAGGAAGTCTAAGGACATAGATATTATATCCTCTGTCTCCTTCATCATCTGTGACTCAGCTATCCAAAGAGCAGCCTTAGCTACGGTAACTGCAAAATCGTTGATTTCGATGCCGTAAAATTGCTCAATGCCGACTTTGATAGGATTATATCCTGCGCCCAATGCAATCTGGCCATCTACCAACCCCTTGGTGCAGTCTAGTATGGCTCTGATTACTTTATTTTCAAGTCTTCTGATACTGATATATGTCTCTGTAAGAAAGTTCCCGCTCCCGCAAGCAGGGTCCAGCCATGTAAGTCCGGCCAACTTATCCTGAAACGCTTCCAGCTTTTGCTTTTTCGTCTTTTCAACTGCAATTACATCAATTTCAGCAAACTCTGCCTTTAAATCATCTAGAAACAGCGGATCTATTACCTTGTGTATGTTCTCGATAGATGTATAATGCATACCGCCTGAACGCCTTGTCTCCGGATTTAAAGTCGATTCGAATACCGCCCCAAATATTGTTGGGGAAATCAAAGACCAGTCGAAGCCTTCGCTTGCTTTCGCAAGTAAAATGTCTCTGATTTCGTCAGTAAGGCGGGGGATTTCAATATCTACATCGCTAAAAAGCCCTCCGTTTACATAAGGAAACTTTGCGAGGTCACTATCGTCATACGGATCGCGTTCATCCTCAGGGGTATTGAGGATTTTAAAAAGGTCGATAAGAGCCTTCCTCATGTCCTTTGTCTCGAACTGCGACAAATAATCGTGAAACATGTGACCGCTCGGGCCAAAGATATGTGCATCCTCTGCATAAAGACAAAAAACAAGCCTTACGCAGAGCATATTGAGGCTCCTTAGGCTTTCTTCACTTTCGGGATTAATATATTGCTTTAAGAGGGCATCATAAATCAAACCGACAAAATCGCCAGCCTTTACGGAAACCTCAAGTTCTTGTGATATTTTTTTCTCTTGCTTGTTAATCAGAAAATCAAATGCGGCATATTTTGTCGGGATATCGCTAAGCATAAACTTTGTCGGCGCCGGCACTCTCTCGTCCATGTTGTAAATCCAAAATTCGCTAAAATTTGAAAGTATAATCCATTTTGCCTTTTCACTTACTGGTAGAGCATTATCATAGTCTTTTGCCTGCTCATATGGAGTCTTATTGTTGTGCTGCGGCTGCGGTTTTGACAGGTCGATGCCAAGGCTCTTTTGCTCTATTAAGACATTCGTATCCGTGATATAGCCGTCGATTCTGTTTGCAAGGTTTCCTTTGTCATTGAGCACTTTCTTTTGGAAACAGATATAATCCGTAGGGTGCTCTACGCCCATTACATCTTGCAGAAAGTCAAGCCAAAACGAACGGTCGTCTTCGTCCTCTTTTCCTCTTCCATTCCATTTGTTATAAAATCTTCTTGCAGCTTCGCGTCTTTCTGCGTCTGTCATTTTTGTTCTCCGTTACAATTTAATTTTATTTATAACTTATTTATTTCCAAACCATTTGAAAGTTCGTCTAAAGCCCGCATCCTCAGCCTCTTTGACGGTCATTGCATAAAACTCTCCACGATTCTTTATTTTGGTCGCATCATACTGCTGATCAAATGGTAAGTGATATATTTTTGTTTCTCCTGATTCACTACGCCCTATATTACATTTTATGCAAGGATATGAACCCATCGCATAATTTATTTCTTGTCCTTTTCTCGTCTCATCAGTTTTAATTCCGTCTATTGAAGCTGAATATTCCGCTACAAAAATTAATGCAACGATTCCTAAAAAATATATGCCTGCGGTTATTAGGTTGTCCATTTTAGCCTTTCTTATAACATAGGGCATTGCTTTGCGCCAGCTTTCGGATATCGGCCCTTCAGCGCGAGCCTTGGATTTGGCGTTGCTTTCCACTTCACTGCCTAGCGGGCGGAATCAGTATTGTTATGCCGCGTTTTCCGATATGATATCTACAATATCGCCAATGCAGTTTTCAGATTTTGCTATTGCTCGCTCTTCTTCCGCAATACTGAATTATTGTCAATATAGTAACCACAATCGTCTGCAAAAACTACTTCATGCCTAGACAGATATTGCTTTACAGTATCGCAATATCCTTCTATTTCTAAAGGCTGTGTTATACTTGCTAACGCCTCGCCTGCATGAGTTAATAAGATATTTCCTATCCCAACTAACCCTTTCGGATGTTTCTCAATAGCTTCAAGCTTATCTTCAACAATCATTAAAAGTTTTTCACTGTTTACATTCGTTGCGGAAAATCCAAAGGCATTATATTTAATTAGACCTAGAATTTCTAATTCGTTTAATGCAATAATATTAAGACCACACTTTATAAAATAATCATCATCTTCATCATATGGAATAATTATTCTAGAAAAAAAGCTATTGGAAACAATATCTCCATTAACATCTAATTCGATGAATAATACGCGAAAAGAATTCAACAATCTGAACGAATTTGCTAATTCTGATGTTATTTCTGATAGAATTCTTATCATGTTAGGAGGAGTGGAACCGGGTTTCTCAAATTCATTTGCAAGGACTTTTCCCCATATGTACTGCATATCTTCTTTGCTAACATAAGCTGCAGAATCCATGAAGCGTTCTAACCATTCTTCATCTACTTTAGAAGTCCCCGAAAAGTCCGTTCCCTCTTTTGCATTGCTAATCGCTATCTCTGCTATTTCTTTCTGATTCTTAATATTATTAAAATGTTTCTTTGTGTTAAGAATCAAAGCAATCTTTGTGTCTTCTGGCAGATTTGATTCTTTAATATCTGTTACATACATTTCCACAGCTTCTTTTTTTATTCCGAGATATGGAAACAGCTTTTCTATTATTCCTGCTGTTTTTGCTGGAATGTCTGCTGATTTAGCTAATTCAAGCATTTCTTTTTCGAACACCGCATACTCCTTCTCTTATAATGTAATACTTTTCAGATGTCTCTGTTTCACATGACTTTATAACCAGTTCAAACTAAGTGCATCTAGCCAAACAAAAGATTTATAAATAATGCCGTTATCGTCGCATACCTTTGAAAAACTCTTCTTTTCAAAGTATCTGCCGAATTCTTCTGTCATCATGCTTTTGAGCCTTTCGGAATAACTTTTTCGCAAGTAGTCACGCAATTTTTGAGCATTCTCTTTATCAAGGGTGTAATTTGCTTCTACGTCCATTTCGCCAAAAGTACCAACACTATAATCTTCTTGTGTTATTTGAATCGAACCATCCACTCGTTCTTTTAGGGTAAAAGCGCCGTTTGCTATAATTGAACCCTCTCGTTTACCTAAATACAAAAACATAATCGTTTGAAAATAGATTACTTGTATGATCTATTGCATCTGTCATGTATATAAAATCACGTTCTAACTTATTACTTACAAATTCATCTCTCAACTCAGCTTTTTCTATTAATGCCCATTTGAACTGTTTATACGAATATTTTGCAAAAGCAATCCATTGCGGATAATTAATTGCCAAAAAAGGATTCGTAGCAAAATACATCTTTCCTACATTAATCGCTGTTGCGCTAGTATGTCCTATGAATAGCATTGTAGCGAGTTTAGGTTGTTTTTTCCTATCAAGTGAAAGCGGAATTGAATCTTTTACACTATGCCCTTCTTTTATGTGCTTTAAAGCATAGCCAAGCCTTATGATTACCTCCACTATCATAGTCGGAATACTCATTGAACAGAAGTGGATAAAGTCATATCCCTCGTAATACATCCCTTGAACAATTTCAGCAACAGTCTGCTCTTCTTCGGCTATATTTCCAAACTGTAAAAGATTAAAAAGACCCATTAAAGGTACCGGAAGGCCCATTGATGTATTTACATCAGACTTAAAATGAATAACTTGTTTTGATAAAGCCGCAAAAATTTCACTTTCTTTGCGATCACTATAGTTTTCCATGACTTGAGAAACTATTTTTCCTTTCTTATCAATTGTAGTCATTCTTCCATTGAAAATATCTAGCACACCAACGACAAACCCTAAAAGTGGATCATGTCCAAGTGACAAAAGCCTATGATAATAGGTGGAAAGGCCCTCAACGTTAATACCTGTATTTCTGTTATCTTGAGCATCATAAGGTACTTTACTTATTGTGGAATTTGCAAGCTTTTCCATTTCATCTTGTGGAAATTTTTCGTCGAACCTCTTGCGAATAAAGTCTGATAAAGGAGCCGCCTCAAGCCCATCTGCTCCCCTCTTTGGAATGCCAACAAGTAAAATGTCGGCCGCTGCCCCAACAATGCCTGCTAATGCGCTAATTGCTATATCGAATTTATCCAGTTTATATAAAGAGTTATATTCTTCGTTCAGGACTCGTATTGCTTCTTCATTTGCTTTTATCTCTTCAGCAGTAAAAAGAGATTCTAAATCATTATTTGAACCAACGTTGATTTCTGCTTCAGCGCAAAGTTCTTCCCATCCGGGCACAATAATCGGTTTTCGAGCTGTTGAAGGGACAATGCCAGTGTTTGTTTTAATTGTATTCCTGCTATAGCCCAAGCTCTTAAGCAATTCTTCACTTTCGGAAATATTCTTTTCAACCTCAGACATATCAGGCGGTACAATATTATCTAATTGCTCACGTTGATATTGTAGAACGTTATTGATTTTTTGTTCTTCTTTTGAGTAGTTGTATTTGCTCATACGACTCCAAGATCCTGTTTCAAATCTTTAATAGCCTGTGTTAATAATATATTTAAGCTATTTAAGTAATCTATTCTTTCTTTATTTGCGTCGGTTTCTTCTTTAAGCGCCTTAATAATAGCTTCGTGTTTTCTTAGCGCCTCTGTATATAATCTTTCTTTTTCCTGTTTTAATTGTTTATTTTTTAGATGTGATGCGACACCAACTCCACCTGCAGCAAGTGCTGCAACCGGTGCAGCCAGAACAAATACTCCGGCAACCATTCCGCCTCCGACTATTCCTCCTGCAGCCGCAAGGCCTGAAGTAATACCGGCTGCAGATAATCCTACGGTACCTAAACCATATAGTGCCGCAAAAGAACCTATTCCACCGATGCCTGCACCTAGTGCTCCGGAAAGGACTTCAGGTATAGCACTTTCGCGTATAGTTCGTGATTTATCATTAACAGCTGCAGCAGCTTCGTTAACAACATTTACAACCTGCTGTAATGAATCTACACTTTGGAAAATCATATCTTTCTTTTTCTTGACATATCCTTCAGTAGTTTTCTGTTCTTTAGCCTCTTCGTTCTTTTTATCAAGTGCATTGACTACAACTTCTTTTGAAGATACTACCGCAACCTTCGTTATTTCAGCGATACCTTTAGTACCTTCAGTTACGCTGCTTGCAACTTTCTTTACTTTATCACTAATGTTATTATTCATTCTGGCTCCTTATTTATACATTTTTCGTCTGTAGCCCTTCCGCGCAGCGTGTGGATTTGGCGTCGCCTTCGGCTTACACATCGGTAGCGGTGGTGGCGGTGGTGTAGTGTGTGGCTTACCACTTCGTCTTGAAGAACAGCTTGTAGAAAAAGGTTACCCATCCAACCAGGCACCAAGTGAAAATACGTAGCATTGTGCGCATCGCGTTACCTCCTGCACTCGTTGACAAAATAAAAAAGCGGACATTTCAAGGGACTGCCACTACATCCGGCAGTTACTGAACACATC
>JAEEGL013858814.1_pt1 | contig 13825 bp, 10 predicted proteins | sample 9134231 | NCBI WGS metagenome assembly JAEEGL01 (sample SAMN16246548, study PRJNA631951) | gut metagenome | biome: gut microbiome; feature: rumen; material: fiber-attached | host: Bos | place: Iran: Karaj | collected 2018-10 | reverse complement strand
TAAATCAACTTTCATAGTAGCGATGTTATTTGTCTATATTACGCCAAATGTCAAGGGTGTCAAGGTGTTTTTATAAAAATACTATATTGTAACTATATTGATAATCAAATTGAAATGTGTGATGTTGTGTTTAAAAACTGATGTATGTGGCAAGGATTTGAACCTTATTGCATTTGTCTGAAAGCCCTCCGTTTGCTCTACTTAATATTGCAGCACTCTCCATCTACAAACTCCAGGATACTTTGGCTGAAGGCATCCTCTTGGCCGAATAACAGCTTGATGTTGATGGGGAGGGCGTAGAGGCGATGCTTGAAGGTGTCGTCCAGCTGGGCAGAGAAGGTCTGCAGGCGGGCGGCATCTTTTTGTGTGGTGATGATGAGCTTCTTCTCGGGCAACTGGGCAAACTTTTGTTGCATCAGTTGAAAGTCGCTGGTAGTGAATTCATGATGGTCGGCATAGCTTATGTGTTCTATGTTGGGCGTAAGGCTATGCAGATAGTCAATCATGGACTCGGGATGGGCGATGCCTGTAACGGCCAGCAGATGACAGGAGGCATCGATGGATGGCGCATGATGAGAATTGTTGAGCATGTGTCGGGGCTCGGTAAACAAGGGCTGTGGCGTACCATAGGCGATGGTGGAGAAGTAGAGTTGCTGATGGGGTAGCAGATGCAGCTCGGCCTTGATATCGTTGGCTTCGTTTTCCGACAGATTGGCAGGACATTTGGTCACCACGACTATGTGCGCCCTCTTGGCGCCTGCCTGGCTCTCACGCAGTCTGCCAGCAGGCAGGAGCATATCTCTGGTATAAAGACGATGGTAGTCGGTGAGCAGGATGTTGAGACCTGCCTTGACTGCCCTGTGCTGAAAGGCATCATCCAGAATGATGGCATCAACTTTGGGTTGCACTAGCATGAGTTGCTCAATACCATGACAACGGTCTTCATCTACAGCAACGGTGATGCCTGGATGATTGTGCAGGAGTTGCCAGGGCTCGTCGCCAATATCTTGTGCAGAGCTTTGTGGGGTAGCCTTGAGATAGCCTTTGGTGTGGCGTTTGTAGCCTCGGCTGAGGGTGGCTACTTGCAGACCTTGTGACAGCAATAGCTCTACGAGGTATTCGGTGTGTGGCGTCTTGCCTGTGCCTCCTACGGCCAGGTTGCCCACACAAATGACGGGCAGGGGGTAGCTCTTCGATGCTATCCACTGCTGGTCGTACAGCATATTGCGAAACTTGGTGCCTACGCCGTAAACGAGCGACATAGGCACCAGGCTGTTATAAATCTGTATTTTATTGCGTGTTACCAAATCTTATTTGATAATGATGTTATAAGGCATTCTGGCCTGCACACGATCCATCTTGTCGATCTGACTGATGGTATAGACATCGTTGAAGATCTTGGCTGCATCACCCTTGAGCACCTGCTGGCGGATGGTGTTGTCTTTCATGTCGCTGAACATGCTGAAGATGCCTCCTTCCTGTTCTGGATAACTCTTGAGGGTATAGCCTTCAACACCTGCTTTCTTAACGGCAATGTCGATGGCATCGTCAAGTCCGCCCAGTACATCTACCAGGCCACGCTCGAGCGCCATAGCACCTGTCCATACTCGACCCTGACCAATTGCGTCAATCTGCTCTTGTGTCATGCCGCGACCGTCGGCGCAACGGGTGGTAAACAGGTCGTAACCTTTTTCTACCATCTTCTGCATCAGTGTTTTCTCATATTCTGTCATAGGACGGTAGGTGTTGCCCATATCGGCCAAGTCGTTGGTTTTCTCTGTGTCAATGGTCACACCCACTTTCTTGGCTACTGACTCGAAGTTAGGTACTATGCCGAAGATGCCGATAGAGCCTGTGAGGGTAGTGGGCTCAGCCACGATGGTGTCTGCGTTGCAGCTGATGTAGTAGCCACCTGATGCAGCGAAGTCGCCCATAGATACGATGACTGGCTTTTTCTCCTTGAGCTGGCTGATGGCGTGCCAGATCTGCTCTGAGCCGTAAGCACTGCCACCAGGTGAGTTGACGCGGAAAACTACTGCCTTAACATCATCGTCATCCTTCAGCTTGCGCAGGTCTTTGATGACCTTTTCGGAATTGATGCCTTCATCACCCGTTGGAAGGATGGAAGCACCACCGTCAATATCGCCTACTGCATAATAGACTGCAACAATATTGCCGCTCTTGTCTTTAGGGGTGTTGCGTTTTACACCACGCATATCCGCAGCGGTATAAGAACTTACTTTCTTGTCTTCGTCAAGACCCATATAACGGTTCAGATAGGCACGAACGTCGTTCTTGTAGATCAGTGAATCCACCAGTCCAGCAGCAATCAATTCCTGCCCTGTCTTGAACATAGCGCCTTCGTCGGCAATCTTCTCCAAAGCCTCTTTGCTGATGTTGCGAGATGCAGCCACATCGTCGGAGAATTTCTGCCAGATAGAGCCCAGATATGCAGCCACCTGTTCGCGGTTGGCATCGCTCATGCTGGTGAGCATAAAAGGTTCAACGGCACTCTTGAAGGTACCTACTTTGAAAATTTGCACTTCGATACCGAGCTTGTCCATCAGGTCTTTGTAGAACATGTTCATGCCAGCCAGACCATGCCAGTCAAGGCTGCCCTGAGGGTTCATCAGCACCTTGTCGGCAGTGCTGGCCAGGTAGTATTGCAGTTGCTCGTAATTGTCACCATAAGCAATTATGAACTTGCCTGATTCCTTGAAATTCACAAGTGCGTTGCGGATAGCTTCTACAGAAGCAGGCTGTGCGTCGAGCGTACCAGCCAATAGGTAAATGCCTTTGATATCATCATTTTCCTTGGCTTTCTTAATAGCGGAGAGGATATCGTCGAGACCCATAGACTCTACACTACCCATAGGGTTCAAACTGCTCAGGAAGTCGAGTGGGGAACTCTCAGGGGCGCGCTCAGTAATGGTGCCATTCAACTCAAGTTTTAATACAGAATTGTCGTCAATGGTTACATCCTTGTCTGAAGATGAGGCGAGCCCGAAAATGGTGAGAACGCCTAAGAACAAGATGACCACACCGGCTACAATGATGCCTACAACGGTGGCCAAAACATACTTGAAGAATTCTTTCATTGCTTTTTTCAATTAAAAGTTTGGTTTTATCAAGCAAAGGTAGTAATTGTTGGATAAAACAATGCAAAAAAGGACAAAAAAATAACGGGACGTCGAGGTCCCGTTATATAACTGTGTGGGGTGAAACTGGTTATGATAATTCCTTTAACCCTTCGACAATGCGTTTCATCCCTTCCTCAAGGCGTTGACGCGGGCAAGCCAGGTTGATGCGTATGAAATGATCGTCGCCATACATTGAACCATCGTTGACCAGTACTTGTTGATGCTTAAGGAGGTAGTCTTCGATTGAAAGATGTGGCGCGTCGAGACCACAATGAGAGATGGAAGAACCGTTTGTTCGCTTGGCCAACACTACCGAACAATCCACCCATGCCAGGTAAGTGCCCTCCAGTTTGATGATGGGGAACTGAGGAATTTTCTGTTCAAAGTAATTCTTTAGGTAATTGTAGTTACTAAACAGATATTCATTTAGTTGTCTTAACCATTCAGCACCTTCATCAGTATAGGCAGCTTGCAGCGCTATCACACCAAATGGGTTGACATCGCATACCTCATTGATGTTGATGGCGCGGTCTATCTTCTGTCGATAGTCGGGGTTGTCGCTGATGATGTTAGCTATCTGCAGACCAGCAGTGTTGAATGCCTTTGAGGGTGCATTGCAAATGATGGAGTTGTGCTGCAACTCCTCACTGATGGAGGCAAAAGGAACATACTTGTAACCTGGATAAACAAACTCACAATGTATCTCGTCGCTCACCACCAATACGTTGTGACGAATGCAGATATCACCTAGTTGCTTAAGTTCTTCACGTGTCCACACTCTACCTGCTGGGTTATGAGGGTTGCAGAGCAACAACAGCTTTGCCTTTGGATTGGCTGCTTTACGCTCGAGGTCCTCAAAGTCCATTGTGTAGCTCTGGTCCTTGTATAGCAACTTGTTTTCTACAATCTCACATCCGTTGTTGCGGATGGACGAGAAGAAACAGTTATAGACAGGCGTTTGCACAATCACCTGATCGCCTGGTTGGGTGAAGGCTTTGATGACAACAGAGATGGCTGGCACCACTCCTGAGGTGTAGAGTATCCATTCCTTCTGCAAGTTGGTCCACCCATGACGGTTCTTGAACCAGTTGACTACTGAGTCATAGTAGCTCTCTGGCACTTTGGTATAGCCGAAGATGCCATGTGCTACACGTTTCTGAAGGGCATCAACAATGCATGGAGCTGTCCTGAAGTCCATATCAGCAACCCACATAGGGAGCACGCCTTGCTCGCAGGAATCCCACTTATAGCTGTCGGTATTGCGGCGATCAACTATTTCGTCGAAATTGTACTTCATCCTCTTGTTATAATTTGGCAGTCGGCAGGAGCCTTGATGTTTTCATCAATGATAATCTCACCATAGCTGTCAGCAACAATACGGCCACTCATAGGGTTCTTCACGCTCTTGATATAGCCCTTAATGTCAGCTTGGACAGTAGAATATTCAAAGGCACGGTCGCATTCAGCATCAAAAGTACAGTTTTCGAGCACTAGGTCTTGTGCATAGCAAAGTGGCTGTTCACCAGCAATGTGGCAATTCACCAGTCGCAGATTCTTAGAGTGCCATCCCAAGTACTCACCATCGAGGTAGGAGTCATAGATGGTGACGTTCTCTACCTCCCAGAAGGAGTCTTTGGTAACGATGTGGGCATTGTGTACCTCAATGTTCTTGCAATACTGGAACACATACCTACTGTCACTATCCAAACCGTTCACCTTAATATTGTTGCAGTGCATGAAAGGGTAGGTGCCTTCATGCAGAGTAACATTGTTCAGCACCAGTCCGTCGATACCCCAGAATGTCTCGTCGGCATCATTGATGGTAACATTGGTCAGTTCCAGATTTTTCATCTCTCGGAAGAATTTCGGTCCATTGATGACGCAATCCGTCATCTTCATGTCATCAGAATACCAGATGGCTGAACGTGAGCCAGGTGCAAAGTAGCAGTTGATGATTTCTGAACCCTTTACGTGCCACAATGGATACTTACCTTCGAAATAGCAGTTTTTACATACAATGTTGCTACATTCCTTAATACCCGACTCTCCGAATGTTATCTTAACATGGTCGAGAATCGTGTCATGCGTCTCAAAAAGAGGCCTTTCACCTCCAAAAGTTTTGTTCTTAATCTCTTTCATCTTTATATTTGTTTTTATTATTTCCTATCAATCTTACTATAGCTCCTACACAGTCTTCATCCAATTCCCCCATCGTAAACGACAAAGGAAGATAACACCACGGAAGCAAAGTTCAGTGCACATAGCTATCCAAACTCCTTGCAGTCCTAAAGTGATGGCAAGAACAGCTGATAAAGGAATACGTACTGCCCACATGCTGACTAGGTTCATGCCACTTGGTATCAAGGTGTCGGAAGCGCCAACAAACACGCCGTAACAAACGATGGCTGCAGCAAACATAGGCTCAGCAAAAGCCTCGATACGCAAGGCTAACACACCCAGTTGTCTTACTTCTTCTACTGGCGTCATGATGCCCATAAAGATAGGGGCACCTGCATACATCACGATTCCCATCACGGCCATTACGCTCATGCCTAAAGCTACTGACATATAAGCGAATTTACGTGTCAAGTCCTTACGTCCAGCTCCCAAACTCTGTCCTACGAGGGTAGTAGCAGCATCAGCTATACCATACCCAGGCATATAGCACAGACTTTCCACTACGATTCCGAACGAATGGGCTGCTATGGAGAAAGTGCCTAAGGGTGCTACAATAATGGTAGTAGCAATATAGGCACTGCTCATGATGATTTGCTGAATGCTCATAGGACCTCCAATATGCAACGCCTTCTTGATATAGTTCCACTGGGGCTTGAAACTGCCTTTGTCGATGGTCAACCTCAACTCTTTAGATTTGTAGCATAAGAAATACATCAGCAAACAAGCTACCACACATTCAGCACATAAGGTACCGATAGCTGCTCCTACCACAGACAAACCAGCGCCAGGTATAAACATTTCCATTCCCAAGAAATCGACAGTGCGTGAAGGGAATATCAGGAAAAAGTTAAACACTACATCAAGCACCATCATTACGGCACTCAATATGCTGGGTACTATCATATTGCCACTACTGCGCAGCATGCCAGAACCTAACATGCTGGTTTGGAAGATGGGGATACCCAACGAGAATATGGCGAAATAGGCCGATGCAGTGGCATTGATGTCTTCATTGCCACCTAACCAGATGGGTAACCATGGACTGATGATAAAACCTATCAACCCCATAAGACAACCAAAGCCTATGACTGCAGCCAATGCCTGGCGTACTACAGAACGGGCTTCTTTATCGTCATTAGCTCCAAGGAGATGTGCTACTTGTACGTAGAAACCTGCTGCCGCACATGAACATACGCTACCCATAAGCCATGTGGTAGTTTCTATTAGTCCAATGGATGCAGAAGCATTTGCACCTTGACTACCCACCATAGATGCATCGATATATTGCATCATGGTGGTGGTGAGTTGTGCCAAAATAGCAGGCGTAGAAAGCTGCAACACCAACCGAAGTTGTTGTGCAATACTCATTGGCTTACCCTGACGGATCAGGAGTAACAAATCGTCTTTGGTCTCTTTTATCTTTGCTGCCATTTTAATATGGGGTTACAAAATTACTGAATTAATTGTTGTGGTGCAAGAATTGAACACTTCATCACGAAAAAAACACAGTAAAAAGGAATGCTTTTTTCACATTTCAGAGTTTGTTACGCATGTAAGTTTGGCATCGCTCAATTGTTTCTCTGTCTAACTGCCTCATAGAGCAAAATTGCAGCACTGACACTGACATTGAGAGAGTCTAACTGTCCAAGCATGGGGATGCGAATATGAGCATCAGCTGCCTGGCGCCAAGTATCTGTCAGGCCAGTGGATTCTGTACCCATGATGATTGCAGTGCCACAAGTCATATCGGTGTCATAATACAACTTGGAGTCTTGCAGTTGAGCTGTAAGAATTTTTATATTGTTCAACTTTAAGAAACTAATGCAATCGTCTGAAGAACAGGCTACACAGGGTACACTAAAAATAGCCCCAATGGAGCTGCGAATCAAGTTGGGATTATAAAGGTCAGTCAAAGGGTCGCATACGATAACAGCATCTGCTCCAGCTGCATCTGCACTTCGCAGGATAGCACCCAAATTGCCAGGTTTTTCTACACTCTCGAGCACTATTAACAGTGGATGCTTGCTCAGATGAAGATCTTTCAGTCGGAGTTGTTGGGTTTGTACGATAGCGATGATACCTTCCGTACTTCCCCTATATGCCATCTTTTCATAAACCTCGGGAGTTACTTCATAAGAAGCAATGTTATCAGAAAGCAGAGAAGACAATGCATGAGTGTCTGCCAACTCAGGACAGTAAAAAATGCTGTTGAAAGTATAACCAGCATTCAAACAATGTTGCAACTCCCTGATGCCTTCAACCACGAAGACACCTTGCTTGCGACGTTCTGCAGATTTCTGCTGAAGTGATACTACCTGCTTAACCTTTACGTTTTGCAAACTTACAATCTTGTTTTCTGTCATATTTATTGTTTTAGTTGCAAAGATAGTGTTTTTTTTGTTACCTTTGTCGCAAGTAAGAACTAATTGAAATCAAGATGAAAAAGATTCTTTTTATTTTGGCATTGCTTGTTTGTGCTTTGTATATAAAAGCTGAAGACATTAAAGTGAATACGTTGAAGTATGCTGGACCATATTCGATGCAGCAACCATTTATTGTGGATGAAACGGATGTGAATGCCAAAAAATATTCTGCTGAGACATTGATAGACACGCCATTGCCGCTGGAAGATGTGTTTGCATCTGGGCATTCGGAAATCAAGGGTAATGATGGCATCACTATTCCTAAGTCAGATGCAGAACATGCTTTGCATATGATGGGCTTTACTTTCCAGAATAATCGTTATGGGAAGGCAAAGTTATCAGTTGAAGGTCTCAAGAAATATCATGTTTATCTTGATGGCGCAAAGGTCGGTACTGATAGCTTGGCGCTTGTGCCTGGTACACATCAGGTGGTGATTAAGGCTTTAACTGCCAAAAACAATACGGAAAAAGTAAAAATTAATCTTGCCTCTGTAGATAATGGTTTGTTGAAACTGACTGATATCAAAGAGGGTAGAAACATTCTGCTTACGGATATATTGCATGGAAAACGATTCAGCGGGGTATCGCTCTCAGCAGAAGGCAAATACCTAATCACGGGTTATAGCGATACAAAACCTGGTGGAAAGACTGACTATTTTACGACCATAACCGAATTGGCAACAGGAAGGGTGATTGCAAATGGAGAGGAGAACTGGCAGTGGATGCCTCGTTCTGAGCAGTATTATTATTTCAGGAGCCGTCAGCACGGTAGAGAACTTGTGCTTGTGAACCCGCAAACAGGTGAGGAGAGAGTGTTGGCTAATCAGTTACCAGAAGGTCGTGCCATAATGTCGCCTACAGAAGATTATCTCATCTACATGATGCGCCAAGAAGGTCCAAAAGAACGTAAGGATGTGTTTGAAGTGCTTGAACCAGATGACAGACAACCTGGTTGGCGTGATAGATACTATCTTGCAAAGTATGATTTGAAAAGTCATGTGTTACAGCAACTAACCTATGGATATAGAAATATGTATCTTAGCGATATTTCGCAGGATGGTAAGTACATTTTATTCAGTGTGAGCACTAGTCGATTGACTGAACGCCCTACTACTTTGCAATCCGTATATCGTATGAATGTTAACACGTTGGAAGCAGAAAAACTTGTGGATGGTGATGGTTTCTTAGCTGGTAGTTCATTCTCGCCTGATGCAACGCAAGTGCTATTCCAGGGGTCGCCAGATGCTTTTAATGGAGTGGGTAAGAATGTGAAACCTGATCAGGTGCCCAGCATGTACGACTATCAGTTGTATGTGATGAATGTGAAAGACAAGGAAGTAAAACCACTCACGAAATATTTCAATCCGAATGTAACGGATGTGGAGTGGAGCCATGCAGATGGGAAAATCTATTTCATGGCGGAAAATAAAGATAGTGTGAGCTTGTATCGTATGGAGCCCAAGACATGGGAAATACACCAGATGCAAGTGCCCGAAGAACTGGTAAAGAGTTTTTCTTTGGCGAATAAGGCCTCTGAGATGGTGTATTGCGGACAAGGGACTAAGAATTCAGACCGCATCTATTCAGTGAACCTGAAGGATGATAAGTATTGCTTGGTGGAAGATTTGAGTCATGAGCTGTTGGATGGTATCCAATTGGGCGACTGCAAGAGTTGGAATTTCGTGAATAGTCGTGGTGATACAATTTATGGTCGTTATTATCTGCCTGCAGATTTTGATCCTAGCAAGCAATATCCTATGGTGGTGGATTACTATGGCGGATGCAGCCCTACAAGCCGCACTTTTGAAAGTCGCTACCCACAGCATGTATATGCATCAATGGGCTATGTAGTGTATGTGGTGAATCCTAGTGGTGCTACTGGCTTTGGACAAGAATTTGCAGCCCGTCACGTGAATACGGCAGGTAAAGGAGTCGCTGAAGATATTATAGAAGGTGTGAAAAAGTTTACGGCAGAACACTCTTTTGTCAATGCTAAGAAGATAGGTTGCATAGGTGCTTCTTATGGCGGTTTTATGACACAGTATCTGCAAACACAAACGGACATCTTTGCTGCAGCCATTTCTCACGCTGGTATCAGTGATCATACAAGTTATTGGGGAGAAGGTTACTGGGGATATAGCTATAGTGAGGTAAGTATGGCTAATAGCTATCCTTGGACACGCAAAGACCTTTATGTAGACCAGAGTCCGCTATTTAATGCAGACAAAATTCATACGCCTCTGTTGTTCTTGCATGGTAATGCTGACACCAATGTGCCAGTTGGTGAGAGCATCCAAATGTTTACTGCTTTAAAACTTTTGGGTAGGCCTACTGCTTTTGTGGTAGTAGATGGGCAGAATCATCATATACTGGACTATGATAAGCGTATTCGTTGGCAAAACACCATCTTTGCATGGTTCCAGAAATGGCTGCAAGATGATGACAGCTGGTGGGAGGCAATGTATCCTGCTAAGAAGTTGTAAGACGTATTTAGGGCATTTAGGGCTCTCTCCTTATCATTAGGAGAGAGCTCTTTTTATTTCTTGATGAGGCCGTCACGTTTCAGTTCGGCCAAGGCTCTGGAGAGTGATGGTCTGGTCACCCCTAATTGCTTGGCGAGTTCAGCCTGCTTGGGCAACTGGTCGTGTTGTTCCAAATAACTTAAAAGACGTTGTTTCAACTTATGTAGATTCAAGTCGAACAGACGTTTGAACACTCTTAGACTTGTGTCTGCCATACCTCTCATAAATGACTGCATGAAAATGGGGTGCTCGTGCAGAAATGATAAAAGCTTTTCTTTTTCAACAAAATAAAGGTCACAGTCTGTTTTGGCTATGATGTTTACATTGAATTTGTTGTTGGTGGCGAATATATAAGTATAGCCCAGGATGCATGGACACTCGAGATTGCCCATAATGAGCTCTTTGCCGTAATCGTTGATCATGACAGAATAGACAGAACCTTTGGTCATGATGGCAATTTTGTCACATACCTCTCCTTGATGAGCCACATAGTCGCCTTCCTTATATTGTCTTAGCGCTCCAGGAGAAGAAAAAAGCAGATTGGCAATATCTTCTTCAGACAGACCTATGAAGAAATCACATTTTTGTAACTCGTTTAAATTCATTATTAATGTTTATTAACAGACTCTGTAACAAATGGTACGTTTAAAGAACAATCTATGCGGTATTTTTGCATGTGTTCAAAAGACAAAGTAAGTATTATTTATTTTTAAAACAAAATTATTGACAATATTTTTTTAGCGATATACCAAAAACCAGACTAAACCTAATCAACTATGATTTATTTTCTAATTTTGACTTCGTGAATGGTTGATTGACACGGGATAATGAAAGCGTTCATTTATCCCGTGTCGCTTTTTAGGTCTGTAGTAATAAAAAAAAACACCGCCTGCATCACGCAGACGATGTCCCCATAACAATAAAACTATCGTACGTATAAAAATTAGAATGTCAGATGAATACCTCCCATAAAGGTAGCTTTTGGCATTGGGAATCCAGCGTTGATTTCATATTTCTGTGCTAGGAGGTTTTCTCCTTTTACAAAGACTGTGGCGAAATCAGCCAACTTATAGTTAACATCAGCATTCCAGATAACAAAGTTCTCTTTCTTAGCATTGTCACCTACAGCTGTATATAAGTTGTTTATATATTGTATGCCTGTGTTGAAACTCCAACGGTCCTTACTGTAGTTGACCCCAGCAAACAGCTTGTTTTCAGGAGCAGCCAGCACAGGGTTCTTCATGTGCAGATAGCTGTAGTTTGCATTTACGCTCCAATTGCTGTTGATGCGATAAGCGATGTTTCCTTCAATACCCCAATTTTCAATTTCTCCTGTATTTAAATTACGAGGCTTCCCATCCACACGCACGGTCTGAATCATGTTGTCGCCTTTTAAATAAAAGAGATTAATGCCATAGTTCAAGGCACCATCCAGTACGCGTTGAGTAAATGACAACTCATAGTTCATCAGTCTTTCAGGCTTCAATTCGTCGTTCTGTGGTGGGAACATGTACATTTCTCGTATACTTGGATTGCGGAAGCCTTTGCTTACCATTGCCTTGATTTGTGCATCCTCTGGCAAACGGAAGGAGAGACCACCTTGTGGAATTAGTTCTGTACCTGCTTGAGAATGGTGATCAACACGCAACCCAGCATCAATAGTGAGCCAAGATGTGATGTCCTGACGGAAATCGAGATAACCTGCGACCTCGTTTAATGACTTGTCAGCATATGTATTGGTCACCTCACCAGTTGCACGTGATCTGTTCCACGCATGACCTTTAATGTGTTGGAAGTCGATACCACCGGTCAGGCGATTACCTTCAAATAATTGTATGCTTTGGAACCATGAGAAACCCATCATAGAGTCATCTGAGAGGTAGAATGCTTTCTGTGGACCACTTTCTGGTCCAGGGGTATAGCCGTCATTTATTTTATGGTGGCCCCAGTTGATGAAGAAACTAAGGGTACCAGAAGTTTTGCCAAAGTCGTGTTCTATAGCAGCAGATGCTGCACCTCTGGTAATCCATTGGTTACCTTCCAAGATAGGAGCCTGAATAGTGCCCGGATTGGTAGCGTTAAAGTGGGTGAGATTCAAATCTGCATATGCTTTCCAATTGTTAGAGATGTCATATCCAACCTTAGCATAACCTCCGTACTGCTCAAATTCCATATTCCTGCGATGCCCGTCTGTACGGTTGTATGACAATGAAAGTACACTATTGAACTTGCCAGCCTTTACACGATTTGTAGCTTCAGTCTGCAATGTGTTGTAGGAACCGTATGCTACACTTACATCGTTCTTAACTCCATCCTCCAACATCTTGCGAGTTACAATGTTTATGACTCCACCCATAGCATTAGAACCATAAAGTACAGAAGCTGGACCTCTCAGTACTTCCACCTTTTCCGACATTAGGCTCTGATAAACATCAGCGATTGGATGTCCGAAGATACCCATGTATTGGGGATGCCCGTCAATCAGTACCATCAACTGACCACTTCCTCCACTGATACCACGCAAGGAAATACCACCAGCGGCACCACCAGATACGCCATAACCCATCACACCACGAGAAGTAACGAAAAGGCTAGGTACTTGCTCAGTAAGGGTAGGAAGTACTGATGTACGATGACTTTCAGTAAGTTTCAAATGATTAACAGTGGTGATGGTCATTGGCAAATGGCGAATATCGGTGCTGTTTCTCGTACCGGTAACTACCACTTCATCTGTTTCTACATCTTTAGAAATGTCGGCATTTTGCGCTTGTGCAGACATTAAAGTGCCTGTGAATAAGGCACTAAATAATAATATTTTGTTCATATCTATTTATTAAAAAACTTCACAAACTTAACTCGTTACCACTACTTTATTGTAGTGTTTATAACGAATGCTATGATTTTGTTTGGAAGAACTGTTCCTTGTTCTCCACAAAACGTTGAACGACAGGTAAGATTTCATCTACCGTCTGTTCGTTGTAACACAGGGCTTCAACAGGACACCAATCAGTCAACTTTGTATTCTTGATGTATGTTACCAGTTGATCATAGTCTGTTGTTACTCCTGCTTTACGTAACAGTGTCAATGCTGACAAACTGATAAGGTCGGCATACACATTTTTAACGCCTCCCTTAACCATCATAGCTGCTGCTGCTTTTCCCACAACACGGTCGGCTACCTCAGCACCATCTAGAAATGTAGGTTCTTGTGTCAGCAACCTGTAAAGGTCATCCACCCCTCGATGAGTGTATGTTCTTACTTCCTTGTTGCTAACCACACATGAGCAACCTTCTTCATGCAGTTTTTCAATCAGTTCGTTCATCGACTTTTCCATAGATTTCTATTCGTTTGCAAAGTTCGTTATTTATATAGATATGATAATTATTAAATTCAAACCATAGTTTGTTGATTTCAAACAATTCTGATTTCTTTAGGACTTTTCCCAGTCCTTCGTTTAAGAAAACCCGTAAAAGAGGCTTGCTCTTCAAAGCCAAGCGCATACGCTACCTCTGCGATATTCAGTTGCGTATCCTGGAGTAGCCGTATGGCCTCTTTGGTGAT